>ERZ761595.47-NODE-47-length-40296-cov-10.704754_pt1 | contig 40296 bp, 64 predicted proteins | sample MGYA00511035_ERZ761595 | MGnify/ENA primary metagenome ERZ761595 (study PRJEB28899, sample SAMN03785553) | bioreactor sludge metagenome | biome: EBPR Sludge; feature: EBPR Bioreactor; material: 0.22µm filtered reactor supernatant | place: Saint Lucia: Queensland...
GTTTACACCCCCCCACCCCTAGCGGTGGAGCAGGGTGCTACCCTGCGCCTGGGTTGGCTTCACAGATCGGGGCGCAGGCGGTGCCGCCCGGCGCTACCGGCCTGCTGCCTCCGAACGCTGCTTCAGGCTGTCGTGGCACGCCTTGCAAAGGCACTGCAGGTTGGCCGCATCCCAGAACAGCGTTTCATCGCCCCGGTGCGGGATGATGTGGTCGGCTATCAGCTTTGACGTATCGCTTACAGTCTTGCCGCAGCTGGGCCACCGGCACGTGAACAGATCGCGCACCAGAACAGACCAGCGCAACCGCTGCCAACGTGAGGTCTTGTACCACCGACGCCAAGGCACGTTCTGGTCGCGCCACACAGAGCGCCCACCCTCAGAGGTGACCGGCACAGGTAGGCGGGAGGGCTGGAGACCGAGGCGGCGGGGCATCGAGCCCATACGGCCCATCTGCTACCCCTTGAATGCACAGCGCCCGGTCGGATGATTCCGCCGGGCGCAGCTTTGGATGATGTCAAAAGGTATGGGGCCGACGAGATTAAGCGTCAAGCCCCTTTCTCACGCCATCGCCATCCGCGTTAGAGCCTGCACAAGCGCAAGCCGCAGCGGCTCCCTTGTAGCCACCCCAAGCGACCACCCATGCAGCTTGAGCACAGCGTCCAGAGAACGCCCCTCGACACAGACCATGTCCACCAGCCGCCGCACCGGGATCGCCCGCCGCTTGCCGCCCTGCCGCTGCAGGTCCAGCGCCACGCCGTCCCCGATCGCCATCTGTATCCGCTCGATCGCCCGCGCCTCGGCCAAGAGCACATCGGCATAGTCGCGCTCACCACTGCCACCGCCACCGCCAAGCCGCGCCTCGATCGAGGTGCAGCGCAGCCCGCGAGAGGCATGCCGCTCGACCAGCGCGGCATAGGCCCGGCCCGCCTTGGCCAGCGTCCCGCTCAGCCCGGCCACCCCGTCCAGCGCATCCCGCGCCCGCATGGCATCCCGGCCCCGGAACCCGGAATGCTGCAGCGTATAGCCATCCTGCCCAGGCGTCGGCAGCATCTCCGCCTGCGGATCAGCCACCACCTCACCCCGGGCCGGGGCCAGCGGCATCTCAGGCCCACAACTGGCCGGAGGCATCGCCGCCGCCCTCAGAACAGCCAGCCGCTCGGCCTCTGTCGCCGCGAACGGATCAGCCAGCCCCATCCGAAACGCCAGCGACCGCACCGCCCGCAGCTTGGCCGCAATCATCCGGTCGATCAGCACCCGAGGCGCCATCACATCATTCCCAAGGCTCATTTCCATATCTTGTGGTTCCTTTCGGTGTTTTCTCTAGCCGTTGATTCAGTTCTGAGATTTACGGGAGGATAGGGAGGACAGAGGTTATTTATGGGAGGATGAAAGCCAGAAGACGCAGAAGAAGGAATGATGCGATAACAGAGGCTTACGCAGGTTTACGGGAGGTGTGGGAGGCCCGGGAGGATAAACCGCGCCACATGAAGGAACGCAAACCCCAGACCCCGTGGCAAACCACTCCCTACACGCGTGCGGGATTTATCCTCCCGGGCCTCCCGGGCCTCCCGTGGTGCACAGCAAGCCCCTGATTTTGCAGACACTCCCCCGAACCCCGAGGCAGCCGCCATCCTCACACAAGGCGCGCGCTGTCCTCCCGGGCCTCCCGTAACGCAGCGGAAAGGGGGTGCGGGGAAAGATCAGGCCGCATCATTGCCACCCCGGAAACGGGCCGACGCCTGCTGTGATTTCCACTCGGAAAAGCGTGTCCGGAAGGGCTCGATCAACTCGATCCCCGAATAGTAGCTCTCCGACGACTTGACCGCCTGGAACACTTGCCCTGTGCTGGGATGCTTCCAGCGCCCGGCCTTTTCCTTGAGCCTGTTGAATGTGGTGCGCGGCTTCCAGGCGCCCCTGCCGCCCTCATCCATCCACAGCGCAAAGGCCTCGGATAGATCCTTGGCGCGAATGCTGTGCTCTGTCTTTCCCGACACACCGCAACAGACCGTCAGGAAGCTGGCAAGCGGGTCGCTGTCCTCTCGGTATTCCTGCGTCGCGGCGGTGACCTGCTCCGGCACCTGCAGCCCATGGGCAAGGTAATCCAGCAGCCCCGCAATCAACCAATTGAGAATGCCTGACCTCTCGGCCCAGAGCTTGTTGATCATGTCCGGATCGCGCTCATCCGGCGGAATCTGCACATCGAAGGGCACCAGCAGCACCCGTCGCCAGATGCCGTCATCGCCGCCATGGATCTCGGGTTTGTGGTTGCCGGATATCGTCAGCTTGAAGCGCGGGTAGACCAGCACGAAATTCTCGTTCAGCGCCCGAACAAGGATCGGCTCGCCGCCAGTCAACTCCTTGATCAGCCCCTCTTTCAGGTGCTGGCCCTGATCCGGCTCCGAAGCGCGAACAAAACGGGCACCGATCAGCGGCATCAGGTCCGGCGTGGCATCGCCTCCGCCCCGCCGGTTGCGGCCGGTGATGCTCTCGATCTTGGCACTTGCCGCATAATCGCCCATCAACTTTGCCATCAGATCGACCAGCACCGATTTGCCATTGGCCCCCGCCCCATACAGGAACGCGAATTTTTGTTCGCCTGTAAGGGCAGTCATCGACAGACCGAACCATCGCTGCAGAAATCGGCGCATTTCGGCCTGCGGCATGATGCGCTTGATGAAGGCTATGAAGGTCGGGCAGGCCGCAGCAGGGTCATAGACCACCGGCATAAGCTTGGTCAGATGCTGGTCGCGGGCGTGGTCAAGTCGGGACAGAACAGGAACAGGGGGTGCGGGGTTCTGTCCGCCGTCATCCTCACCCGGCACGACGCTAAACCGCAGAACCCCGGATTCGGTGTTGATATCCAGCGCGCCCGCGTCCATCGCCTCCAGCGGCATAGCGATGATGCTGGCGCCTTCGGTCATCAGGTTCTTGATCGCATTGGTGTTGCCCACGTTCTTGGCATGGGTCAGGCGACGCCCCACAGACTTTTCCCGCTTTTCGCGCAAGCGGTCGGCGTCGGCGCGCAGCGCCCGCAGAAAGGCCAGCCTGGCGGAATCGACCGCGTCCCGCTCTTTGACATCCTTCCCGGCAAGCGCCATCAGCTCGTCGCGCGCCTCTTCATCCTCGCGCAGAAGGGCCGCCTCATCATCGGGCACCGGCAAATGCCAGATTTCGCGCGCGATCAGTTCGGTCAGGCGGTGGCACTTGCGCCGCACCTCGATCCCGTCCGGGTCCAGCAGCCAACGCCGCTCATCCCATGTGTACCAGCCAACCCGCGGGACCGACCGCAGATCGTCGCCGAAATGGGTGATCAAACGCAAACCGTTGCCATAGTCGTTCAGCGGGTAATCCACGCAGCGCGCCTCGGGTGGCAGATCGTCGCCATCGCCAGAACCGCCCGCAGGGGGTTCCCCGGCGTTCACACCATCCCAACCACTGTCGAAGCTGCCCGGGCTGTCACCCATGGCGGCATCCTCCGCCACCGCCAGCCCTTCGGGCAGGTCAACGTCGATCGGGTTTTGCATCACCTGCCGGACGCGATCGAATCTGCCGTCTTCCACGCTTCTGCCTCCCGCGCGGCCCGCTCGAGGGCGCGCATGTCATTTTCGTAATGCCCGGCCCATGGCCCGGCTTTCCTGATGTCCCAACCCGCGCCCTTGTCTTTCGCGGGGCGCGACCAAAGCTGCCGATACAGCGCCGCCCAACCCGCCAGATCGGCGGCGGGTATGGTCACAGCCCACAGCCGCTTGCGCAGCTCGGCCGTCCCCGCCGCCCGGTCCAGCGTGACCGTCAGATCAACCTGCCCCTGCATCCGCGCGGCCCCGGGCGGTCAGGGCATAACCGGCGCCCGCGACATCCCCATCATCGGTCATCAGACCGCGCCGATACTCGACCAGCCCGTTTTCGCGCAGATCGGCCAAAACACCCCGGATCACCTCACGCGGCAGCGACGTCGCCCAGGACAGGCTGCGCAAACCACGGCACCAGCTCTCTTCAGGAGCATCCGCCAGCGCCGCCAGAATCATCCTGCGCAGAAACCCAAGCGCCGTATCCGGATCAGTGCAGACCGGCGCCCGGACCCGCCACTGCGCTGGCGCAACCCCCGTCAGGGCCCAGAGGGCGCAGAAGACATTGCTGCAATGCACATGCTCGATCCCGGCCCCGTGGCTGCGGATCGCCGCCGCGCTGCCGCAGAACGGACAGGGTTTAAGATCACCCATCGCTTTTCCCCGCCATCGCCAGATTGGCAAGGTCACCGCGCCCGATCATCTGCAGCAGCCCCGGCAACGGATCGGCCCGAACCGGAACGCGCCGAGGCATGACCAAGGCAAAGGCGTGCGGGTCATCCTCAAAGGTCAGATGCACAGGCCCGTCCGGACCAGACAGCGAATGCAGTCGCGCCCCACGCCAGAACTCGGCAAACTGCGCGATCAGGACCATCGGCAGGTAGGACTCGCATTCGGTCTTTCCCGGAATGATCGGGTTTCCGCCAACTGAAGTCTGCGCTACCCGCCAGTCGGGGTATTTGCCCTCAACCTCTGACGCGAGCATATGGGTGCAGGGATCGGCACTGCCGCGCATCACGCGGTCGGCGGACAGCCGGAATGCATCACCCATGGCGCACCTTTTCCACAGCGCGCACCATGTCGGCGATCGTCTCGCAACCCTCGAACACGTCATGCGGCAGGTCGAGGGCAAGCGCCTCTTCGATCTCCATTGCCAACTCGACCTCATCGAGGCTGTCCAGCGCCAGATCCTCAAAGGGCCGCGTCTCGCCCGTGACCTCGACATCAAGGCCGCAAAGCTCTTCTGCCAGCCCACAGATCAGGGTCAGCAGGTCCACATCATTCGCCATCGTCGTCACCCTCCAAGAGCAAGTCGTTCAAATCTCGGCCCGCCGGGCAGGGCACAATCTGCGCCTTCAGGCCCGGCACCAGCGCCATCGCGCGCCGTGCCCCGGCCTCCAGCTGGGCCCGCGTGATGCGCGCCTCGCTGTCGCCGTCTTCGACAAGGATCAGCCGTTTCAGCCAGGGCGGCGGACGCCACGCCCGGGCATCCGACATGTCGGGCAGCCCGGCATATTTCAGGCCGCGCCCGCTCTGCCGCCGACCGGCAATGTTGCCCAGATCGACCGCGCACCAATAGGCCGCGTCCGGATAAACCCCGGCCCCCAGCGCCGTCAGCGTGGTCTCGATGCCCTCGCCCATGACAAGCGTGTCAAAATCGCGCGGCGTGCGCAGGCGGATCACGCCGCCCTTTTTCGACCCCAGACCCTTCTTGACCTTCAGCGGCGCCCCATCCGGCCCGATGATCCGCGCCTTGCCCTTCGGCTGGTCCAGATCGATCCAGGTGCGGTGCAGCGCCGACATCACCCGGTCGGGCTGCACGATGGCCGCGATCATCGCCGGGCCGCGATGCACCTCGACCCAGCGCTTGCCGCCATCCACCGCAACCATATAGGGCAAGGCGGGGTGAAACCGGATCGAGGCCGGAATCTGCGGCAGCACATCCGCCCCGATCCCCCGCCGCTCGAGATAGCCGCGAACAGCAGTGCGCTCGGCATCCTGCCCCTGATCCCAGAGCCGCCGCGCGGCGCGGATCGCTTCATCCCGCTGCTTTTCCGCCTGCCGCTCCAGCGCGGCCTGATTTTTCGCACTGGCCTCGCGCCGCGCCTGCCGCTCCGGCTCGGGCAGGTCCTGCAGCAGGCCCAGCAGCCAGTCGATGGCGGCGGGCAGGGTCAGGCCCCGCACCATGCGCACCAGATTGACCACATCGCCCTTGCCGCAGCCCTGCCGGCATTGGAACAGCCGCTTTTGCAGGTTGATCGAAAACCGGTCGGTGCCGCCGCAGATAGGGCAGGGGCCTGTCCACTCTTGCCCGGCGCGCACCAGCCCGGAAATCTCCAGCCGCTGCGCCACCTGCCAGATATCGGCGGCCTTGGCCTCGGTCAGGCGATCCTCACGCTGCATAGCGGCCCCGCGCCCGGGCGGGCAGATCGCCGCGCCGCACGAAATCCTTGTGCGCCGAAATGTTGCGCAGCCCGACCCGCTCCAGATGCCGCAAGGCCACCGGCAGCGCCAGTTCGGCCGCGACGATCCGCTCCACCCAATCCGGCTGCACCCCGGCCAGATGGCAGACCTCACGAAAGTCAGGCGATCCGATCCAGTATTGCGCATCCAGCATGTCGCGCACCCCGGAACCCAACTAGGATGTATCCCGCTCCCGCTCCCGCAGCGCCAGCGCCAGATTTTCGCCCAGCACCGCCAGCCACAGCAACCGCTCGGCCATCTGCACCCGATCGCCATCGATCCCGACATCACGCATTTGCTTTGCTCCGCTTGCTTCCGACGCGGTGGGCTCTGCCCCGCGCAATCGCGTTGAAAATCGCCGGAACTCCCACGCCATTGGCCTGCGCTGCGGCGGTCAGGGTGGGGTAATTGACGCCGTTGATCCGGCAGGGGCGCGGCTTGCCCCGCGGCACCCGCAGCCCGACCGTTTCTGTCCGGCCCTCGGCAAGCGCGTTGCTGATCGCCGAGGGCGACAGACCCAGCGCCTCAGCCGCGGCGCGCGAACTTTGATAGACAACGCCGCGAATGCGGACAGGGGCGGCCTCAGGCATCACACGCCCCCCATGAAATGCACCGGCGTCGCATGATCCAGCGCCCAGACCACATCGGCCCAAACCGCAGCCGATTGCTGCCAGCCCGGCAGATCGGGCACCACAACCAGCCCGCAGATCGCCCGCAACCGCCCGGCAAACAGGCCCCAGGCGACCGCATCCAGCGGGTCGATCCGCTCGCGCCGGTCCAGCGCCAGCGCCGCCTGCGCCATCGCCGCCCATTGCACCACCGGCGAAAGCGACGGACACCCCGCGCGCAGCAGCTGGTGCTGCACATGGGCGGCCCGCACCTCGATCTCGATCGACTTTTCGAAGCGCCAGCGCCCGCCCTGCGTCACCCCCTCGACATAGGGCGTCGCAAGATAGGCCGCTCTGACGCTGTTCCCGACGCAGTTCCCGGCGATGCTCGCCGCTGTGGCGCCCCGATGCACCAGCGCGGCAAACATCCCATCGGGCTGCATCAGACAGCGCCAGTCGATCCGACCTGCATCCAACATAATCAGCCCCGCAGGGCAGCGCGCTGCCGCGCCCGGACAAGCCGCGCCTTCAGAACGCGCAGCAAATGCTTTTGCCCGTCAATCGTGGGCCGGTCCTTGGCGTCCAGAATGCAGGCCGAAAGATTCACCCAGCGCGATTTGACCGCAGCCGCATCAACGTTCAGGTCCAGCGCCACCTGCGCAGACTTGGTGCCGCCCACCAGCATCTCGACCAGCTCGTGATCCAGATCGGCATTCCAGATGCCCTTGTAGCCCAGATTGTCCAGATAGACCCAAATCCGCCGCTCTTCGGCAGTCAGATCGCCGGGGACCGCATCGCCATCGCTGACCGGCGTCGCGACCTCGCCCGCAGCCTCGGGGCTGGCAATCGGCGGCGCGACTTCGGCCACGACAGCCGCCGCCACATCCCCCAGCGCCCGGAAACCCGCATCCTCGGCCCGGTCCACGACTTCCGGCGCCGCCTTGGCCGATGGCTTGGCCAGAAACAGGCCAATGGCCTGCACCCGCCGATTAAGCACGGCGGCGATCACGCCATTGGGATGCCCGGCCTGCCGCATCGACAGGATCTTTTCCTTCTCGGCTTCGGTCAGCGGGCCAAGTTTCGGCTCGGGCGCCGCGCTGACAGCTTCCACCTTCGGCAGGGCTTCGGCCGGAGCGGCAGGCATTTCAGCCACATCCGCCCCGACCTGCAGGGGCGCATCCTCCGCGAGACCATGCCGCTGCAGCCCCTCCCCATCCCCGCCAGGCATCTCCACAACCGACGCCAGCGCCGCGCCGATCTGCAGCGCCACGCCCATCTCACACATCGGTTCCGGCAGCGCCTCTGCCGCCATCGCAACCTGCGGCGCGACGGCCTCGCCGACCGGATCATCCGCAGCCGCAGCCGGAACCGGATCGGGCAGCGCCGTCGCCGCCCGGTAAAAATCTGCCAGACTCGCCCGGATATCGACCATCTCGACCGGCCCCGGATCACCCAGCCCCAGCACCACGGGCAGGCGGATCACCGCCGCCTGATCCGGCGTCAGATCGACATAGACCCCGGGAAACCGGGTCTGCAGAGTGTGCAAGGCATTCGAAATTGACCCGAGGCGCATCGCCAGCGCCTCCAGATCGTCGGCAGTCATATGGGGCAAATGCATTTGGCAATCCTCCGTGAGCTTGGGGTTACGCCGCGCCGCCCGGGGCGGCCCAGTCGATGCAGTCCAGATGCCCGGCAATCGCGCGCAGCTGCGCCGCGGTGCCCGGCCCGCAAAATTGATTTGCCATCGGCTTGAGCGGCCCGCCCTCCCAGCCATGCGCCAGATAGACCAGCTGCACCGTGCCCTCGGCCTGCAGCACCACCACCTCCAGATCGGCCAGCGGGAAATGATCGCGGGCCGCGACCACAACCTGCCGCGCCGCCGGAAGACGGGCCGCCGCCATCACAGACCCCGCACCACCGCGACACCATCGGCATCCTCGACCAGCGCGGCAAAATCCCCCGGCCACAGCAGCATCGCATGCAGCACGGCCAGCCCGGTCGGGCAGGACACCCCGTCCAGCCAGTTGCGCCCGGTCTGCTCGGTCACATCGAACAGCCGCGAAATTTCATGCGCGCTGCCGCAATGCCGCATCAGCAGCCCCGACCACCAGACCAGCATCGCATCCCGCTCCGGCGGCGCAGGCAGCACGATCCGCCCCCGCAAAGGCCGCCCGCGCCCCCGCCCGCCCAACGGCGCAAATCCCTTCGGCTGGGACTTTTGGCCAGACCCTGCGGTAAGGTCATGGTCAGACGTCGAGGCAATCAGGCGCAGACGGGTCATGGGGCTACCCCGGAAAGGTTGGATGGGATGTACAAGGCACGCAAAGACGGCATCATCATTGGCGTCAGCGACGAAAGGCCGGTGGCGGTCTTCACCGACAGCTTTGCAACCGCACTGGGCGAAGAGGCGCAGGCAGACATCGTCATTCTGCGCCTCTATCATGCGGACTGGAGGCAGGACGGTCCCCTTGTGCCTCTGCAGCAGCTCCACCAGTTCGCACTTCCCGCGCGCCGTGCAGCCGAATTAGGCCGTCAGCTCCTGGAGCTGGCAGCCCAAGCTGAGAAAGAGACGGACCATCCACCGGAACACTGACGCGGACGTCGCGGCACCCGTCGAGGGGAACAAGATCGGGGTTCGTCATGCGGCACCTTCTTTTTTCGGGCGGTCATCTTCAGACGCGGGCCGCGCTTGCATCAGCGCACGCGCAACCCATCATCGCAAGCGCTCAAACCCGCGAAGACAGGAACAGACATGCTCGACAACAAAACCCTACGCATTCCCTGCGCCACCTGCGGACAGGAGACCGAGAAGACGGTCGGATGGATAAAAGCGAACGACCACTTCACCTGCGCTTGCGGGCAGGGAATCAAGCTCGACCGCGACCAATTCCTCGGGGAAATCCAGAAGGCCGAGGATGCGCTCGCAAGCCTCAGCCGAACCGTCAGCGACATCGGCAAGCGCTGGAAGCGCTGAACAGATCGCCGAGGCATCACAACGAAGGGTCAGGACAACGGGCCCGATCATGCGGCATCCTCCTCGCTTGCGGGCGGCGCAGCCGGGCAGGCGTCGTGGGCGCGCACCAGATCCTCAGGCGACAGGGCGTAACCCCGTCGCTGCGCCGCCCGCAAGATGCGACCGTGATAGCGCGAGGGGATGCTCTCGCTGCGCGCCCATTTATGGATGCGCCCCGCAGTTACGGCATCGCCATCTTCGGTGATGTCATCCGCCAATGCCGGACGGCTAGGCCAAAGCCTCAGGATGTCCGCAACAGTTTCGATGTTGGAGTGATGTGCCATGATGCACAGTCATAATGGACAAAAAGTCCATCGGTCAAGAGTGGACAAAAGGCCGATGGACGTTTTGTCCATACCAGCGGACTGTCTCCCCATGAAGCAGGTCGTCGCCGCAGCAATATTGTCGCCAGAAATGCACCCGGATCGGGTGGGCGAGCGCATTACGGCGTGGCGCGAAGTCAGAAGGCTGAGCAAGGCAGAGCTTGCGGATTCGGTCAATCTGGACCGCAGCTCATTGTCCAAGATCGAAGCGGGCAAGAAGGGGCTTGATATCGCCGTAGGATCGCTGATTGCCGCAATGTATGGCGTTGGCCTGGACTATATCTATCGCGGCGATCTCAACGACTTGCCAGACGATATTCGGGCGGCGGTTGCGGCAAAAATCTACATCCTGCGGGCCGCAAAGCACGAGGACCAAGCGGCGCTGAGGCGCAGTTGACGGCTGCGATCAGGCTGGGTCTGATTTGACTGGATCGGCAATTCCGGCGGTGCGTCGCGCCGCCTCCGCCGTGTCGATCGCCGCATCCGCGATGATCGCAAGCAGCAGACCACCCAGGCCACCGCCCGCTGCAGCGAGATAGGCCACGATCAAGGCCAGCGGCGCCCCGTCATCAGCCGCCATCAGCGCAAGAATCACCCCGCCAGCGATCCCAGCAAAGCAAAGCCACCTGCAGGCGGCCACAACATATCTCGCCTGACCTCTGTCCATTGTGCCCTCCGACGATCATGCGCCGATGGTAAGCGGGATTTAAACTTTTCCAATAGACTATCTGCCCCGCCCCAGTCGAAAAAGGCGGATCACGGTGTCAATCCGAAGCCCTGTGATCCGGGCAAAGCCAAGTACGGCAATGTCTCTCCATCTGTATTTCACGCCTACCTCCGCCATCAGATCACCAGAGGGTGGACGTTCTCCCTGCGTTCTTTCAATGGACTTTTTGTCCATTATTCAGATTGACAGTGGACAAAAAGTCCATATTCTTCCCCTTCATCGTAACCCCGATGGAGGCCATCATGCCCACCCCTCAACAGCCGAATCCCACGGGCACGCCGCTCGACGCATTCATCGCCGAGCGGCAGGCACCATTCCTTGCGCTTCACCGCAAGGCCTTGGCGATTGCTGCGGGGCTGCCGGAAACATCAGATGTGCGCAAGGCGGCGCTGAATGTCGCGGTCATGATGCTGGACAGCGCCAGCAGCTTCGACTGGCAATTCAACCAGGTCGGCGATCCCTCGGCGCTTGACGATCTTGAAACCGAGATGCGCAAGCTTCTCGGGGAACTGCTCTGGTTCGAAAAACTGCCGCAGGCGATCAACGCAATCATGTCGCTTCATGAGCACCGCCGCTGGAACGCTTCTCTGTCGGTCAATCGGACCGGGACTGACCAATCCGGGCAATCCTCGCCTGCTCCGCAGCAGCAGCATCAGCCCGCTCCTGCGCATCAAGGGGAATAGGGATGCCCGCATCGGTCAGGGCGTTGCGCAAGGCAGTCACGCGCAGCTGCAGCCTCTCAAGCTCCCAACTGACTTCGCTCAGCTTGATCACCCTTCCGCCCGGCATCCTTACCTGCGGGTCGGGCTGGGTAAGGCTGTTCACCCGGTCCTCAAGCTCCGCAAGCCGGTCCTCGAAGTCTGATTTTCCCATGTCCCGCGTCGTCCTTCTCTTGGCGTGGGCATTCGCGGGTGGCGCTTCCGACGCCACCCGCACCTGACTATCCCCGATTTTCACCCTTTTCCCAACCCCGATGGAGGCCTTGATGCCCGATATCCAACCCGGTCCCGACGCGCTGGCAAAGGCCCGCGCCGTCCTGCTGGACCCCGGCAGCGTGGCCTGCCACCCCGCGGTGATCGCCGCCGCATGGGACATGCTCAAAGCGGCGCGCGGCCAGAGCGTTGATTATTCGCTCCTGACCCCGGCCCATCTGGTGGGCACTGCCTGCCATCCGGTCCCCACCCAGCCGAAGACGGAATCTGACATCCTCGCGGAAACCTATGTCCGCACGATCCAGACCATCCGCACCGCCATCGCCCGCCGCTATCCCCGCAGCGAAGGCGGTGCAGCATGATGGGCTTTCCGCTTTCCCTGCCGGTCGAGGTGACCACCCCGCGCAAATGGGCGATCTACCACGAAGTCGGCGAGGTTTTTGGCCCGGACGATGACCATGACGGGCCCGTGCTGCTGCTGGCCTTGACCGCCGCCGAGGCGGTTGCCGTCGCTCATCGCCTGATGGCTACGCTCGGCCAGCCCGAGGCGCTGGACAGCGACCTTGCCGCCAAGATCGGCTGGGCGGGTGAGCAATGACCTGCGCTTCGGCCATCGCCCTTACCGCTGCCGCCGCGCGGCGCCATGCGCCCGACCCCGAGCTGGTCCGCCTGCGCAGCGCGGCGCACTGGGCCGAAAGCAAATGCCCCGTGGTGCGCCGGATGCTCACCACCGGCCCGGCTCTGCGCCCCGGTTACAGCAGCGGCAGCGGCTGGCAGCTCGCCGGCGAAACTGCCGCGGGCGAAACGCTGCACATCTCGATCTGCGGCAATGCCGTGATCGCCACCCACGCAACCGCAGCCTGCACCACCCTGCGCAGCCTGCCGCTCCCCGAAACCCTCAGAAAGGCCACGACATGACCCACCTTGACCGCATCGCGGCCCGCGAACAGCGCGCCCTGCTCGCCCGGGCCGAGGCGGCGCTGATCCGCGTCGCCCTCTTTGCAGCGGGCTGGATCACCGGCTGCGTCATGTGCGCCAGCATCGCCAGCTGGGGCCTCTGACCATGGCCGCCCGCAAAACCGCCGCCGCGCCCGCCAATCCTCCCGCAGCCGCCACCGTCACCGCCATGGTGCCGCTGATCGACCTCTACATCCACCCGCTCAACACCCGCTCCGAGCCGCCGGTCGAGGATATCACCGCCCTTGCCGAATCCATCCGGGCCATCGGCCTGATGCAGAACCTGATGGGCTACACCCAATCCGCCCCCGGCGGTTCCATCGGCATCGTCGCCGGCGGCCGCCGCCTGCGCGCGATCCGCCTGCTGCATGACGCCGGGCTGATGGGTGACGATCCCTTTGTGCCCGTCCTGCTGACCGGGGATGAGGACACCGCCCGCCTCTGGGCCAGCGCCGAAAACACCGCCCGCTCGGCCCTGCACCCTGCCGATGAGGTGCGCGCCTATGGCCGCATGGCCGCCAAAGGCGCCGAGCCTGCGACCATCGCAAAAGCTTTTGCCGTGACCGAGCGTCACGTCCGCCAGCGCCTGCGCCTCGCCCAGCTGCCCGATCCGGCAATTGAGGCGCTGCGCGCTGGCGGCATCACCCTCGATCAGGCCGCAGCCCTGACCACTGCCCCGACCGAAGCCGCGGCGCTGGCCGAACTCGCCCGGGTCAACGGGCAGGCGGGCTATGGCTACGACGCCAACGCGATCCGTCAAAGCCTCGCCAGGTCTACCGCCACGGCCGGCGACCGCCGTGCGATCTTTGTCACCCTCGACAAATACCGCGCCGAGGGCGGGCGGGTGCAGGACGATCTCTTTACCGACCGCACCCTGCTGCTGGACGGCGACCTGCTCGACACGCTGTTTCGCGCCCAGCTTGACGATTGCGCGGCATTTGTCTCCGGTCGCGGCTGGAAATGGGTCCAGCCGCATTACGAACCCTGGCTCAGCTACTCGGTGACCGATGGCCTGCAGCGCATCAGCCGCCAGCCGATTGACCTGCCCGAAGCTGATGCCGCCGAGCTTGAGGATCTTCTTGCCCGCGCCGAAACCGACGAACTGACCCCCGCCGAACTGGCCCGCATGGATGAACTTGAAGAGCGGGCAGCGGGTGAGGTGCCCGAGGCCGACATGACCACCAGTGGCATCTACCTCTACGTTGACAACACCGGCACCCTGATCACCTCCGAGGCCTTTCGCCGGACTGAGGATGATCCGGCCCGCCAGGCCGATCCCGGCAGCGACGACACCGCATTCACGGTCAAGCCGGAAAGCAAGGCCCTGCCCGAATCCCTGCGCACCGATCTTTCCCGCATCCGGCTGGCCGCGCTGCAGAATGAGCTTGCCGACTGGCCGGACCTGACCCTCTACCTGCTCGCCTGGATGATGCAGACCAAGCTTTGGTCTTTCCAAGGCCCGCTGCAGATCACCTTCAACCCGGCCCCGCTTGAACCGGAAAAGACCGAAGGCTTTACCCTGCCGGCCCGGCTGGCGGCGGATCATCTCCCCGGCCTCGACAGCGGCGGAGGCGGTGACGCCGACCCGGCCGCCTTCGCCGCCTTCCGGAATCTCGGAGAGGTGAACCGCGATCAGATCCTGCAACTCGGCCTGTCCCGCCTGCTGCGCGACGGCCCGCTTGCGGCGGCGCTGGCCCACAAGATCGACCCCGATCCCCGCCGGATTTGGACCCCGACTGCGGCAGGTTATTTCAGCCGCCTGCGCGCCGCCGCCCTCGATCCGATCTGGACCGCGCTCGTGCCCGATGACCGCGATCCGACCCACGCGAAATTCGCCGCCCTGAAGAAGGCCGAAAAGGCCCAGCTGCTGCACCGCCTCTTCAACGAGGCCGATTTCCGCGAACTGCTCGGCCTCAGCCGCGACCAGAACGCCGCGATCGACCAATGGCTGCCCGCCGAACTGCAATGGCCGGCACCGGAAGAGGCGCCCGAGGGCGCCTACCCCACCTGACCTCGCCGCGCGGGCCGACCGCCTGATTTCCGGCCCGCGCCACTCCCCCGGCGGCACCACTCACAGAACCGCCGCCGGGGCTTTTCTTCCCGGGTGTAGCGCAGCGGCAGCGCGGTGGCCTTGGGTGCCACAGGTCGCGGGTTCGATCCCCGCCACCCGGACCAACGAACCCGACCCGGCGGAACCGGGGGAAAGGACGCCATGGACGACACCGAAACCGCCAACCTTTACCGCTTCATCGCGCGCCTGAAAGAGGATGTCGCGATTTTTGCGCCCACCTTTGCGCCGTTGAGCGATGCCGAACTCGACGCCCTGATCGAGCGGCAAACCGATATCGCCGCAGATGCGGAATGGCAGGCCGACTGCGCCCGCGCCGAACTGCGTTTGCGAAAGCTGCGCGCCGCCCTCGCCTGACACCCACCCCGCGCGGGCCGGGGCCTGTCCGCACCTCCCTGTTGACCTACCCCCGGCCAAGCGCCGGGGGGCTTTTCCAGAGGAACGAAATGACCACCGCCGCCAAATCCGCCGCCAGCACATTCCTCGCCGCCCTCGGGCGCAAGGGGGGCAAGTAGTCATGGGTGCCCCGAAACCGACCTTGGGCTTTTCATCGCGCACCGATGCTGTCCTCGCCTTGCGCGCGGATGGCCTCAGCACGCGGCAGATCGCGGCCCGGATCGGAATCCCCGAACAAACGATCACCGCGCTGGAACACTCTGCCGGGCGGGCGCGGCAGCGGCCCAAGCGCCCCGCCGAGGAAAACGGCAGAACCGTCCTGTTCCCCCGCGACATCCTTGATCGGCTTGCCCCGCACGCCGCCAAGCGCTGCATCCACCCCAATAGCCTCGCCCGCCTGATCGTCGAAATCGCGGTCGATGAGGGTCTGATCGACAGCATTCTGGACGACGAGGTCACCCATGCCTGACCTACACCCCCCGCCCCGCCTCTGGCAGCCATCCCGGCCCATCTGGCCAGCGGGCGCGGATGCTGGACCGCAAAGCCTCAAGCCCGGCGCCCTCGTCCGCGACGATACCGCGATCATATGGCGGCACCCAACTGGACCAAGTGATCTGAGAGTCCGGCACGTTGCTGTGCATCCGGCAAACCCGGCCCACCGGCTGGCCGTTGCGATAGACGGTCCAGTCGTTGGCCAGCCGCTCCCCGCCGATGATGGTCATTCGCTTGGTCCACATGCGCACAGCAACAACGACAGAAGGGAGGCCGTCAATGGCTGACCGTCCGATCATCTTTTCCGCTCCGATGGTGCGCGCCCTGCTGGAAGGGCGGAAGACGCAAACGCGGCGGGTGTTGTCGCACAAGTCGATTGACCTAGGCATCGCCCCGCGCGTCGAGGTCTGTCACCCGGAGTGGATACAATTCCTGCATCCTCAAGGCGGGCCGCTCACTTGTGTGAAGTGGCCCTACGCCACTGGCGACCGCCTCTATGTCCGCGAGGCGTGGAGACCGCACTATCTGGGCGATGGGGTATGGAATCTTGATGTGTCCTACCCAGCCGATGGCGAGCGCCGCATGATCAGCGATGGCGAGTTTGGCGATAAGGACTGGAATTGGCCGAAGGCGGCTGATCGCGGCAACGTGACACCTCTGCACATGCCCCGCTGGGCCAGCCGCCTGACCCTGACCGTCACCGATGTTCGGGTGCAGCGGCTGCAGGACATCAGCGAGGCAGACGCGATTGCGGAGGGGATTGATCGCTTACCGAACAGCGGAGGCCCCAACCATTTCAGCGTCTCGGTAGATGGTGGATGGGCGAATGATCCTAAGGCCACCGGGGCCTATGCCGCGCTCTGGAACAGCCTGCATGGCCCCGGCGCATGGGGCGCAAACCCGTGGGTGGTGGCGCTGACGGTTACCGTCCAGCGCGGGAATATTGACCAGATCGGAGGCGAAAATGGCTGACGCTGGCATCACATCGCTTTTCGCCGCCGTGGTCGAATGGGCAATTGCGCAGGGCGGCGGTGATTTTCATCTGCTTCCGGGCATCTGGCAGGGCGAAACCGAGGAATGGGTCGTCAAGATTAATGGCCACCGCCAAGAGATTGATGATGTGCCGCCCTATGGCTACCTGCTGACCCACAAGACGGCGCTGGTCGGACTGGCAGTCGGGAACTTAGCAGGGGGGTGCGTTGCCGGTCCAAGCGAAGAAGACCTGATCGCCCATTTCCTCAGCCAGATGCCGGGGGTGGCGGGATGAGCGATCGGTTCAATCCTGCTATGTCTGGCCTGCCGCGCAAGGCGCGCGATCACCTACTTTCGCGCGAAAGGCGCTGGCGGAAGTCGGGGGAATGGGGGTCTTGGGAGCGGTTGGAAAACCCACACCGCTTCCGGCCCGGATGGCTTGGCGAGGTTGATCACGTTCGGCGGAACCGCGTCTTCGCGGTTCTCATTCGCGATGTAAGGTTTGCAGTCCATCTGGCGGTTTCATCACTGACAGGTGACCGACCGACTTGGCACGAAATGCAGCGGATCAAATCCGAACTTGCCGGGCCGACTTCGACGGGCATCGAGGTTTACCCGCCCGACGCTGAAATTGTGGATCAAGCGGACATGTTCCACCTATGGATCGTGTCCGACTTACCGTTTTCGCTGCACGACGACCGGCACAAGGGGGTCGCTGAATGACCGCCCACTTCATCGCCGCCGACTACCCCGCAGGCCGCATCCTGCTGCGCTCTGGCGCGGTGGACGTGGGCGCGGTGTTTCCGCCTCAGGGCCTGCCCCGTGACCGCCTGCCGTGGACGTGGCGGCTGTGGGTCAACGGGTCAACCGTCCACACCGATGGCCGGGCCAAGACCGAACAGGCCGCCAAGAACGCGCTTCTCGCCGCGTGGCGGGATTTTATCGCCCGGGTTGGGCTGATGGAGAGGATTGAGGGATGAGTGATGATCTGAAAGTCGCCCGCTTCTGGATGGTGTGGAACCCGCACGGTCGGGCGCCGACCTACCGGCACGAAAGCCGGGCAAGCGCAGACACCGAAGCGGCACGCCTTGCCGGGCGCAATCCGGGGATGATGTTTTTTGTCCTGAAGATGGTCGGCGGGAAGGCCGCCACCATCAATCAGCCCGCCGATATCACGGTAACCGCCGCAGAACCTGCCGCAGAAAAGGAGGAAGACGTTGAAATCCCGTTCTGATTCCGCCCCTCGCACGGTGATGGGCCAGACCGCTGCGGACGCGGAAAAGGATGCGCGGATCGCCCGCCTGACCGCCGATCGGGATGCTGCAATTCTCGCGAAAGACTGCTTTCAACGCATGACGCGGGCGCACTGGGAAGCCCTGTGCGCTATGCGAAACAGCATCAACGAATTCATTCCGATGCCGAACACTGACAGCGGTCCATTGTTTTCACCGGAGGACGGGCCGATTTACGCGAATATCGCGGAACGGGTTATCGCCGATCTGACCGAAAGCCGCGCCTACGCGCTGGCGCTGGAACAAGAGTTGCGGGACCGCGCCGAAAAGGCCGAAGCCGAGCGGGACGCGGCGCTGGCGGGGGCCGTCAAGGTCAAGCCTATTATTTTCAATAAGCGTGGCGTTGAGTGGTGGGGTTCGTCTGCGTTCGGCATCTACGTTGTTTCTGAGGTTGATACTGACGCCGAGAGAATGTGGGCGTTCTGGCAACCCGATGCTAATGAAGACAACGTGGACGCAGCATCAGGATTTTACTCCGATGAACGGAGTGCCTTGACAGAAGCCCAAGCCGACCACGAAGCCCGCATCCGCGCCGCTCTCCAACCCGACCCCGACGCGCGCCAAGCCGATCTTTCTGCCGCCGCCCGCGACGTGCTGGCCGAACGTGCCCGCCAGATCAGCGTCGAGGGATGGACGCCGGAGCATGATGATCAGCATGTGGACGGGGAAATGGCTCAAGCCTCAGGGTGTTATGCCTTGAACGCAGCAGGGTGGAAGACAGAAGCCCTACGAGGGTGTTGGCCTATCAAGTGGATGGCCGCGTGGTTCAAACCGACCGACCCACGCCGCGATTTGGTCAAAGCTGGCGCTTTGTGTATCGCCGAAATCGAGCGGCTGGACCGCGCCCTGACCCCGCCCGCCGATCTGGCGGCGAAGATCGGGGGTGCGGAATGAGCGAGTTTGAACACGGGTGGAAGACCATGCTTGATGGGAGCCGCGTCCCGCTTTCGGCGTCGGAAAGCTCTGATCTTTTTCGGATGGTCGAGAGCAAACGAGCAGAGCAGGCCGCCGCCTACCACACGACGCACTCCGCGTTGCGGGCCTATATCGACGCAGACGAAAGGATGCGCGATCTGGGATGGGTCAGCACGATTTTCGACTTGGATGATGGCGCCGAATTGGCTGTAGCCGAGCGCGGTTCAACTGGGATTTTTCGTGCTGTGTGGGTCAAGCCGTATCTGCATTACCACGATTGCGTTGCGAGCATGGGCAAAAATTTCGTCAAGCGAATTGCTGATTTGACACCAGATGAGGCCGAAACAATGGCCCGCTGCGAAGCAGACCATCTGAAATTCATGGAAGCGCAGACCAAGACGATGCAGGCGCTGCAATCATTCGTGGAAAGGGGTGCGGAATGACCGGGCCAGAACGCGGCCCCGCCACCATCGCCGCGCTGCCCGAGGTGCAGGCGCTGATTGCGGCGGCGTATGAGGATGCTGCGCGGCTGTGCGATGCAAAACACGCGGACTATATGATCAGCAAGGGGAGAGACCCCAAGAAATACGAAAGCGCGCATTCGTTGCTTGCGCGAAGTATCCGCAACCTCACCCCCGCCGAAGCCACCGCAGCCCTCGCTCAGATCGAGCGGGAGGCAGAGGCGCGTGGCCGGGCGATGGGGCTGCGAGAGGCGGCGGGGGTTTGCCGCAAGGTTCGCGCATCATCGGCAGATGAGAGCGAGGGCGTCGGCGCGCTTGATTGCGCTTCCGCCATCCTCGCCCGCGCTGCCGAGATTGAGAAAGAGGGCGGGGCATCGGTCCAGACAGGAGCAAGGATCAATGATCATCAACGCAATTGATGGGGCAACTCGGCGGATCGGGAAATCTCAAGGCTATCTCGGGTTACCGTTGCGAGACGAGATTGGAGACTTTGGCCCGCAAATGGTTTCATCTTGGCAACCCACGCCAGCAGAGGCAGATGCCATCGCGCGCGGCGCGCCAATCTATCTGACGGTCTTGGGGACGGGGCATCCGCCCGTAATGCTGACGGTTGGCGTTGCCCCATCGGTCGCAGTCTGCGGCATATGCGACATTGCGGACTGCCACCACATCAGAGCGCAGGGTGACAGCAAATGACCATCCCCGGCTATGACGCATGGCGGCTGCAAGGGCCACCGGAACAGCCTGAGCCGGTCTTGGTGCCGTGCGAGTGCTGCAAAGGGGTGGGCTTCTGGATATTCGGCAATGACGATGTGGACTGCCCCGAATGCGGCGGCTTCGGTGAGGTCGAAGCCGAGCCGGAAGAGCCGGACGGCGATTATGAATATGAGCGGCGGCGGGATGCCGTCATGGATAGGGGGTGAGTGATGACCACCCCTGCCCGCCCCCTCACCCCTGAACTTCTGGCCGAACGCTGGGATTGTTCTGCCGAGACGGTGCGGCAGCTTTGCCATCGCGGGACGTTGCGCCATTTCCGGGTTGGCCGCATGATCCGAATCCCGGTCCCCGCCGTCGAGGAGTATGAAGCGTGCCAACAGACTATCGCATCGGACGGCTCAAGGGCCGATTTGTCATCACTTGGCGCGACGACACAGGCACCCGCCGCCGCTATCGTCTTGACGCACTCACGGCCAAGGACGCCGAAGCAGAGGCAATAGATGTCATCCGGCGCGAGAACCCGCCGCGCGACGATCTGACCGTGGATGGGTTATGGTCTGCCTATCGCAAGCACCTTGGCGACCGGCCTGCAGGCGTGACGATGGGCTACACCGGCAAGGCCATCCTGCCCCACTTTGGCGCGCTGCGCCCGGACCAGATCACCACCGATCATTGCCGCGCCTATATGGCGGCGCGCGCGAAGACGGGCATCAAGACCGGATCAACATGGACCGAACTCGGACACCTGCGATCCTGCCTCACATGGGCTGAGAAAAGCGGGAAGATTTCCCGCGCGCCCTACATCGACAGGCCGCAGAAGCCCGCACCGCAGGAGCGATTCCTGACCGAACCGGAAATCCGCAAGCTGATCGAGGCCATGACGCAGCCGCATCTGCGGCTTGCCACCCTGCTGATGCTGGGCACGGCGGGCCGGATCGGTGCCGTCCTTGGCTTGACATGGGATCGGGTCGATATGGAGCGGGGGCAGATCAATCTGCGCGAAGACATGGCAGGCCCGCGCAAGGGTCGCGCCATCGTGCCGATGAACGGGATGCTGCGATCCGCCCTGTCCACCGCCAGAGAGGCCGCGCTCAGTGACTTTGTGGTGGAATGGGCCGGGGAGCGGGTCGGCTCGATCAAGAAGGGATTCGCCGCCGCCTGTGAACGCGCCGGGCTTGAAGATGTCAGCCCGCACACGATTCGCCACACCGCCGCTGTGCATATGGTGGCGGCAGGCGTGCCGATGGCGCAGGTCAGCCAGTATCTCGGGCACTCATCCATCGCCGTAACAGAGCGGGTCTATGCAAGGTTTGCACCGGATCACCTGCGCGCCGCCGCCGATGTTCTGGACTTCACAAAGCTGCGTAAGGTCCAATGAACCCGGAAGCGCTTCGCAAAAGACAAAATCCGCAGCCTAAGCCACGGATTTTGCATGAAAAAATGGTGGGCGATAACGGATTTGAACCGCTGACATCTTCGATGTGAAGAAAGGCTTCACCAGCCAAGCTATTGATGCTTGGTCAAGGGAGCCCTTTTTACAGGCCGCCCGTTCACGGTTTGACCAAGGAAGATCGGTTCGCACAGGTCCAGCGAACCAAAGAGCGCTTCGCACAGCATTACTGCGGCCCCACGATCTCCCCCACCGCCACCAGTTTGGCATTGGCCTCATCCAGCCCCTGCCGCAGGTTCATCGCGCATTGCCCCAGCGCGCGCAGCGTGCCGCCATCCCGGCACTCGACCGCCACGGGGCGCAGCAGCTCGGGCGGTATCACCGTCTCAGGGACCGGCGCGGCGCACGCGGTCAAGCACAGCGCGGCCATAGGCATTAAGCGGCTCATCGGCGCCCTCCAATTGGTCAATCTCTGCGGCGATGGCCGCCCATCTGTCGCGCTCTGCCGCGACGGTGCGCAGGTGACGGTCCAGCGCGGCGGCGGCCTCTTGCATCCCCACCACGCGGGCCTCTGCCGCTTCCGCCCGGGCTAGCGCCGCCTCCGCGCGCAGGTGCTGCCACCAGCCCCAGCCTGCGGCGGCCAGCAGCAGGGCCAGAAGGCCGGGCAGGAGATAGCGCGCGATCATCCCGCCACCTCGACCAGCGCCTGCACCACGGCGCCAACCGGGCTTGCCGGGGCCAGCACCGGGGCGCCCAGGACAAACGCGGGCACCCGGCCCAGCGATTTGGCCAGATCGGCCGGCGCAATCCCGTGCTGCAGAGCTACCGAGACCAGCACGCAGGCATCGGCCACCGTGTGGGCCATCTGCCCGCCGCGCAGCGTGTCGGCAAAGACCTCCCCCGGCGCCCCGGCGCGCGGGTGGCCTGCCGGGTAAAACCCCACGGTGACCGTGATCGGGTGGCCCTGCCAATCGGCCTCGACCGTGGCGGTGGGCCGGCGATCCGGCAGGGCGGCGCGCGCGGTCAGCCCCATGGCATCCCCCGCAGCCCAAGGCCCGCCCGCTGCAGCGCCAGCATCAGCCGCCAGTCGGGAATCGGCGGCGGCGCCAGTTGCAGGATGTGCAGCGGGGTCATTGCAGCCCCTCAAGGCACAACCGACGCTCGGCGATCCGCCGGTTCGTCAGGCCCCGCACCACCTTGCCGCCCGCCTTGTTCCAGAGCAGCAGCGCATCACAGGCCGCCCGCAGATTGCCCGCCTTGGCAAGCCGCGCCATGCTCGACCCGCAGAACGCGCCGCTGCCAATGTTGTAGGCCGCGCTGATAAACGCCGCCCGGGCTTTGGGCGGCAGATCGGCGGGCAGGCAGGGGCGGATATCTGCCTCATAGCGCGCAACCTCGCGCTCGGTGATCAGGTCGCATTCGGCATGGGTATAGACCGCCTTGGGCTGCCCCTTGGTCTCGCCGTCGCACCACGTCAGGACTCCGACAATATCGTAATAGGGCACCAGACTGCGCCCCTCCCACGGCTTGATCACCCCCACCGAAATCGCAATCGCGGCTGCAATCCCGGTCACCGTCGCTTTAGCCCGCGTCATCGTTAACCTCCCTCAGCAGCACGCCGAGAATTTGGGTGTTTTGCTTTTCGATCTTGGCCATCCGCTCGCGGTCTTCTTCGCGCAGCTTGGCCCGGGTCGCCATTTCGGCTTCCAAAAGCGCGATCTGCTTCTGGTTGGTCAGCACCCGGCGAACCAGCCACATCACGCCGCCGCTGATCGCCGCCGAAAGGCTGGTGACCACCCAGTAAATATAGTCATCGATCTTGGACAACATTCTCGCTCCTTGGCGATTGCAAAGGTCAGGTGGGGGTCGGGCGCTGGCGTGCCGTCTCGAACCCGCGCAAATAGGGCGACAACCTGAAAGCCAGAAAGGCGCTCGCCAGCGTCTTGACCGCGCGCTTGACCAGCACCTCCCGCTCCAGCCCGCGCAGCCGGGTTTCATGATCGGTGATTGCGGCCTGTGCAGCCTGACCGCGCGCGTCCATCACGGCCCAACCGAGGCTGAGGGCCACGAGGATCCCGCCGATCTGGATCACCAGCGCGGTTGTGATCTGCTGTTTGGTGTCAGACATTTCTCACCACACCTCCACCACGCCACCGAAATGCTCGCCGAGCTTGGCGGCGGCGGCGTAGTCGAGCAGTCCGCCCGCTGCCAAGCCCCACGCACCGGAACCGGACGCGCCCGTGACGTATTTTTCCGCGATGTTCTTACCGCGCACCACGAAGCCTTCCGCCCCATTGGCAATCGCATCGGGCAGCCAGCCAAAGATGTGATCACCGGGGCCAGCCAGCGCGATGGTTCGTTGCCCGGTGCGTTTGACAAAGGTGCCAGCCGCAAGGCCAGCGCCGGTGCTGTTCAGCATCCGGCGATGCAAGCCAGTATCTGGATACACTTCGCCCGTGCCACCTGTCTGGCGGATCGCGCCGTGATGAACCCCGCTGATGGTCCAGAGGTAGGCAGAGCCGACCGTGACCAGCTGATCAACGCGATTGAACTCACACCCGTCCAGCACCAGCTGGTTCGCCGCCTCGCTCCCCTGAGAAATGACCTGCAAGCCTGCCGCAACAATAGCGGGGGAGGAGGAGGCGTGGATTTCCCAAACCGAGGGGCGCAACTGGCGGCTGTTGCTGGCGTAGATGCCGCCCGAGGACGTTTGAGGCCCTGTGTCATGCGCCGAGAAATCCGCCTGCGAGGCATTCGGATTGAGGCGCTTGCATTTCACATTGTGCCAGATTTCCCGCTGATCGGAGTTGTGACCGCCGCCATAGAGATTGACGTTTTGCAGCGCCCCGCCAACCAGCAGCACGTTGCGCATTCCGCCCAGCACACCCCATGTCTGACCACCCGCGTTGCTGCCCCATGTCCCATGCTGTTGCGGATCGCGGTGCATCACATATCGACCCGCATCTGCGCCGCCATCGCCGGTATGGGTTTCGATCCTGAAATCCATCACATGGCTGGACCTGTTGCGCTCAACGGTGTTCAAGGCCGTATTGCCGACAGGATCACGCAGGGCGGCGACGGCGTTTGGCCCCGGCCCTTGCAGGCTCACAAAATCAGGGAGCGTGATGCACTCCTCGTAATTGGTGGCCTGTTCGTCACATTTGATCAGGATCGCATGATGGGGATGTGCGGGGCGGGTGATCGAAGCCAGAGCCGCCGTGATCGTGGTGCGGGTGCGGGTCGCGCCGACATTGATTGTCTCGTGAAACACCGGGCTGGTGGCCCACCATTGGCAATCCTCGAAGGAATGCAGGCAATCCTCATGCAGACCGCCGCGCTGCATCGTTGACAGCGGCCCTTCGATGGTGGCGCTGATCGCCGTCCAGTCCAATTCCAGAACCGCCCATTCACCGGAATAGGTCAGCAGGTTCGGTACGGTGACAGCCGCCACGAAGCGCGGCTGCGCGGCGAATGCCAAGACGGAGGCTGCCGACCATCGGCAGATCAGCCGCCCTTTGTCATCGTCATAGAGGTCGATGTAGCAGGTCGCACTGTTGGATAGACGCATGTAGCTGATGCGGATGTTGCTGGATTTCTTGGGTCCGTAGACCCAAGCGCCTTTCACAAACGCGCGCAGGAAGGCGTTTGTGAACACGGTGCCTGTCGCGTCCTGATTGTCCCGCCACGGTTTGCGCTGGCCGGGCCCTGAGGGCAGCAAGGGCGTGACCCCTGCGGCGATTGCCGCGTTCAGATAGGCCGCCTGTGCGGCGCTGGTCTGGATCGCGGAAGGATTGACCTGACGGCGCTGATACATCGCGGCGGTTGTCGGGGGGGTATTCATCAAAATGGCGGTGGTGTCGTCGAAATTAATTTGCACGGTCCCGGTGACGCCCGAACCGCCGACCGCTGCCATGGTGATCTCGCGCCACCCAGTCCACATATCTGCGCCGCTGGCGACGGCATAGCTGCAGGCATCAACCGCATTTGTGCCGTTCGCGTCGTCGGCGATCTGGAATGTGATGTTGAACCGGGTGCCAACATCCTTCCAGAACAGGTATTTTTCGATGACGACTTTCCCGGCAGGGACATTGAAAAATTTGACGCTGGGGGTCCGCGCAAACGCCGCCAGTTCGATGGCCGTGATGCCGCTGCCATCCCGGCCCGGAAAGAGATCACGGACATTCGTGACCGCGCGGTCTGCCTTTGCGGCCAAGCCAGTGACCCCGATCCGCCGCCACCCGGCGGGGCTGACAGACCAGCTATAGCGGCCCGCATTGTTGACCGTGCCCCCGGCCACGGGGTCGGTGTGGGTGCCCGTGTCCGTATCCAGCACCTCGGCCCCGGTGCCCGCAACCGCCGCCGTCAGCGCGGCCAGCGCCGTCCATGTTGCCACGGTCAGCGCCGCCGCCTGGGCATTCGTCACCGCCGCTTCGGCCAGCTCCCGGGCCGCGTCAGCCGCCGCGGCATCCGCGCCCGCCTTGGCCGCATAGTGCAGCGCGGAGTACCCGGCACCGCCCGGCACTGTGGTATCCTCCGGCGTTTGGGCGTAGGCAGCGGACAGCGTGGCGGATTCGCCTGCGCCGTCCCGTGCGGCCAAGGCTTGCTGATACTCATCCGCCGTGATCGTCATGCTGTAGGTGTTGGCCGTCTCGGGCGGATCGGCGTCGATCAGCCCGGCATAGGTGTAAGACGCGGCATCGCCCACCGTGCGCAGGCCCATGTGGCGCTGCTGCATCCGGCCATCCTGATCGGTCCATGCCTGATAAATCTGATAGGCCGTCCCGCGCAGGCCCGCCGTGTTGCGCCAGATTTCGGTGCCTGCCGGAATCTCCCCGTCGATCAGGTCAATCACGATCAGCCCGCCACCCGGGAAAACCTCGCGGCTGATCTGGTCGCTGTCGGTGGCGGTCAGTTGAAAACGCAACTGGCCGTTGGGCAGGGGCGTGCCATCGGGCAGCAGGACGCTGCCCGTCAAAGGGACGGTGGATGCCATGATGTCTCCGGGGGATTAAAGCGGGGCGCGCTAGATTTGGATGCCGCGCCGGTAAAGGTAGATTTGGCCAGCGTCGATGTTGCCGTTGGACAGGCTCACCCGCGCCTTGCTGATGGCCTGCACGGTCGCGTCATACATCGCCGAGGCGCCGGTTTCGACCGTGGTGTCAATCGACACAAAGCGCTCGATGCCATGAACCCGTTTCAGCAGACGCGGGGCCTTGGCCTCGATCCACCCATCGCCCAGCCGGTCAGCCGCGCCCAGCGTGGCGGTGCTGGTGTAGACGTTCTGATAGGCGGCATCGGTCTCTTTGTAGAGGTCGATCACCAGCGCCGCCCCGAATGGCGAGGTGCCGCTGATCCCCGCGATGCGGATGGCATATTCATAGCCATCGGCCCAGACCGGGGTTTCGACACTCGCCACCGCGCCAGACACCGCGAAATCATAGATCAGGCCCGTGGCCCCATCACCGATTGCCGCCATATTATAAGGGTGCCAGCCGCCGTTGGTCACCACTGGCGCCCCGGAATCGCGCGAGGCAGCCGACGCGATATTGTCGCGCAACTCAGCGCCGGTGCTGCCCAGGATCGGCTTTCCGGGCAGAAACAGCGAGTTTGGAAGGGTTGTCCATGCCATGTTTTTTCAGTTCCACTGATGCCCGGGCGTGCCGTCCGGGTATTTGCCATCATCATCCGCCCACCAGGCGCCAAGCGCCCGCTGTTCATCGGTCGCGTCTTCCCAGTCGGGGGCGCCATCGGCCATCCAGAACGCAAAGGCGCCGATGTAGTCATAGGTCTGCAGGTCGATCAGATAGACCTCACCGTGCCGCACCTCCGACCAGCTGATCACCTGCCAACGGTCGGCCAGCAGACGCCCCTCGCTGTCCACCAGTTCGCGGGCCGTCAGATCACAGACATCCCCGATGGTGATCTCCTTGTTTTTCGAATCCAGCCGCAGCGACACGAACCGCGGCATCACCGAATAGCGGCTGATGATCCGCTGGATGATCTGCACCGCATGGGCTTCGGTGCTCACAAACCGGGCATAGATGCTCAGCGGGCGGGGCCCGCCTGCGGCGTCCGGGTGTTCCGTGCTGCCCTCGATCCGGCCCGAGACCACGCGGTAATTCGACGCCGCCGTCCGCGAGGCAAAAGGGTCGCGCGGGTCATAATAGACAAAGACCCGCGTCAGCAGACTCTCCGGCTCGCGCCGCAACTCGACCGAGCTGGCCAGAATATCGGTGCGCCAGTCCAGCCGCGCGACCGAGGCTTTGGGCGGGCGCACAGCCAGCATCGGCACCGATTGCGTGCGCTCATCCCACCAGTAGTAAAACATGCCCTGCTGACAGCACTCGCCCATCAGATCATCGACCAGCGTCGGCTCCATGATCCAGACGGTGGATCGCAGGGTGGGCAGATAGGTATCGCCCTCATCGGCCCAGACCGCGTGATCGACATAGGCCGCAGGTAGAGGCGTGTGATTGACCAACAGGTCATAGCCAATTTCCCAGGTCGGGATATCGACATAGCGCCCTACCCGCTGGCAGCGCGTGTCCGCCGTGGCGCTGGCCGCGGTGCCGACTACACCGCGCACACAGCCGGTCAGATCATAAACCCCATCCTCGATCGTCGTGACGCCGGTGTAGGACAGCACCTCATTGCCGATCCGCAGATGATAGATCCCCGTCAGATTGCCATAGGATTTCGTCAGCTTGGCGGGTTCGCCGGTCTGCACCCGGATCGTCACCTGACCCGAGGTAATCGCAGACGGCAACCGCACGTCCATTTCCTCGGGAAATTTGGCCTTCTGGTTCGTGGACAGGACCAGCGGGTCAAGGCCGGTGATGCTGACACGGCCCGAACCGTCCGGCCCCTCGAATTTGTCAACGACATAGGCCCGCTTGCTCATGTCCCCCAGCGCATCACCGCGATAGCCGTCATAGATGTTGAGCGTCATGCCGCCGAAAAACGCATTCCGCGCAGCCCAGACCGCCCAGAACATCCGCTCCGGCAGGTCCACCCGATCACCCAGGTAGAAATCACCGACCGGGTCTGCCCACGGGAAATCGGCCATCGTGACAGTGACCCGCGACCGCGCGCCAGCCGGGCTCTTGCCATCCAGCACACCCGCCGCGTTGAGCGAGCCGGACGCGGTCGAGACCGTCAGGCCATCAACCGGAAACGCATTGGTGGTGATCACGTCAGGGTCGCTCTGGTCGCCAATCGGCCAGATGCCGGCGCCATTGGCCACAAACCGCCAGGCGATGCTGCCGCTCGAATCATAGACCGCGCGCACCGGGCAGGTTGTCCATGTCTGATAGCACATCGGGGCGCCGGTAGCGGTGCAATCCCCAACCCCGAACCGCAACCCGCAGCGCCGCTGCACCAGCTCCACGATCTGGACCGGCTCACGCAACATGACCGACAAACTCCATGCTGACGCTGATCGAGACGCTGGCATTGGGCACCGCGCGCTCCGGCACCACGGGCGCCACGGTCTGGCCAAAGGCGACCGAAGCCGGAAACTCTCCGGGCCGGTCGGCCACGAAAACCGCCTCTGTCTCAAGATGCAGGATCAGCGGATCAAGATCCGAGGCTTTCCACGTCTCGCTCAGATGCGCGACGGCCAGCGTGAAACTCTGCCCCCGGCGCGAGATATAACGCCCCTGCACATGGCCACCGTCGCTGATGGTGGTGCGGTATTCCGCGATCGCCAGTTGCTGGATATCCCGCCGCCCGACATAGGCCGCAGGCTGCGGAAACTCCAGGATGTCGCCAAAGCGGATCACTGCGATGTCCGGCACCGTCCCGCCGCTGACCACGATCCGCGCCTTGGAAACAAGCTTGGCCGCGCACAGCACAAGGATCGGGCTGTCATCTTGCGGTGTATGGGTCGCCACCGTCACCCATGCCCCGCCCGACCAGACTTGCGCCGCAACGGTATTGCCACTGCTGCCCAGACTATGCGCCGCGATGCCGAAATAGCTGACCGTCTCAGCCCCGCCGAAATCGACCTCCCACGTCGCGGGCAGGGCCGAAGGCCGCCAGAACTGATAGGTCAGATCATTGGCAGCTTCGGTCGCCGCAAAACCCGCCACCTCTGAAGACGCCGCAATCGTGCCGGTCAGAGGCCATCCCGCAATGCGCGGGTTCCGCGACGGATAGGCGATCCCGGTAAAGCCGCTTTCAAAGATGACCATCAGCCCATCACCAGATTGAGCCTGTAACCCATCTTGTTTTCCTCATTCAGCCGTTTGGTCAGTGAGCCAAAGCTCTCAAAACTCATATCGCCAACCCACCGGATATTGACCGTTGTGGGCGAGGGTGCCGCAGGCGCCGCCACGGCCGCAGCACCACCGGCACCAGCCCCGCCACCACCGCCGCCGCCACTGCCAATGAGCCCGCTGATCATCGAGGCAGTCTTTACGGCAGACAGAGCCGCATATTGCAAAGCAAGGCCGGGCCCCCCGGTTTTCATGCCGTGCTCCCATGCTGCGATGGCCGAGGCTTTGGCGCTGGAAATCGCCTCGGCGATCTGGGCCGCCTTGTGGATGCGCCCCAGCACGCCGTGACCGGCCTGAGTCGCATCGGCAAGTTGGCTGTAAAAATTGGCCGCCTGTCCCAACCGGCCCTCGGCGCCAGCGCCTTGTATCCCGGCCAATCTCTCCTGATGCTCGGCCTCAAGGCGCTCGATCGCGGCATACTTGCCGCCCAGAACCTCAAGCTCGGCATCATTCGCGCCCTGCAGCAGCGCAAGCGACTCCTGATACCATTCTTCGATCAACTCGCGCTCGGTCTTGAGCGAGTTCACAATAGTCTCGATCCGCTGCGCGTATTGGTTTGCGCCGCCGCCACCGCCACCGCCACGATTACCGCCCCCGTTCGCTGGCGCAAATCCCGGCTCTGGCGGCAGAATGTCATCCACCGTTTGCCCATACCACCAAGTTGTGCTGCCCGTTGTCATGCCGCCTTCGTCCAAGGCCGCAGCCTTGGCGCGCGCGGCCTCCCACAGCGTGCCGACCAGAGATTTTGCGTCTCCAATCGCCCCAGCAAGCCATCCTGCCCCCGGTGCGGATCCGGCCAGCGCGGAAATGGCAGCCAGCGCTTCACGCGCCCGGGTAGACAGCACTCCGGCCGAGCCGCTGACTTCCCCCATCTTGATGTTCAGCTGGCCCGCCTCGATCAACGCCTGCCGCAATCCTTCCGGCAGCGTCCTCAGATCGACACCGATCTGTTGGATCAGGCCATTCAGGTTTCGCAGTGCCGCGAGACGATCCTCGAATGAGGCCGCATCCCGCACCAGCGCAAAAGCATCGGCAAGCCGGATCGCCTCATCCCGCGAAACGTTCAGATCGCGGATCAGATTTTCGATGCTCTGGGCCGTTGCGGTAACCTGCGCCGACAAATCGACGGCAATGCCCTGCGAGGCCCAGTCCAGCGCGGCAAGATATTCGGCAGAGGCAGCGGCGGCATCCATTCGCGCCGCGTACTTTCTCATCTCTTCAGAAGCCGACGAAATGCCTTCGTCCAGCTTCACCTGCGCCTGTGCAATCTGCAGATCGAGCAGAGCCGCCGCCGCATCCCTGACCTGCAACGCATAAAGCCCATACTTCTCGATCAGTTCACCCAGCGACATTTTCAGGATGTCCTGCGATTCCGTGATGCCGGATTGAATCTTGTCCAGATCGTCCAGCGCAGTCTGCATCGTGGAGGCTTGATCAGCGGTATTCCCAAACGCCGTCATCAGCGCCGGTAGGGCAACGCCCGCAAGCAGACCAGCCATCGCACCGACGCCGCCAAATGCCAGACCCATATCCGGCAACTGGATGGCCAGCGCTTGCACAAAATTGCCGGTGACCATCGACTGCTGGCCAACCTGCGAAAGCTGCATCGCAAACATTTTCGCATTCTGCCCGGCCAGCAGAGACTTCCGCCCGACAACCTCCAGAGGCCCGGCATCAACCGTCAGATAGGCCGCGGTGACCTTCTTGACCATCTGGGCATGGTAATCCGCCGAGATGCTACCCTTGTCCAGCGCCAGATCAAGCTGCTGCAGCGCGTTCTCATAGCGCATCGACGCCGCGAACAGCGGGTCGATCGAGGCGCGCAGACTGTCGATTGAGGCGCGGGACTTCTCCCACTCGGCAAAGGCCTTGGCGCTTTCCTTTGCCGATTTCGAAACCCGCTCGTTGACACCGACCCAACCATTGACCTGCCGCTGGAAACCGACCGCAACTTTGCCGATCCGGTCGATTTCCTTGGACAGTGACCGGGATTGCTTTTCCAGATCCTTCAGGGATCGGGCGCCATCCTGACCGGCAGCCACAAGACCGTCGACCTCACCGCCGATCTCATAGACAATGTCGCCTTGACCGGACATTCAGACCCTCTCTTTGGCTTCCTTGGCTGTCGCATCCGCCAGCATTTTCTTCAGTTCTGCGCTTTCCTCGGCGGTCAGAGATCCGCCGGGCTTGGCCTTCTCGATTGTGTCAACCAGCCACCAGAAGTGGCGCGGCTTCATGCGCCAGAACTCGGAGGGTGGCACCCCGAGATGGCGGACGGCGATCTGAAACGCCGACTTTACGAAGCGGCCTGCGGCTTTCCCGGCTCGGCGCCGCCCTTGGCCTCCGGGGCGCCATCCATCATGACGGACAGCAGCATATTCAGCGCGCCAAGATGTTCAGCGGCATTTCCTGCGCTGAACCCTGCCATCATGTCCGCATGAACCTCGCGGTCGCTCGCCTTGCTGCCTGCCATCCGCAGCAGCGCCCCAACGCAGCGCGCCATCTTGTGAAACTTGGGCCGCCGGTGCCAGCTGCTCACCTCCATCAGCGAGGCGATCTCTTCAACCGCCTCGCCCGCCTCAAAGGCACGGCTGTCAGGAATGCTGAATTCCTGACCCCGAAATTTCAGGATAATGTCACCCATCAGCCCAGCGTCCACCCTTCGGACGAGACAAATTCGCAGCTGAACTTGGACGCATCATTATCCGGGTTGCTGTTTTCGTAGGACGTCATGAAAAAGTTGCCGCTGATCGTATCGGCCCCCGTCAGGGCATCGGCGAACTTGAACGTCAGATCGGTCAGCAGCTTCGATGTCCCCGGCGTGAAGGCGATATCGCGCAGCACCGCGTCCTTTTCAAACCCCTCGACCGAAAGGGTAAGCTGCTGCGTCTTGGCCACCGACAACAGCGCCACGATACCGTTGCTGTCACGGTCCGTGACATCGATCGGCTCGCCGGCATATTTCATGCCCACAACCTTCACGCCGCCAATGGCAACGCTGTTCTTCGAAAGGACGGCAAGCCGCCCCGCTGCTTTTGCCATGATGGCCTCCTGTGATCAGGTTTTTTCGATTAGGCCGCGATATTCGCAGACCCCGTGAAACGCGCCGGATGGCGCGCGCAGAACCTCGCTCCGATCTCGCTGGAGGAGGATGAAGTGATGGCCGGTCACGGTCAGGTTTCCCCGGTGCAGCCGGTCATAAATCTGCCCCTGAATACCCTTCGTCTCGGCCATGGACGCACTGGCGCTGCGCGTGTGAATCCGGGCCACAAAGGCGTGCCCGGTTTCACGGGCGGTGTCGAAAGGCGACATGACGACCATGCCGATCTCGACAAAGGGGAATGCGGTGGACAAACCACCGTCCGCTGCCTGCTGGCCCGCATCGACAACCCGCAGCCCAAGCGCGGAAAGGGCGCTGTAAAGCGCCCCCTGAACAGCCGTCTCGGCACTCATCTTATTTCCACTTCCGCAGGCGGGCCGTCAGCCGCTTGGCAAAACTGGCAAACGGGGCGCCCGAGTTCATGACCTTTTCCTTGGCGCGCAGGAAAAAGGCATGTTCGACGCCATCCGGGCCGTCGCCGTATTCCAGAAACCGCCAATAGAAAGCATTGCGCACCCGGACCGAGGCGCGCGCAAACCTGCCACTTTCCGGCTCGGCCTTGGCATAGGCGCCCCGCTGCAACCGCCCGCTGCGCCCGCGCGGCATCAGCGGCTTGGCCTCATCCACGATCATCTGCGCCGCATCTTTGGCCACTTCGCGGTTCAACTTGCGCGCCTCTTCTGGCAGCGCCACCTCCAGCATATGCAGGGCCTCTTTCAACCCGCGCACCTTGACACTCACGAAATCACCCCGCGCTCTGCGACAAGGATGATTGTGGCCCTGCGGCTGGATGACCGCAGAACGGACCGGATGTTCCACGCCTCTCCGTTCCACAGGATGCGGTTCAGCTCGCTCAGGTCGGCCCGATTCCAGATTTCAAATCGCGCGCTCTGCCGCGCATTCATGCGACCATCCTCCTGCACCTCGCCTCCGGCACGAACCGAAACCTGCGCCCAGACATCCGGGTCGAAAGGAATCGGCCCCCAGACCTTGGTAAACCCACCGATGCCGTCGCTCGTTTCGATCTGCCGCTGCAGCGTGATCATCTGGTCCATGCCGCCGATAGTCATGCAAACCGCCGGTAAGCCTTGATCAGATCCTGCGCGCTCAACGGGATTTCCGTTGCGGTATCACCCACGGCGATTGCCGATCGGTTCTCGAACCAATGCGTGGCCAGCAAAAGCACGGCCTGATGCAGGGCGGGCGGGCAGAAGGCCGCGCCAACCGTCCAGCGCACCGTGACGCTGGCAATGCGGTCAGCGGCCTCCGGCCATTCTTCAAGCGGAGAAATCCGCGCCTCGACCTGCGACAGATCGATTAGCAGATCATCGACAGAAATCGTCTGGGTGACGCCATCGGCATCCAGATACCTTACCCATGCCACCGATCTCGTGGGCCCGATGGGCAGGACGATTTGCCCATCCGGAAAACCATCCAGCACCCATTCAAATGTGCTGTCCGAAATCGCCCGCCCGGCTTTAGTTTCCACATAATCCACCGCCGCCGCCAGATAGGATTCCAGAACCGTGTCCTGCAGCGCGTTGGTGATCAGCAGATGGCCCCGGAACAGGTCCAGCGAAACTGGACCTGTCAGGGCGCGCGAAATCCGGGCGGGCTCAGTGCTCATGCGCTCGACCTCAGAGGTCCACCAGGAAGGTCACAGCACCCGTCTTGACGTTGCCGCCCTGCGCGATGACGACCTTGATCCGGTCATTGCCCAAGGCAACCGCATCCTGCACCGCCGTGCCACCCGCCGCAAAAAGCGAGGCCACGCCTGCCGTGCTGTGCGTCGCCGCGCGCGGATACCGCGAGGCCGAGGCGTTGACATTGCTTTCCGCCCAGATCGTCTCGCCGGTGGCCTCAGCGGTCACCGTGAAATCGACGCCATCCGCGAAATCCGTCTTGGCATAGTGGACCGAGTGGACCTTTCCGGACAGACGCGGCGAATAGGCCGTGGCGCTGCCATCGGCAGCGGTGGTGATCGGCACCCGAACTCGTTGCATCATTCGTCTTGCTCCTTCACGGGCGCAGCCTTCCTGCCGCGCCGGGGTTTCTGTTCTGTCACGGCGGCTGCCGGACGGTTTTCATCCGGCGCGAAAACGCCGGGGTGGCGGGCCAGCAAATGCATGGCCTCTGTCTCGCCGACCTCGATCACCTCACCCGGGCGCAAGACCTGCGATCGGATGCTGCTGATCGTGATCATGTCTTTCAGGATCAGGCGCATGTGTCCCTCCGAAATGGCAACGGCCCCCGTTCCCGGGGACCGTCAGGCCTCAATGCGCGCCGATCACGCCGCCAGCGCGTCCGAGAAATCGCCCTTGATAAAGGCTTCCGGACGATACACCGCCAGCGCCAGCCGTTCTTCCGCCCGCACCGTGACCAGATTCTTGCGGAAGTTGTCGCTGTCCTCGGTCGAGATTTCGACAGTGGCATCCTGCCGGTCGAAAATCTGCGCCCCAAGCTGGAAAGCCCCGACCATGAACTTGTCGACGGTCATGGCCTGCGTTTCGACAACCGGCAGACGCCACAGGCGCGGCTCACTGCCGCCCTGCGGATTGGCGAACAGATAGGCGCCATCGTCGGTCTTGGTCAGCTCGATATCGGCCCAGTCGGACGGATGCATCGTGATCCCGCTCGCCGGATATTCCGCAAGCGCGGCCTGCAGCATCGCCAGACGGATCACATCAACCTTGGTCAGGACACCTGCCGCACTCGGCACGATCGGCGCCGAATAGGCACTGGCCTGCGTGTAGATGCCGTTCAGGTCCGTCCCCGTGCCGCCCCCGGTCAACAGCTGCGCCTCTTCCGCCAGCATCAGGCCATAGCGCAGACGCCCGTCGATGTAGCTTTGCAGCATCGGCACATCGTCGAGGATCTGTTTCGTTGCCAGCACCCAATGCGCGATCGTGGTCACAGCCGAGGTCACGATGTCGAACTTGATTTCCGACTGCGGCTTCGCGGTGCCAGCGGTCTCGGTCACGGTCGCCGCGTTGTTGGTGAAACCGGTTTCCTTGACATACTGGATCGCATTCGACCCGGTGCGCCCGGGGGTCAGCAGATCGCGGATCGTCAACCGGCGCTGCGCCGGGGTGATCACCCCCGGAACACGCATCGGCACGATAAGGTCGCCTGCCGATCCGTCAGCATCCGTGGTCAGGCTGGAAATGATGGCTTTGACCTCCATCACAAACCGGCCCTTGCCGCCGCGCGAAACCCAATCCTTGAATTCCTGCGCTTCGGTCACGGTATAGCCCACCGATTTCGGCTTGGTACCACCCTCTGCGGCCCGCGCCATCTTCTGCTCGATTTCCGTGATCCGCGCGGCGATCTCATTGTGCTTGATCAGCGCATCATCGGCCGACTTTTTGGTGTCGGCGGTCAGATCGCCGAGCCGCTTCATTTCGAGCTCGGCCTTTTCGCCCTGCTTCTTCACTTCGTCGGCAGCCTTCTTCAGCTCGAGAGCTGCGGCTTCGAGTTCCTTTTCGGACATGTTGTTCTCCTCAGGTCCGGTGATTGCCAAAGGCGCGCGCGGCATCCCTCAGGGCCGCGATCGCCAGTTCACTCGCCTTGCCCTCGGACTCTCTCCGAATGGCCTTCGCATAGCCGACAGAGGCGATCTGTACGGCCAGCGCTTTCGGCACACCTGCCTCGCGCAGGATGTCCTCGAATTCCTTGGTCTCGGGCGGCTCGCCATCGCGCAACCGGCGGGCGAAATCATCAATCGGATGGACCGATTTGACAGACGTGATGCCTGCCCGGGTATTGGCTGGAAAGGTCGTCAGGCTGACCTCCCAAAGGTCGACCTCTTTCAGCAGGCGCACATTGCCCTCGATCGCATCGGACAGCGTGCGATAGCCGATCGACATGCCGCGGATCGCCCCGGCCTTCAGCAAGGCCAGCGCCTCACGTGCCTTGGGCACCTCCAGAACAAGCTTTCCGGTGACCTTCAGTCCCTTCTTGTCCTCGACCATTTCGGGGAACATCCCGATCGGCTGCGAGGTGTCATGCGACCACAGCATCGGGATCGTCGCGCCGCCCGCCATTCGCTTGGCAAGGGACTTGGCAAACGCCCCGGGGACGATGCGATCTCCACTCTCATCCACATTGCCGAACACCGCGCCATAGCCGGTGATCGTTCCCTCGTCTGAGACCTCTTTAAGCTCCAGACCAAAATCCAGCGTGTTCATGTTCCGGCTCCGGGATTTTGCGGCGGCAGGGGTGCTTGCCCCAGCGGCACGTTTTGCGACTGCACAGTCAGGTCGTCACCGCCGTCCAGCGGCGGCAGGTTTTCCAGACGGCGAACCTCGTTGCGAGTCATGATCCCGTTCTGAACCATGACGGTGTAGAACCCGGCACGCGCAGCGCTGTCCGTCCGCAGCAAGCCCTCCGCCTTGAACTCCGGCTTCAGGGTCAGGCGCTCCACAGGGCTCAGCAGGCTGCGGCTGATCGCTTGTTCGATCCGGGCCAGATAGGGCCGCAGGCTGAAAGTCAGAAAGGCCAGCAGTTGCTGTTCCAGACCCGTCCCCCAGTTCGAGCTGCCCGAGGTATGCCCGATCATCCACGGCGGCACCCGAAACCAACGGCAGATTTCCTCGACGTTGAACCCTCGGTTTTCGATGAACTGGGCGTCATCCATCGACATGGTCACCGTCTGCAGCTTCAGTCCTGCCTCCAGAACCATGACGCCGCCTGCCTGATCTGATCCGACAAAGGGCTCGATGATGTTCTCGCGGATTTGCGTCCGCTGTTCCTTGGACAGGGTCTGGTCAACGGTGAGAATCGCAGAAGGGCGCATGCCGTTGCGATAGAGCGACCCGGTGAACTCATCTGCGGCAAGGGCCTGCCCGATCGACTGCCGCGCAAATTCGATCACCGACAGGCCCATGTCGCCCGCACCGCCAAATCCCCGCACATGGAAGATTTCGCTTTCCCGGTAGACGCGCAGACCCTTGGGATCATTGTAGTGGTAGACCCGCTGGCCTTGCCTATCACGGCCCACCACCATCAGATCACTGCGCAACGGCGTCAGGGCCACCAAGCGATTGCCGATCATCTCCTTGCGGGCATAGGCGTTGCCCCGCAGACAAAGCCCCAGGGCGACACCTTCCCAGAATTCGACCGCCGTAAAATCATAGCTCGGGGCATCATGCAGCAACCCATAAAGCGGGTGATCGGATGCAGCGCTGCGCGTGCCGGCACGGTCCGTGCTGTACAGCATCAGAGGCATGGTCGCGATCGTCTCCGACAGCAACCGCACGCAAGACCAGACCGCCGCGACTTCCAGCGCACCCCCGGGCGTGATCGAACGACCGTTCGCCGAAACCATGCTGGGCTGCGGCTGGATGCCATCCTGCACAGAGGGCCGCCCGAACGCCGCCTGCCAGATCGCCTTGATGCGGCTCGGACGCAGGGCCTTGTTATCTGGCACGTCGCATCTCCACGATCGGGTTTGACAGGAAGTCGTCAAGATTGTTTTTCGGCGCCGCAACCGGGTTCAGATCCATAAGCATGGCACCCGTGAACAGCGCGATCAGCGGGTCGATCTTTCCGACCCCGGCCGCCTCTTTCGTGATGTAGACATTGTTGCCCCGCTGTTCGGACTTCGCATTGCCGACGCACCAGGTCATCAACGGTTGCCCGCCGTGCTTGATCTTGCCGTCCAGCAGTCGCCGTTCCAGACCCTTGACCGCGCCGTTCAGCTTGTAGCCCTGACCAACCGAGATGATCTGCTCTCCGGGCGCAAAACCTTCTGCCTCGAGCGCGTCCACCAATGCGGCAACGCCGTGCGGGTCCAGCCCGATTGCGCCCTTTTCAGGGAAGAGCCCGGCATCCCGGATGCGGACGCAGATCGCGACCGCCTCGGAAATATGCTCTTCGGCGGTCTTCGTGATCCGCAGATCACCCTCATTCCGCAGGTCTTCCAGCTTTGGCGCGATCTCCTTGCGGCGCTTCAGCACCATCTCGATGCACCAGGCCCAGTACCAGGTCAGCCAGACCCGGCTTTCACGGTGGCGGCCAATGGCTGCCAGCCCGAACAGGTCATCAGCCCCGCCGACATCCCCGCCGACCACCATCACATCGCAATCGCGCAACATCGATTCAAAGCTCAGGCCGCACTGTGTGTTCGCCATCCAGTAATCGGCGCCGACCCATCTGTTGGCATGCAGACCAAGGCCGATTTCGATGTTCAGGTGCTGCGACGCCCAACGCACCTCTTCCTCCAGCCCCTTTTGGCTGGCGGTCTGATAGTCGGTGATCAGCCGCGGCAAGGTAACCGACCGGCCAAGATTCGGCAGGACCATCGGCCACAGCTTCGGGTCGCGCCAAAGCTTTTCGTCGCCGCGCTGAATCTCCTCCGGAAACTCGTAAAGGATCGGCAGCATCCGCACCCCTGCGGTGATCAGACCATCGCGAACGCCCCGGGCATATTGCAATTCCGACTTGAACACTCCGGCAGGCGGGATCTCCGATTGCGTCGTGATGATGATCAGCAGGCTGTCTTCGTTGGTGATCATGCCCCCGCGAATCTGGCCGATCACCCGCGAGGCGTGGTTCATTTCCGCCATCAGGTGCAATTCGTCGATGATCGCAAACGCCGGGATCGATCCGGTAACTACCTTCGGGTCAAACGATTTGATCTTCAGCTTGGCGTTCATTCTGACGCCGGTATCCTCATCCTGATGCAGATCAAGGATCGTCTTCTTGTGCGCGATCACCTTGAACCGCTTGGAGAGATACGCATCAGCCTCGATCATGCCGACCGCCTGACTGAAACACTTGTCCGCCACCTCCTGCGTCGGACCAATGATCACCCCGTCGATATTTGGCCGCCGGTTCATCATCAGCGCGATCAGGCCCAGGGCGGCGGCATTCGTGGTCTTTGAATTCTTCTTCGGGATCAGGTTGAAGATTTCACCGACAAAACGATGGCCGGTTTTCGGGTCGATCGAACCGAAAGCCGCGCGGATGATGTCCCTGATCCAGTCGCCCCCGACTTCGGCCATGGTCGGCTGTCCCGGAATGTCCGGCACACGCAGCAGGTTGAACAGATCGACCGCTGCATCAGCCATGATCGGATCAAGCGGCAGATCGGCGATCGGCGTCTTTCCCGCCCGCAGCCGTGCCTCCCAATCCGGGCAGGCGAACGAAACGCCGTCCAGTGCCATCAGTGGCGGCTCCGCATCCGGCTGAAGATATCCCCGAACTGGTCAGGCACCTCCTGAGCATCGACCCGCGCTTGTTCCTTCTTGCCAAGCGGCGCCTCGGGCGGGACATCATCCCCATCCGATTCCGACTGTCCCTTGCGAGGCGCTTGCGGACCCGATTCGAGCAGCCGTTCGCGCAGCTGCCGGATCGAAGGAACGTGCCCCTCACGAACCTTGCGCATCAGCACATCCAGCATGACGCCATCGACAAAGGTCGCACCGAATTCAAGCTCGCGGGAAAAATGCTTCCGCAACGTCTTCTCATCAATGCCCATGTCCTCAGCGATCCGCTTCTGAGACCACCCAGCAGCGATCCGAACACAAACAAAGTCCTGATTTTCCTTATCTTTTTTGAAAGACTTACGCCCGCGACGATCCCGGATCGGCGACAGGGGCTGGCCGAACAGGTCAACCCCCCCGGCC
>ERZ761595.48-NODE-48-length-40097-cov-3713.483817_pt1 | contig 40097 bp, 59 predicted proteins | sample MGYA00511035_ERZ761595 | MGnify/ENA primary metagenome ERZ761595 (study PRJEB28899, sample SAMN03785553) | bioreactor sludge metagenome | biome: EBPR Sludge; feature: EBPR Bioreactor; material: 0.22µm filtered reactor supernatant | place: Saint Lucia: Queensland...
TACCCGGACCCGGACCCGTACCCGTACCCGTACCCGTACCCGTACCCGTACCCGTCCCCGTACCCGTCCCCGGACCCGTCCCCGGACCCGTCCCCGTACCCGGACCCGTCCCCGTACCCGGACCCGTACCCGGACCCGTACCCGTACCCGTACCCGTCCCCGTACCCGGACCCGTACCCGTACCCGTACCCGTCCCCGTACCCGGACCCGTACCCGTACCCGTACCCGTACCCGTACCCGGACCCGTACCCGTACCCGTACCCGGATTGAACCCATAAAGGTAAATTGTTACCGGTGATATCCGATGTTTCTTTTTTATTTAACAATCCTCTTTCTTCTGCCCAAATAAGGTCGCTAGTGGGTAGCGAAGTTATTTTCATCCCTATTTTTTTTGCAGCAGCAGAGCAAGCACCAAGTAATATAGCTTTTAATGCGAGGTGCTTTGTTACTACTGCCTGCATTATGCTGCCTCCCATTTGTCAGTTGCGTTCTTGGTTACTGGTGTGATGCTGGTAATTTTGTATAAGGTTAATTTTTCAACTCTTTTTCCTATCCGGCAGTTTCCATCAGGGCCGGTTGATGCAAGTCCTAAAAAACCGCCTACACTGGTAGACCAATATATGCAATTTTTTGCTCCTGTCAGCGTGATTTCGTTTGGGGATTTTTCATCGGATTTCAGATAGCCAAAAAACACCCCTCTGAATTCTGTGGTCACGAGAACTGGTTGATTTTCTTTTTTCTCTTTTTTATTAGTCATTTTTGCCTCTTTTTTAAATTTTTAATACGATAGCATTAACACTATCAGTAACCCTCCTATTTAATAATTATTAAATAGGAGGGTTACTGATAGTGTTAAAAATTGACACACTTTGGTTCTTTTATCATATTTCTCCTTTTGGTTGGTTAATAGTTATCGTTGCAGGGTTCTGATAAGTTTCAGGACTGCGTTTTTATGTACCGGCTCAAGCGAGCTGATCAGGTTCAGGGTTTTTTTATCATCTTCCTGCACTTTCGGTTTCTTTGCCGGCGGTAACAGATCTGTTACCGGTACGTTCAATATATCGGCTATCCGGTAAAGTTTTGCGGCGCATACCTGGTTTATCCCTTTTTCATATTTTGCTGTTTGCCAGGTGCTTACCTTTAATTTGCCGGCAAGGTCACTTATAATGAGCCCTGCGTCAAGTCTTGCGGTACGGATATTTTTGCCGATTATAAGGTTGATCTGCTGCTCGGTAAGTTTTTCTTTCATAAATTAATGGATGGTTTGGTTTTTAAATCCGATCGCAATTTTTCTTACTTCATGGCTGATGCGCTCCAGAATATAATCTGCCACTACGAATTTTTTACTGTCGAACTCCTCACGGCCCATTTTTTTGTGCATAGCAGCAAATAATACCAGGCCATCAGTCGGGTCATAAAAACTGAGTGTGTCATCAACTATAAATGCCTTATATTCATGCTCGGAAAAATATAATGCGTATTTATGTGCCCGCTTGCCTTGTTTGGTTTTTGTCTTTTTCAGGTCCGCGACTACTATAACGTGAGGAAATGGCAATTGGGTATGGAAAGCGTTTTTTTCACAATTGCCGTCATCCTTAATGACAAAATAGTGCATATCTTCTTTAAATAATTTTTCTAGTGGGGTCATATTACCTTCTGATTTGCATTATTATTTCCATTTCTTGTGTGAGGTCCTGCTGCATCCTGTATATCTCTCCTCTTTTTGTCATTATATACACCATTCCATTAAGGGTAACTGGCGGCAGGAATTCGCCTGATAGGTGCGCGTCATCAATTTTATTGATCACCGCCTTTGCGATATCATCAATTAATTTTTGCCTGCGTTTTTGAAAAAATCTTTTTATCATAGTTCTCCTTTTGTTGGTTTAAGTCCCTCAAGCAGCTCTAAGGTTCTGTTATGAATGCTGGTTGATTCTTCCGGTGTGGTTATGCTGCTGCCAAAAATAACTATATCGGATAAATGCTTTTCCATATGTTCCCAGACTGCTCTGTGTATGCACCGCATCAATCGTGAATAATGTTTCCATTGCGAGCGGTTCATGCTGCGGATATAATTTTTGTCACCTCTGGAAAGTATTATCGGGGTTATCATGAAACCTCGCTATTCTTTAGTTTGCGGAAATATTCCTGATGGGATTTTTTCCATTCGCGGTGGATCCTGTCACCTTCTATCTCCTGCAGCTGGTTGCTGATGATCTTGTCCGCCACTGCAGGTGTGTGATCATTATATAAGGTTGGGCTGTTCATCGGGCTCTCCTTTTGCTATGTTGCAGATGGTTGTGGCGGTGCAGTCAATGCCGTAATCTTCCTTGATCGCTTTGGCTATGTAGCGCGTGCTTAGTTTTGCGTTATACATATCCTTTATATCCCTGATCGCGGCAGATCTGGTTGGTAGCGGCCTTACCTTACCTCCGCGTTTTATGCCTTCGGCATCGATCGTGAAATCATAGCGTTCATATCCAAAGGGTACTGTGCCTAAAAAATCACTTGCCGCGCGTTTTTTATCCATAACATCCTGCGTGCGCTCCCTGATCATGCCAAGTTCCATTTCCGCCACCGCTGACATTAAGGTAAGGAAGAACTTGCCGTTCACTGTTGATGTGTCAATGGATATTCCCTGCAGGTTAACTATGTGAACCGCTATTTTTCTTTCAACCCATAATTCTATTTGGGTTAGTGCGCCGATGGTGGTGCGGAACATCCTGTCCAGTTTTGCGGCGATGATCTCGGTTGCGCCTTGCTCTATCCATTTTTCTATATCTTTACCGGCCGGTCTTTCGCATATAGGTACATCACCGGAAATATCTTCGTCATATAAAATAAACAGCAGCTCTATATTGTGGAGGTTGCAGTAATTTTTTATTTTTTCCATTTGTGCTTCAGGTGATTCTTCCTGTTTACTTTTGGAAACCCTTATGTAACCAACGCCTTTTTTCATGAACTACTAAAAGTTGTGTTTTAATCTCTACCCATAGTATATTAAAAAAAATATCCGTCAATAAAAAAAGTGCTTTACATGAACATAAAGAAAATATAGGTTGTGAATGTCAGGAAATAAAGGGAGTATTAATATGAATCTGAATAAGGCTATTTCTGCGCTTAACAAGCTGCCTACCGACTGGAAGAAACTTAGATGTGTTGACTGTAAAATGACAGTGTTCTCAGAAAAACTTATAATAATTCATAAGGATATGAAGCCGATTGCTTTTGACGATAAAAAGAAAGGCTGGGAAGAAATTGTTCCGGTATTTAAATAACAAAAAGGAGGTTTATGGATAGGTTATATTATGACTGCCCGCCAGAATAAGGCTTTTATCAACCCTAAAAAAGAATCTTTATGAAGATCTACCGCTATATAATTAATTGTTATTCTGTTGGCCCGGACAGAGTAGATGCTGAAGGTAATTTGCTTGGCTGCACCATGATGCAGATAATGGATGATACGCCGGTTCTGGTGCATGAATTCTTAACCACTGATTACAACCCGCAAAGTGCTGTTCATGCAGGTAAAGCTCAGTTACCGGTATTGGAAGCGGGTAGTCAATGGCTGGTTTCAGGGGTTGAAAGAAATGAGCTTGATGTACACGATAAAAACCTGGAATTCTGCGAGCGTGCAGAGCTTACTTACGGCAAGCTTGATGAAAAATATCCTGATTTTTGGGATTATCTGCATTGGGTGGTTGATGTGCTGATCCGTGAAGAATTTGAGGAAACTTTAAAGGCTATCCGTGAGCGTGATATAGTTGAGCTCATCGATGGCGCGTGTGATATTCAAGTTCTTGCCGCCAACCTTCCATACAAATTGCTGCGTAAGTTGCAGGGACTTGATCCGGCGACTGCGCGTAAAAATACCAGGGAAAGTTTAAACCGCGTGGTAAATAGTAATTTGCGTAAACTGAATTCCGCTTATGCTGCTGAATTCCGTGCGGATGGTAAGGTGTTAAAGCCTGCCGGTTGGGTAAAGCCAACTTTTGCAGATCTGATAACTAACGAAAATTAACAACACAACAGGAGAGGTTTATGGGCGAGTTTTGTAAAGCTGATAGGGTTAATGAGTTGCAGCTGCAGGTTTTAAGGAATTTTTTGTCATATTTGGTTCGGGTGGGTGATTCTAATGCGCCATTCGTTTTTAAAGAAAAAAGTTTCGGTGAGTTGATACACAAGGCTTATTATGATGGAGATGAGGTTAGTCATGCCGCTTTAAAGAGTTATGGGGTTAAGGTTAGCTCTGAAAGGGATGTGGTTTATCTTGCCAAAAATAACAACAATTTGAATGCGGTAATGGACTATCTGTATGGTGATAACTGGCATTCTTTTTTGCAAGGTAATCATCAGGTTAAAAACGCGGGAATTGTTAAATTTGGTCCTATGAAGGTTTACGGGTGTATAGAGGTGTCGCTGGGGCTAATTAATTCCCTTATCGTAGAGTTAAAATATGCCTAAAAAATATAAACCAAAAAAACCTGCAGCAGAGCGTTATATCAAATATGATATTGAGCTCACAGTAAAAAACATGAAACCTTTACGTGAAGCTGCAGGGCTTGACCAGGGTGAGCTTGCTGAGCTGATAAACTGCAGCCGGCCAACCATCAATAAAATTGAAAACGGCACTGCCAACCCTGGTTATAAAGTGTTGGTAAGGTTGTATAGGATATTGCACGGCTTGGTAATCGAATAAAGGTATAAACAGTGTCAAACAAATATGACTTTCCGGCACTCGCACGCGAGCTGCTTTCTAAAATAGATTCCCTGCTTTTAAGTTGGCTGCCTGATGGTCACCGCAAGGGTAAAGAATGGGTTTCAATCAATCCTACCAGGTCTGATTCTTCAGCTGGTTCTTTTAGTGTTAATCTTCTTTATGGCAGATGGTCTGATTTTGCCACTGGTGATTCCGGTGGTGATCTTATTTCCTTATATCAATATTTGAAAGGTGTGGATGCCAAGCAGGCTTATGCGGACTTGAGCTCCAGTAATGTGGTCGATTTTAATTCCCGCAAAAATGCCAAAAATAAAGACAATAAAAAACCTGAGGGAAAAATAGTAAAAGATCTGGTTGAGCCTTTACCTGTTCCTGATGATGCCGGTTATCCATCGCTGCCAAAGGGTAGAAAGCCGGATGCTATATTTAAAGATCCTGAAACCGGTGATGAGCTCTATCCGGAAACAAAATACCGGAATTTTGAAGGTAAGCTGGTTTACCGCGTTATAACTTACCGCCTTCCGGATGGTAGAAAAAACCCTATCCCAAGCTCATGGTGCCGTTATGTGCGTGAGCAAAAGATACTGGATAAAAGTATTGATAAATGGGTTGGTACTGGAAAAATACTTGATACAACCGGTTGGCATAATAAAGACTGGCCGAATAACCGCCCGCTTTGCGGTATGGATTATGTTTTTAAACGCCCGGAATCAACAGTTCTGGTGGTGGAAGGTGAAAAGAAATGGGCTTATGTTATCCAGAATTTGCCGGAATATGCTGCTGTGTGCTGGCGTGGTGGTGCTTCAGCTCATGACCTTAGTGACTGGTCGCAATTGACCGGCCGTGACCTGATATTTATTCCGGATTATGATGAAGGCGGCCAGAAAGCTATGTTAAAAATGGCTCATAAGCTGCAGCGTACAAATAATTCAGTAAGGATATGCTGGGAAAGTTTATCTGCAGGCCTGCATGAAAAAGCCTGGGATATAGCTGACATACCTAACCCGGATGATGCGCGTACCTGGATAAAGGAAAATGCGGTAACTCTGCGCTCCCTGGAATCACTGATCATGGATGAGAAAATGAAATCCGGCGCTGATGAGTATAATGCGCAGGATGAATTATTGAGCAGCGCTGCCGGTGAAACTTTAAAGGATCAGCAGGATCTGCGCTGCCTCGGTTATGGTAAAGATAATAAGGTTTATTTTATCACTAAAAAGCGCGGTATCGTTGTTTCTTTGTCGCCTAACCAGCTGGCCGATATAAATTATCTTATGAGCTTGATGCCGCTCAATTTCTGGTATGATCTTTTTGCTAAAAAAGTTGGCGGCCTGGACAAGCATAAATGCAGCGATACTCTGCAGCGTTGGGCGGAGAGTAAGGGTTATTTTAACCCCGATATTATACGCGGTGCAGGTGTTTGGGTTGAAAATGATGGAAAATATATTTTCCATATGGGGCAAAAGCTCATGGTCAATGAGGATATTTACCATGTTAACGAATATCAGAGTGAATATATGTATGAAGCCACCCGTGATCTGGGCGTGAAATATGTAAAACATCTGGCAACTAAGGACAGCAAAAAACTGGTTGAAGTCTGTGAATGGCTGGACTGGGATGCGAAAATATACGGTAAGCTGCTTGCCGGTTTTGCGGTTATTGCGCCTCTCTGCGGGGGTTTGGAGTGGCGGCCGCATATTTGGGTAACCGGTTCTTCAGGTGCGGGTAAAACAACCGTAATGTCAAAAATACTCCTGAAGGCGTGCGGCAAGGTTGGTATCTTTGTGATAGGTGATTCAACCGCTGCCGGCTGCAGGCAAAAACTTGGTTCTGATGCGCTGCCGGTGATATGGGATGAATTTGAGGGTAATAATTTACGCCGCCAGGAAGAAAACCAAAGGGTGCTTGAATTGGCGCGCGGCAGTAGTTCTGATACTGATTTTAAAACCTATCGCGGAACTGTCACCGGTGAGGGTGATGATTTTTGTATCAGATCATGTTTTGCTTTTGCCTCTATAGGTGTGAATATCCGTGATTATGCGGATGAAAGCCGGTTGACCATACTTACCCTGAAGCAGCCGCCTGATAAAAAAACGCTTACTGCCGATGAAAGAGGTGTCAGGGAGAAAAAGTTCCTTGATTATGAAGCTGGAATTGATGATCTACTTACTCCGGAATATGTTAATGCCCTGCATATGCGTAGTTTTAAACTGCTGCCGATCATCAGGAAGAATGCCAGGATATTTAAAAGTGCGGTAATAAAACATCTTGGATCTTCACGTCTGGGTGATCAGCTTGGTGCGTTATGTGCCGGCGCATACTCACTGGAGCACAGTACGGCCGTAACAAAAGAGGAGGCCGAAAACTGGATAACTGCACAGGATTGGTCACTTTCAACTCCGGTGGAGGCGGTGAAGGATCATGATAAGTGCCTTGCCTTCATGATGCAGTATATTTTACGCATACAGGCAGATAACCATTATATAGAACGCGGCGTTAACGAGCTTATTGAAATGGTTCTCTATGATAAGGCTGGTGCCGGTGAAGCGGATAATCATCTGAAAAGGTACGGGCTGAAGGTGGATAAAGATAGTAATAAACTCTATGTTGCCAATTCTCATATTAAACTCGCGGAAATAATGGCTAAAGGTTCTTATCAGAGCTGGCATAGGTTATTATTACAATGTGCCGGTGCAGAAGATGCGCCTACAACCAGGTTTGGTTTTAATATCACCTCGCGTGCTGTTGCTATACCGCTTAATGTTGCAATTGCCGGCGCGGAGCAAACTAAACGAGCGTTCTGATGGGTGTGGTGAGGGAAGGTGCTTTTTGTGAATGGCCGATACCGGATAGGGTGTATGATGTTACCGGTATGATCTGTAGAGATCTGGAGAATGTTTTAGTTGCCGGTAACAATATGGATCGCCTGGCGGAGATCTGGCAGAATAATCAGCTACTCATGGATGAGATAGAGAATTACCAGCCTTTGCTGGATTTTGTTATTCAGAAAAAAGATTATTACAAGCAGCTGATCAGGGAGCAAAAAGTTCCAGAATATTTTTCGGCCAGGTTGAGGTGTGTTTCAAAAATGGTTTATGAAAAGATCTGGAGATTTCATTACGAAAAAGTGAAAGATAAAACCGGTAACGGGGTTTTGAGGCTGCATAATCTGGTATTCAACTCTTTGTACCAGGAAAAGATATTATCGGAGCTGCAGACAAAGTTTGAAATAAGATATGATGCTGAAACGGGGTTTAACTTATGGCAAGTATCTGCAGATAAAACTGAGATTGTTAATCACTGTAAAGGTGGGTTATCAACCGCAACCGATGATTTGGAGTTGCGCCTGTGCAGTTCTTTGTCGTATGTCTTTCCGGAGAGCTTGAAGGATGTAATATAAATACAACCTTTGTATAAATAGCCGGTTACTTTTACGCCTGCTTCCTGAACTGTAATTCTTTTTCCAAGTATCTTAACTATAGGCCGAAACGGGGTTTTGAGCAGGTTTTTGTATATCATAAGGATTTTTTAGAGATTTTTTCGACTATACCGCTCAATAATTTTTTATCATCACGCATAGCTGCCCGTATTCTGTGCATCATTGACCAGACTGTAGGCTGCCTAACCTCAATAACCCTAGACGCTTGCAGCGAGCTAAGACCCTTGGCTGCTGAGAACATCAGAGATATTAACAAAAACCATTTTTGCAGGTCAATATGGGTATTATGAAAAATGGTGCCAACAGTAACTGAGAATGACTTGTTACATCCCCAACATTGCCAACGGCTTCTGTCTGCGTGTTTTGCTGTGGTACTGGCTGTGCAATAAGGGCAAATAGGTTTCTCATCACCCCACCTTATTTTTTCAAGGTGTGCTATACAAGCGGCCTGATTAGGCCACTTGCTATAGACTTCTGTTATACTCGTGAATTTCATATTAATAAATTATTGTGATTTCAACTATTTCGTCATTTTTATCGGTAGTTGTCAATATGTTAGATGGACGAAGAACTACAGGGTTGCCAGATTTTGAGTAGTAAGAACCAATCTCATAATCACCATATTCTTGAAATTTATCGATTGATTCCTGTGTGCAATGGTCAATGTTCAAATCCTTTTTCCCGAACCTTTTTAAGTCTTTTTTAAGAGCTGTTAAATTTTTTACAGTTGTTTTCATATTTTACCTTTTTTATTGTTTCATCAGCATTTCTGCTGACTTGCCCTGAATATAGCATACTAATTATAGTATGTCAAGCCCGAAAGTGTATAATTCCGTTTATATTAATGCCGGTAGCATGGTGCGGTTAATTATGCTGCTAGTAAAAGTGACTGTTTTTCCTTTAGGTTATCAATTAACCAGTCACAGGCCTTTTGTGCATGGCTTGCCGCGCTGAATATTGCTTTTTTGTCCTTCCTTAAAACCTGTAGCCAGGAATTTAAATATTCAGCGTGTTGCATTTCACCTTGAATACCTAGTTTTGCACAAGCAAACGCGCTGCCTAGTTCTGCAACCAATTCCTCAAAAGCATATGACGAGCTACCAAAACGGTCAAATTTCTTTAACCGGTTAAGCCTGGTTTCGTGGCCGGTTAAGTGGGTTAACTCATGTAATAATACGGATTCAAAATTATCAACGCTGTTAAAAGCGCTAATTTCCGGCATTGTGATTGAATCGCTTGCCGGTGTATAGTAAGTTCGGTTGCCTCTTAATGATATATTAAAACCTGAATTTTGCGCTATATCCAGCAGGTTTGAAAACTTGCGCCCTCTTTTTACCGGCGCTGTATAACATTCAGCTGGTAAATTTTCACACTGATCTGCATTAAATACCAGGTAACCTTTTAACATTAGGATTGATTTTTCAACTGTTTCGCCGTTAGTGCCTTCTTCTTCGATATCGAGTTTTTTATAGTAAATAATCATAGTAGATTTTTCGCCTTTCTTAACTCTGCCGCCTTTTGCACTGATCTGCTTAAATGTCATCCAGTTTGGGTTACTGAAACCCGCTAGTTGTAATAACATATAATTAATACCGCGATATTGTGTTTTAGTTGATGGGTTTTTTGGCTGTTCTGCATAATCTGCACTCCAAGACTTTATCCAGTTACCTAGCTCCCCGCTTTCAATCTTATCTATTATTTTGTTGGTGATAATCTCATATACTTTATTGCTCATATTGGCTCCGTTGTTGTGTTTCGCGATGTCCAATTGTCCACCGCTTAACTAATTATATATACTGTTCTTTAGAAGAACACAAGAACAAAACGCATATTTATTCAAAATTCTTTCCTGCTGTCATTTTCGCGTTGCTTTTGATGTTTTAAAGAATTTAAAACTCTGCAAAATATCAAGTTTGAATTTAATAATGTCATCTATGAGTTAACATATTCTTAACCGGTTGACAGTTTAACATCTCAATTGATGGTGGTTTATGGCTAGAAACCTAGCATTATATAGGAACTTGACCGGATTGAGGCAGGTTTGACGGTTGTGGAAATGGCTTGTAACAGCGATTAATGTAAAACACCGTTCAGTATTTGACACTAAGCTAGCACTTGCGCCACTTTGCACTTTTCCCCGACCCTGAACTTTTTTTCCAAAACCGACCCCCGCCACCCCAAAATTTATTTTTCTCCGTAAAAACACGGTATTACCCTTATAAAAAACTGGGTTTTATGGTCAAAAAATTGTCCACCGCTTATGATGTTTTGCCTAAAATTGTCCACCGCGAACTTAAATTCTTGGGGCCGATCAGGCAGCGCAAAATTGTCCACCGCTTAAAACTGCGTGTCAAAAAAATTGTGGTAAATTCTCCTGAAGTTTAGACCTAGAAAGGATTGTGAGAGGTTTTAAGGTTGTGGCAAATGTGGCAAGTTGTGGCGTGATTGTGGCGTTTTTTGTAACACGAAAAAATTATATAAATCAATAGCTTATATATATATTTATATAAATGTTACAAATATATATATATATATAAAGCCCCGTATGTGAGAAATTTTCCTGATCTATTTAACCTGTTTCATGCCTGGTATTCTCATGTATATAGCTATGTTTTGTATCAAAAACCTGCCACATCTGGCACGTTATTGTTTTATAAGGATAATTCACGCCACAAATTTGCCACATTATGTCACAGGCTGACTTTACCCCTCTAAAAATCATTTTTTGGCAAAAAATCAGGGGTTTGTGTAAGGGGTGGACAAATTAACCGGTTTGTGATAGTTTTTTGAAAACGGCTGAAAGTTTATGGTTGATAGTTTATGGCATAGGGAGAGATCTAAAAAATCTGTTGATATACGGGCGGCCTTTGCCAATGCGTATAACAATTTGCTCCGTGCGCGGCTGAAAGAGGGTAAGTCGCTGCATGGGATAAAATTGCGCGCGGCAGCGATGGCGGGATTTGGTGCTGGGTCATGGTGCCCTAGTGTGGCGTATAAGGTGCAGAGGACTAAGGCCTCACTGATGATGAAGGACCCTGAAGTACAGAAAAAATTGCGTGAGCTGGGACTGGAGCCGCACCCTTTTATCAAAAACGAATGGCAGGTAAAAAATGGAAAAGAGGGAAAATGAAATATCGGTAGAACTTAGTAAATCTTTGGTGGATCAAGAGTTATGTGTTGCTACTGATTTTGCCGGTAAAATAACTAAGGAGATTGTTGATTTTAAGGATTATGCGGTAAGGGAAAGTTTAATTTCTCTTGGTTGGATTCCACCAACGGATGTTTTTGAAGAAGTGAGGCTTGAGCGTGAAAAGCGAGAATTGGAGTTTTTTGATACCAGGGAGTTTCGTGAAATGGTAAAAACCGTTATCTGGCAAGCGAATTATGGTGAGTCAGAGGAGCGTAAGCAAAAAAGGCTGGAAATGGAATTTCCTTATTGGAGCGATGTTACTAAGGCTGCAGTCAATGCTTTTGGGGTTTATAGAAATGGAAAATAACACACAGGGGAAATTGCTGCCTTGCAGAGAGGCGTTTGAGAAGTGGGCTGATGAAAATGGCTATAACATTGAAAGAGAGAAGCTTTCAGCTCATACAATTTATCGTCAGAGTGATACAGCAAAGGCTTGGTATGGTTGGCAAGCAGCATGGAACACCCTCCCCCAAGCGCAACCAGTGGATAACAAGGAACTGGTGGAGGAGATAGATGCGTTTATTATGGACTGCTCAGGAACTTACAAAGATGCCACTATCAAGGCTCACAAAATTCTAAAATCCTGCCAGTTAGTATCCATTCAGAAAAAGATGTAAACAATAATTTTGAATGACTGACGAAAATAAAAATACAGATCTGTTACCGGTGAGAGAGGTTAAGGATTCTATACCGGATCTGCGCGGTGGTAAGCGGTTGCTTACAAAAAAGGAATTTGTTTTTCTGGAGGAATACGGGAAAAATCTTGATAAGACGGAGGCAGCAAAAATTGCCGGTTACAAGAGCGCGAATGATCCGATGCAGTCGCCATCGATCTGCGCGGAAATGGAAAAGATACAATCTGCCTGGATGTACGAACACCGCATGAATGCTAAATATGCAGGTGGTGAGCATATGCGTTTGATGCAAAAGTTTGAGGATAAGTATGATGAAAAAGGGGTTGATTCAGATACGCAGGCAAAATTTGCCGGTGTGCTTGCAAAAATGTCTGAGGCAAGTTTAAAAGCTACCGGCCGGATAGGTGCCAACGATAAACCTGGTGGTGGGGGTAATGTTCTGGTTCAGATCAATATTCCTGGCGGTGAAAACAAAAAACCTGAAGTGGTGGTAAATGGAAGCGGGCCTGCATAAAATAAATTATGAAGCCGGCCCGATCGCCGCAAAGTTTCATCTTTCCAACGCTTCCGTGCGTGGGTTGATGGGACCGGTTGGATCCGGTAAGTCAGTTGCGTGCTGTTTTGAAATGTTCCGCCGCAGCCAGGAGCAAAAGCCTGGCGCGGACGGTATAAGGCGCACGCGCTGGCTGGTGGTGAGAAACACTTTGCCGCAGCTGGAAACTACCACGATAAAAACCTGGGTGGATTGGTTTCCTCCGGAGATCTTCGGCAGGATGACCGGTAAGCCGCCATATACGCATTACCTGAAATATGCTGATATTAACATGGAGGTTATATTCATTGCGCTGGATAAACCGGAGGATGTAAAAAAACTTTTATCCCTTGAATGTACCGGAATATGGTTCAATGAGGCGCGGGAGATCAATAAGGAAATCGTTGATGCTGCTACTGCGCGTGTTGGCCGTTACCCTGCAAAAAAAGATGGCGGCTGCAGCTGGTACGGAATAATTATGGACACTAACCCGCCAACAGATGATCACTGGTGGTATTATTTTGCGGAGGAGCAAAGCCCGGAAGATTGGGAATTCTTCCGCCAGCCAAGCGGTTTAAGTGCCAATGCGGAAAATATCCATAACCTTCCTGAGGGCTATTACAGAAAAATGATGGCCGGTAAGGATGAGGAGTGGATAAAGGTTTATGTGAAGGGTGAGTACGGCTTCATAAGCGATGGTAAGCCGATCTATAACAACTACAACGATGAGATACATTTTTCTTCAAAGGTGGAATATAACCCGCGCCTGCCGCTTTACCTGGGGATTGATTTTGGACTCACGCCGGCTGCTGCATTTCTGCAGCGTGGTGCGATGGGTAACTGGGTTGCCATTGATGAACTTATTGCTGTTGATATGGGTGCAAAGCGCTTTGGTGCTATATTGCGCAAATATATTCAGGAAAATAATTATTACATTGAAGGTGATTTTCACCGTGAAAAAATAAATATCACCGGTGACCCTGCGGGTGAGCAGCGTACCCAGTCTGATGAAAGTACGCCGTATGAAATGCTGAAAAGTGAGGGTATATACGCGAAAGCTGCGCCAACCAATGATTTTACGATAAGGGTTGAGGTGGTGACTGATGCTCTCGGTAAGCTTATTGATGGCGTGCCTGGTTTGGTGATCGGGCCGAAATGTAAGCAGCTGCGTAAAGCGATGAATGGCGGATATAAATACCGCAAGCTTAATGTTTCCGGTGGTGTGAGATTTTCCGACAAGCCGGAAAAAAATATTTATTCGCATATTGCGGAAGCTCTGCAGTATGGAATGTTGGGTGGCGGTGAGGGCCGTGCGGTGATAAAAAGCTATAACCGGAACGGCAACAAGAGCAACGCTAACAGCAGCTCAAATTACGATGAGTTGACTTATTGACGGAAAAATGAGAATATCTTTTTATCTTAATTTCTAATTTTTACCTGGGTGCCCTATGTCAGAAGATGGTATAAATGATGTTTTATTCGGGCCGGAACTCGGCGGTTTAAACCCTTTCCGTGCTTTGGTTGATGGTCCTCGCGGGCCGGCACCTATTCCCCGTGCGCCAGGTGCTGATGACACGACTGATGAGCAGCGTGAAGAACGCAGGCGGTTGCTGCGTGGCGGTGCCGGTAATATTTATGCCGGTGGGGTAATAAATCCTGATGATAATTCTGACGCAAAAAGAAAAGTTCTCCTGGGAGGGTAGATGCCGGTTGATATAAAAGCAGCCTTATTGATGCAGGCGGAGGCGGAAGGTGTCCGCTCCAATTTTGATGCCACCAACCAGGAAATAGCTGATTATGTTCTGCCCAGGCAGAATGTGTTTTTTGGCGATAAAACGCAAGGTGATCGCCGTACTTCCAAAATATTTGAATCAACTGCCCCGATCGCATTAGAGCGTTTTGCTGCAACAGTTGAAAACTTGCTTACGCCGCGTACCCAGTTATGGCACAGCATAAAATCGGTCAGTAAGGACCTTAACCGCATACCTGCGGTTGCAAGATATTTTGAGGATGTAAGGGATATTTTATTTGAATATCGTTATGCAACTGCTGCTAATTACGCAACCCAGCAGCATGAAACCTATATGAGTTTGGGTGCTTTTGGTACCGGTACGCTGTATGTTGGCGCGGATAAGGAATTGCGCGGATTGTGCTATAAGTCGGTTCATCCAAGTGAAATGTATTTTTTTGAAAATTATGTTGGCCGGATAACGCGAGCTCACCGAAAATTTAAAATAAAAGCCAGGAATTTCAAAGGGCAATTCAAAAAGATTCCGGATGTGGTACAAAAAGCACTAACCGCCGGACGGACGGAAGAAGAATATACCGTGCTGCATATTGTGCGGCCGCGTGAGGATGAAGATACTCACACAAAACTTGCATATTCCAGTATTTACCTGCTTATGGATGGCGCGGATAAGGGTTCAGAGATAGAGCTTAGCGGTTATATGTCATTCCCTTACGCTATTTCGCGTTATGTTACTGCGCCGAATGAAATATACGGCCGCAGCCCTGCATGGACGGTGCTTTCAGATATTAAAACGGTTAACCAGATGCGTAAGGTTACCCTGCGTTCTGCGCATAAATCCGCAGATCCGGCAATACTTACAACTGATGATAACTGGATGGATAGTTCGCCTGGTAAAGTTAACCAGGGTATGCTTGATATGCAGGGCCGCCCGATGGCGCAGCCTTTCAACTCCGGTGCGCGGGTGGATTTTGCGATAGAATCAGAAAACCTGGTGCGCGGAACCATTAAAGACGCGTTCCTTTCCACTATTTATGAGGTTTTGAAGGACAGGCCGCAAATGACCGCAACCGAGGTGCTTGCTTTTACCCAGCAGCATGGGGTATTGACCTCTCCTACGATGGGCCGCCAGCAATCTGAGGCGCTTGGCGTGCAGATCCCGCGTGAAATAGAGATACTTGACGGTTATGGTGCATTCCCTCCTCCTCCTCCGGAGCTGGTAAATGCCGGTTTCAAGATCGAATATGATTCGCCGCTTTCGCGCGCGCAAAGGGCTGAATATGCGCTTGGTATCCAAAGAACTTATGAATTTGCCGCAACTTACATCGCGCCTAGTGACCCGACTGTTTTTGATGAGTTTGATCACCGCACTAACCTGCAGATATTTGGTGAATCGCAAGGTATGCCAATGCGCGGCTTCCGTAAAAAAGAGGATGTTGATGCTTCTAAAAATGCGCGCGCAAAAAGCCAGCAAATGCAAAATACTGTTGCAAGCGCACCGGAGATCGCTTCCGCTATCAAGGATATTTCACAGGCACAGAAACTGCAGCGTGAGGCTGCCGGTTGACATTTCAATTTTTTGCATTTAGGTTCGCTTCATGTCTGAATTGTTCCGTAAAAGAAAAAAACTTGCCGCTTACCGGTCTGCCCTTTTGAATGCTGATGGCAGCCTTAGTCCTGAAGGTGAGGTTATTGTTGCTGATCTTTTGCGTTTTTGTAAGGTGAAAACCACAACCCACGTTATTGGTGATGACGGCAGTTCAAAAATACTTGAAGGCAGGCGGCAGGTGTTCAACCGGATATGGGGTTTTTTAAACTTGGATGTTTCTTCGATCATGCGTCATGATGATAATGCGGACCAGGAAGATCATGATGAGAATAAGGGGTATAGCGACCCGCTTAACGCGCCTTAATTTTTTAATTTAACCAAGAGGTAACTATGTTCATAAAAAAGAAAAAGTTTTTATCATTCATCACTGCATCGCGTTTTTGCAGTACGGACGGAGATGGTGGCGCGGGTAATGGCGGCGGCGGTGCCGGTAATGGTGGCCAGCAACAGCAGGGTGGCAGCGGTAATGGAGATGGTGGCGCGGGTAATGGCGGCGGCGGTGCCGGTAATGGTGGTCAGCAGCAAGGTGGTGCAAAGCCCTGGTATGAAGGTGCGGATGCGGATATTATTGGCGTTATACAGAATAAAGGCTGGGGTGATGACCCGAAAAAGGTTGTTAAGGCCTATAGCGAGCTTGAGAAGTCAATGGGTAAAGCGCGTGTTGAATTGCCAGGTGATGATGCAAAGCCGGAGGACTGGGCTAAATTTTTCAATAAAGTTGGCCGCCCTGAAACTGCAGATAAATATGACCTGAAGCCGGTTGATGGTGTAACTATAAACAAGGATTTTGACGGTAAGTTCCGCCAGTGGGCTTACGATCTTGGTTTGAGTGCTAAACAGGCAGCTGCGCTTTATAAAAATTATAATGAGTACGCAAAAGGCTTTGGAAGTGACCGTACCGCGAAAATGCAGAATCTTTCCAATGAGGGTAAACTTTCCCTGGCGAAAGACTGGGGTACTGAATACGGCAATAAAATGGAGGCGGTTAAACGCGCCTTACAGGAATTTGGTGTTAAAGATGTCACATCTGATGATCTTTTAGTTAATCCTGGCCTTGCGAAAATTGTTGCGGAAGTTGGGCAGAAATATATGGAAGGTGACTTTGTTGGCGGCGGTGGTGGCGGCAGTTATGGCATGACGCCGGAACAGGCAAGCGCGCGCATTAATGAGTTGATGGCGGATAATGCCTGGAAGTCAGATTACCTGAAGGGTAACGCAGAAAAAAGGAAGATCATAACTGACCTGCAAGCGATTGCCAGTAACAGAAAGGTGCAAAAAACATAAAGGATTTGTAAAATGGAAAAAAGTATTGTAAGATTTGAACTCCTTAAAATAGCATTTCCGGCACTTGCCCATAAGGGTCCGACAGAGGTTATAAACACTGTTAAAGCGCTGGAAACGTTTGTTTTTGAGGGTGTTTCAGATAAGCCAGGAACAGGCCCTGATGACGCTGGCGTAACAGGCCGGGAGTTGCCCACTCAAGCCGGGCAGAAGGTCCCTAAAAATAAAACTTAGAGGTCCCGTAAAGGATAAGCTTCAAGATTAAGTTTTAATAAAGGATAAGCTTTCGAGAAAGTTTGTTTTTTTATTATTAATTTAACCATTGAGGTTTATCATGGCTGAAATAGAACAGCATTACGTAGATTCATTTTTGATGAATTTGCAATTACTTACCCAGCAAAGGGGTACAAAACTCCGCAAAACTGTAGACGAGGCTCCGGTGCAAGGTGAAGGCGCAAGGATCGTTGACCAGTTCGGCGAGGCTGCTTCCACTAAAAACCGTACTTCCAACTCTGACACTATATACTCTGAAACGCCGCGTAAAGCGCGTTGGGTATATCCTGTTACTTATGACTGGAATGAACTTGTTGATAAAATCGACAAGGTTAAAACAGCGGTGCAGGACCCGACCAGCAAATTAATGCTTGCCGGCGCTGCAGAACTTGGCCGTAACATTGATGAGGAGATCGCAAGTGCGTATTTCGGTACTGCGAAAACCGGCCCGAAAGGTGCTGGTAGTGAAGCTTTCCCTTCCTCTCAGCAAGTTGCAGTAGCAACTGGCGCTTCAGGTGCAACCGGTATGAACTTTGAAAAGATACTTGCCGGCCTGGAAATACTGCGCGCTAATGAAGTTGACCTTGATTTTGAAGAACTGTGGATGCCGCTTGCTGCCAAGCAGATGCGTAACCTGGAGAACGAGATCAAAGTTACCAGCAAGGATTATAACGCGATGTACGACACATCAACCGGTAAGCTGAAACAGATCATGGGTATCAACCTGGTGTTGACGCAGAAACTTCCGGTAGATGGCAGTAGCTATCGCCGTGTTCCTTTATATGCAAAATCAGGTATGCACCTTGGCGTATGGACGGATGTGACCGGTAAGATAACTCCGGAACTCCCGACCAAGAACTATGCCACTCAGGTTCATGGTGACATCATGATAGGTGCTACCAGGACGGAGGAGAAAAAGGTTGTAGAGATCAAGTGCTCTGAAGCGTAAGATCTTTGCCGCTTAACGGCTAAACCCCTGGGGTGGTTCCCAGGGGTTTTTGAGTTTAACCAAAGATATAAGATATTTTTACTAACTTATTAATTTAATGGAGTTTTAACATGGTTTTAGAAAACGTAAAATCGGTTAAGGTTACTGCCCTTGAGGCAAAACCTTACAACGCGCCGGACTATAACAAGGGTTACGGTGTTCCAGTGCGCAAGTTTCTGGATGAATATACTGTTGGTAACACAACCAGTACCATTGATTCAACCTATAAGGCCTGCCTTATGCCTTCCAACGCGAAACTTGTTTCGGTAAATATTCGCGGTGATGGTACGGTTGACCAGCCTGATATAGATGCCGGCCTGTACCATCTTTCTGATGCGGGGGTTGAAACGGAATATGATGGAGTTCTGGCAACTGCGCTTGATATTGATGATACCGGTGACCATTTTGCTTATGGCAACGTTTACGGTAAAGGTGATGGCGGCGGTAATAATGGTGACCTTAAAGCCCTTTGGGAGCTTGCAGGTTTAACATCTGATCCGGGCGGTCGTATAGGTATCCTTATGAAGAATGATGCTGCTAATGTTGCTTTAGGTAAGGTTACAGTTATCTGTGAGGCTATAACGGATTAATCCGTTTACAAACCGGAGGTTTTGCGCCTCCGGTTTTTTATATTATCAATTATATCGGAGGCCTTTATGGCGACAGTAAAATACGGGATTGATCGCAAAGATGCTTATTTTAATACAACCCAGGCTTCTGGCAGTGCTACCACTAAAGAAATGGAGCTTACTGTTCAGGATAACCTCAAAAAAGAGGAAATAGTTCTTGGCCTGCAGAAACTCATAGAATGGGTAACCCGCCAGCCTAAAAATTAAACCGGTGGTGGAAAATGGCTTCAAAGAACACTATAGCAAAACTTGCCTGTATCAAGATAGGTTCTGAGCTTGTAACGAATGTTGAAACCGACAATACCAAGCGGTCGCGCACCATACTGACAATTTATGAGCATACCAGGGATGTGGAGCTTTCCAAGTCTTACTGGAAATTTGCGCGAAAAAGGATAGTTCTTTCAGCTGATCCTGTTGCTCCTGCCTTCGGCTGGGGTTTTAAGTATAATGTTCCTGCAGATTTTTTAAGGGTGTTTAAAATAAGGTGCCAGGGCAATCCGGAAACTGTAGTTACCGAATATGACCTTGAGGGTAAAACCCTGCTCACTGATTATGGTGATGGCATATACCTGGAATATATCGGTAAAGTAGAAAATGAAAATGACTGGCACCCGCTTTTCCATGAAGTGATGGCGTGTAAGCTGGGTGTTGAAATATGTTATGATATAACGGATAGCGGCTCTAAACGTGACCGCTTACTCAATGACTATAAAATATTACTGGCGGAAGCAAAACGTATAGATGCGGTGCAATTGCCGCCGCGTACCCCGCAGGAAGATGATTATATATTAGGGAGGTAGGGCGTTATGGCAACGGCCTCATTAATGCAGACAAATTTTAACGCAGGCGTATTCAGCCCGCTGCTTGAAGGTTTTATTGATACGCCAAAACGCGGCCACGCGGTGCGTAGTGCTTATAATCTTATCAGTTTAAAACAGGGTCCGCTTGCCCGCAGGGGTGGTACTATGTTCGCGGCCCGTGCCAAGAATTCTGCTCTGGTAACCAGGGTGATAGGTTTTGAATATTCCGCTGACCAGGCTTACATGATAGAAACCGGCCAGAATTATTTCCGGTTCTTTCGCGGTAATGCTTCCGTGTTCAACGCGATGCAGAATATAACCAATATAACTAAGGCCAATCCGGCAGTTGTTACTTATAGCGGCGCAGATAATTTTCCCAATGGAATGGAGATCTATATTGAAAATGTTGCCGGCATGACGCAGGTGAATAATAAAAGGTACCTGGTCGCCAATGTTAATACCGGCGCAAATACCTTTGAATTACATGACCTTGACGGCAATAACGTAAACAGCACTTCATATTCAACCTATACTTCGGGTGGTGATATTTACGGGGTTTATGAAAAGGCCAGCCCTTACCTTAATGCAGATATCAGGAAGCTGCGCAGCCTGCAATCGGCGGATGTGCTTTATCTGGTGCACCCGAGTTATAAGCCGCGCGCGCTGGTGCGCCAGGCTAACAACAACTGGGACCTGAACACACTTACGCTGAATGACGGGCCTTACCTTGCAATAAATATTACCGCTACCACGCTTACACCTTCCGGTGGTACCTATACGCCCGGCACTACGGTGCCGGTAACTGCCTCATCAACTGTTGGTATAAATGGCGGTGATGGCTTCCAGGCAACTGATGTTGGCCGTTTACTGCGTATAAAGACCGGAAGTAACTGGGCATGGGGTGAAATAGTTTCTCGCACATCAACAACTTTGATCGGCGTTCTGGTAAAAGGTACTATAAATTTCCCTTCCAGTGCGATACTTGACTGGCGGCTTGGCAGCTGGAGTGATACTACCGGTTGGCCTTCCTGTGCTGCGTTCCTGCAGGACAGGATAGTTCTTGCCGGCGGGCCGGATGCACCTATAGGCAAAACCGTAATAAATAACCGTGTGGAATTTTCTGAAACCGGTGGTTATTCTGCAACAGATCTTTATTTTGAGCCTTCCAACCCGACCGCCGGTGTGGTTGCTGCGGATAATGCAATTTCCGTAGTTCTTAATTCACGTAAGGTAAGTGCTATCAGGTGGGTTGCAAGTAATGAGCGCGGCCTGCAGGTAGGTACTACCGGTTCAGAATGGATAATCTCATCCAGTGCGAATTCAGTAACGCTTACTCCGGAAGATGCAAACGCTTACCAGATAGGCTCCAACGGTTCAGCTGACGTTGAGCCTTTGCAGGTTAGCTGGGCAACTTTATTTCCGCAGCGTGCTGCACGTAAATTGCTGCAACTGGCTTATACTTTTGACAGTGATACCTATAAAACGCCGGACCTGACCATACTTTCAGAAAATATAACCCGTACCGGTATAGTTGAGCTCGCTTACCAGCAGGAGCCGCAGAATATAGTTTGGGGTAGCCTGAATAATGGTTACCTTACCGGCTGCACTTATTATCCGGATGAAAATATAGTTGGCTGGCACCCGCATATTATCGGCGGTTATTCTGATGCCGGTCATACGGTGAATGCTCTGGTACAATCCATTGATGTTATACCTGCGGCTGACGGCAGCCGTGATGAATTATGGATGGTAGTTGAGCGCTGGATAGATGGCGGTACCAAAAAATATATTGAGTATATGACGCGCTTTTATGAGGATGATGTTGGCGCTGAATATGCGGTTCATGTGGATTCTGCTTTGATGTATGACGGTGCGCCGGTAACCAGGCTTACCGGTTTTGAGCATCTGGAAGGTGAAACTTTAACGCTGCTGGTTGATGGCGGGGGTCATCCTGAAGTGGAAGTTGTTGATGGCGCAATTGACCTGGTGCGTGAGGGTAGTGTGGTTGTGGGTGGTTTAAGTAATAAATGGCAGCTGGAATTCCTGCGCCCTGAAGGCGGCAGCCAAAACGGCGTTTCGCAGGGTAAAACCAAGCGTATATTTAAAATTATCCCAAGATTATATAATTCTCTCGGCCTGAAATATGGCCCAAGCTTTGATAAGCTGGATGAGGAGAGTTTTGCCTATTTTACAACCATTGGTATTCCGCATAAATTAAAAACCGGAGATCTGCCTATAGAGTTTCATGGTGATTATGAAACTGATGGTAATGTATGTATGGAAAATGAGGGGCCTTTTCCGTTCCAGATCCAGGCATTGATATACCAGCTGGAAGTGGAGGATGCTATATGATGATATTGAAAAATAAATTATCTGCAGACGACCTGATAGAAATGGAAAAGCAGGAAAAACAGCAGGGTTTTTTACGCGGCATATCTGCAGATGTTGTAAAGGTGCTTGAAAAATTTGAGCATAATTACTGCGTTTTTAAAGATGGCAAACTGGTTGCTGCCTTTGGCGTGCTTGATGCAACTGATAAGAGGGGTGTTGCCTGGGCGGTGCTTTCTCCGGATCTGCGCAGGGAAATGGTCTTTTTGCATAAAAAGGTAAAAGCGGCGCTTGACGGCGCGCATAAATATACCCGTATCGAGGCGACCATTGAGAAAAGTTTTACTGCCGGTATAAGATGGATAGAATTATTAGGATTTAAAAGAGAAGGGCTGCTGCATAAATACGGTCGTGACGGCTCTGATCATTATATGTTTGCGAGGTGCTATGGCTGATCCGATAAGTGCGGGTGTCATGCTGGCGGTTACTGCTTTCCAGACCTTTGGGGCAGTTCAGACCTCCCAGTTCAATGAAGATATTGCGGAACAGAACCGTTTGATCGTGGGTGACCAGACGCAGGCCAATTACGACCAGCAACGCCGTGAGAACATCCGCCGGTTAGGTGCTGCCCGTGCTGCTGCCGGTGCCAGTGGCAGGGCTGCTGATGGCTCGGTACTGGATATATTTGAGGAAAGTGTAATGAACGCGGAGCTGGACCTGCTTAATATAAAATATTCCGGTGCGCTTGCAGAGCGTGGCTTCAGGAACGAGGAGCTGATGGAAAAACAGGAGCAACAGGGCGCCATACTTAAGGGTGTGATAAGTGGTGCATATAAAGCCGGTAATGCAGCCGGCGGCGGGGGGGTGATATAATGCCGGTAATAAGATCAGTTGAGCAAACTATTGCAGCAAGGGGTGTGATAAATGGCGGCCCGCGCGCGCGCGTGGAAAATAACGCGCTTGCCATCATCGGTGATAGCGGTGAGAGTATCGCCAAGTTTGAGCAGCAGAAAGCTGACCAGGCGGAAAAACTGCGCCAGGCTAATTTCATGGTGGATTCTCAGCTCAGCTGGGAAAAACAACTGAATGACCTGAAACAGGAATACCCTGAAGGAACGGGTTATACTGAAAGGGTAAAGCAGGAGTTTGAAGAATTTTCGCAGGAAAGTTTAGGTAATGTTTCCCCGCGTTACCGCGATGAGTTTGCCGGCCAGCTGCTCAACCTTAAGCAGAATGTAATGGGTAGTGCGATGCGCGATGAGGCGAATATAAAAGCTGCTTACCAGATAAATAAATTTGAGGATGAATTAAATGTGCTTGCTAACCGCGCCCGTGCGGATGGTTATGTTGACCAGGCGCTTTATGATGCGGTTGAGAAAAAGATAGATCTGTATGATGTTTCTCCGGAGGTGAAAATAAAGATCCGCGATAAACTGAATAATGATGTTGCGAGCTCATATATACAGGGTCTTATTGAAAATAATCCGGCTGCTGCTGTTGCCGAACTTAAAAGCCCTGAATACCAGGGGCTGCTTGACAGTAACATATATAACAGCCTGCTTAACCGTGCGGAAGCCACACAAAAAGCCGGTGAAATAAGGGTTGAGAAAATGAAGTTCACTGACCCTGCTGCTTATGATATTGCGCAGGACCCTTCACTTGCTATGGACCCTGCCTCACTGGTGGAATCGCAGCGCGCACGCGGTGTGCCTGCTTCTGATATTTCGGTGATGCCGAAAGAGCAATCAAAAAGCCTGGTTACCGGTATTAAAAAAGTGGAAAATGTTGACCAGTTCATTACCTTTAAGCAAGGGTTAAAGGACCAGTATGGTGATTATTATGACCTTGCGGTGAAGGACCTGTATAAAGGCGGTTTGCCGATAGATTACCAGCTTATGTTCTCTATGGATGAAACGCAGAATGTTGACCAGATGAACGCTATGATGCGGGTTGTGCAAGGCGGTGGGTCACTTTCAAGCAATAAGAATTCCGTTATCGCGCAGGCAAAGGATAAAGCTGTTGTTGATGGTTCAAGTTTTGAAACGGAGATAAAAACGCCCGTATTAAAAGAAATGGCGGACACTATGGGCTTTTTAGCTGCTGAAAATATGCCGGATATTTACCGGCAGAATTTAAGTAACTCTGTGGTGGCTATGGCTTCCGCTTTCTATACCGGCGGTGATGCTGCAGATGTGGCTGTTGATAAAGCTACCGGCTGGATAACCAATTCCTATGAAAAGAAAAGTGTTAACGGTGTTGAATACCGGTTACCGGTTAGTGATGAATATGATCCGGATGAGTTACATGGTGCATTGGTGCGTGAGCTCGGCAGGGTGAAAATTGAGTTTCCGGTGACGGAGCAAAAAGCAAAAAACTATCTGACCACTATAAAAAATACCGGCCATTTTGTGACCAATCCGGAGCAGACCGGTGTTTACCTGGTCGCAGCTGATGGCAGTAATGTGGTTGATAAATATGCTTCGGTCACTGACCAGGGTATTTTTGTACCCGCGCGTGATGCAAAAATTATAGAATTCAATTTTGAGCAGGTGTTCCTTAACCGTGACCTTAATAACCCGTCATATAAGGGTATCAGGGAGGACGGCAAAAGACTGGGCTGGAGTGAGGGCCGGATAAGGAAGGCGATAGATGATCAAAAAATGATTGATAGTTATGAGGTTATCAACAAAAACTCCTGGCAGGAATGGTAAATCTATTTACAGGCATACCAAGAAAGTTCGATCAGGGCAGTTACAATTCCGTTCTGCAGCCAAACGATCTTGCGCCTACTACAAAACAGGTCATCGGAACCTACATAGACGAGGCATTCCTGGGTGATCTTACCTATCAGCAGCTGAAGGACCAGGATAGTTTGCATAAATTTGAGCGTGAAGGTGAGCCGATAAGTAAAGAGGCATGGAAGGAAAGTGATCATTTCCGCGAAGGGCTTGAATATTATGACGGAATGACCACCAGCTCCGCTGAATTTCTGGCAACCAGGAAAGATGAGGAAGAAGCGCGGGCGGATGTTATTTCGCGCGCAACCGGCTGGCAAAGTGCTGCGGGTATTTTAAGTAGTTTTGGTGCAGGTGTATTTGAGCCGTTGAACCTGGGCGTAGGGCTGGTTACTTTTGGTGCCGGTACTGCGCTTTCGCGCCTGGCGAGTGTTGGTAAAAATGTAAAGAACCTGGCGCGCTATGGTAAATATGTGCCGGCTGCTACTAAAGGTGCGGCTGAAGGTGTGGCCGCTGCAGGTATAATTGAAGCTGCAACTTATAACGCGCGGCAGGACCTGCAGAGTGATTATGATGTTTATGACAGCTTATTTAATTTTGGTACATCACTGATACTAGGTGCTGGCCTGAATGTAGGAGGCACTTTTATTTCCGAAAAAATAAACGCGCGTGAGTTCCGCCGCCGTGAGGCAAAACTTGATGGTGTGGTGCAGCAAGTTGTTTCCGGAAGGAGGGTTGATACATCAGTTATTGATGATGTATTGGATATTGATGATGTGAAATTTGTCCGGAATGTTATTGAAAGCTCTTTTGATGAGGGTGCCATACCTACAGAAAAGCTTGATGAATTGCTTAACTTTAGCAGGGTTTTAGGTGAAGGTGAAAACAATGTTTTTGCTGCTGCTAAAGCTGTCACCGGTGATATAGAAAGGTTGATCTCGGAAAACCGCTCGCGTCTGGATTACTTGTCGTCACCTGAAGCTTTTAATGAGGCTCTTGCTGCAGAAGGTTATCCTGTGATGATGAAGGCTGCTCTTACCGAAAATATTGATAATTATGTTGTGTCACGAGCAGCTGCTCGTGCCGAACTTAACCCTGGTAAAAAAGGCAAGCGCTTAAAGCTCTTTGATGGGGAAACAGATCTGCGGGTTAAAGAATTGCGTGAGGATCTTAAAGTTTTTGATAAACTGAACGATGAGGGCAGATCTGTTGCTGCTGCGGAAAAGCTGCGTAATGAAAGTAAAGAGTTACGTAGCGCTATTAAGGCTATGGAAAAAGAGCGTGCAGATCTGGTGAAAAAAGCCGCGCCAGATCCTGAGATTGTAAAGCAGCAGCTTGATAATGCTGAGCAGGTTAAAGTTGAAAGAGTGAAGGCTAGAATACGGGAAAACCAGAATGTTGAAAGTGATAATTTTTACTCATCACGTGATTTTGAAAAGCCGGAAGAATTTTTTAATGATGCTGATGAGGTTGATGTTACAGGCAGGGTTGAGGAGGCGGAAGCTTATATCAATGAGCTGCGTGATGAGGACCTGCTTGATGCGGATGAGATCGCTTATTTTGAAAAGCTTAATACGGTGAATGAAAAAGATATTGAGGCTGGCTTCAGGGCGGCGGAAATATGTTTGAACAGAGGTTGATATTATGGCAAGGGATTGCGTAAAAAGAATAGTTGAGCAAAGTAACGGCCTGTTCACTGAGGCGGAAGCAAAGCGTTTGCTTAAAGAGGTTGATGATTTTGCGCGCAGCTCATTCAATAAATCCATTGATAAAAGTGAGGCGGTGCAGCAGCAACTCGAACTCCGTTTGAAAAATGCCAAACGTGGCCTGCAGCTTGAAAAGCAGAATGCGGCGCGAAATGTGCTGCTGCGCAAGGAATTGCTGGACAAGGCTAAATCCTTTGTTGACGCGGGGGTTGAATTCGGTGACCTGAAATTTGCGATGATGACCGGTATCAATAAACGTGCTTCTCAAGGCCGGTTAAGTTTTGAGCAATCTACCATTACTGCGCGTAACCGTGTACTCGGCGGCCTGATGGCGGACCTGGATAAAAATAAATTACTTGATGTTGTTGCCTCTGACCGGTTCGATGTGGATATTGAAACTGAGTTATATAATTTTAATGCCAATAAAGAGGGCCGTCCTGTAACCGGAAATAAAGAGGCTTACGCTGCCGCTAAAATTATCCGCGAGCATCAGGAGGCGTTGCGCAAACAGCTTAATTATTATGGTGCAGATATCGGCAAGCTGGAGCATTACTCCGCTTACCGCACGCATGACCCGGTGAAAATGAAAAAGCTGGGTGAGGATAAATGGGTTGAGTTTGTAAAAGATGGTTTGGACCTGAGTAAGAGTTTTGGCGGTGATGTTGCGCCAACTGATATTGACCGCGTACTGCGTGACACATATAACGCGCTGGTTACCGGTATAAGGTTTGACCAGGGTGAAAGGTCGAAAAACCTGTTCCATCTTTCAGGACCTGGCAATCTGGCTAAGCGCCTTTCTCATTCCCGTCAGTTGATCTTCCGTGATGCTAATGTTGAAATATCATACCGCAAAACTTACGGCCGCAGCGCTTCATTCAAGGAAAATGTTTTTGCCGGCTTTGAAAATGCGGCGGTAAATATGGCTTCCTTAAAAACCTGGGGTACTAACCCGGAAGCGATGATAGAAAAAATATTTGATGATGTCGGAAAAAACCTCCGTTCTAAAAAAGTGAAAAGTAAAAAAGGTGAGAATAATTATATCTCCAATTTTGAAAGTGAAAAAAATAAAGCACTTGACCTGTATCGCGATATAAGAGGTGAATTCAGCAATCCGGATTCAATAAAGCTTGCTCAGTTCGGTGCTGTTGTGCGCACCTTCCAGAATTTTAAACTTGGTGCTGCAACCATCGCTTCAGCTTTCGGTGATACTTTCACCAAAGCTCTTGCCTATAATTATAACGGCCGGAATGTTATTTCCAGTTATGCAAAAGCACTTACGGACCTGCGCAGCGCTTTTGATACTGAAGGGCAAAAACGTTTTTCAACCATGCTTTCAGTTGCTGCAGATTCATATAGGGGTGACCTTGCCGGCAGGTTCACGCTGGAGGAAAATTTATCATCCACCGCGCAGCGTATCAACCGCGCATATTTCCGCCTGAACCTGCTTACCTGGTGGACGCGCCAGAGTGAGGTAGCTTTTGCCCGCTCATTATCTGCTGATCTGGCTTATCATAAAGGCCGCTCTTTTACGGCAATACCTAACCATGATATATTAAAAACTTACGGCATCGATGACGCGGAATGGAAAGTGTTTCAGGATGTGGTGGAAAATGTTGACGGTACGGATTTCGTTAACCCGCGTGCGGTGAGGCATTTGCCTGATGCGGTGATAAATGAATATAAGGCTGCTACTAAAAGTAATAAATCGCTTACTGCTCTGCGTGAGGATCTGCAGAGTAAACTGGAGATCTATTTTAATGACCAGGCGAGTTTTGCCATACCGCGCGGCGGTGCCAGGGAAAGGCAGATCTGGCTTTCAAATACCAAAGCCGGTACGGTAGAAGGTGAGTTCCGCCGGTTCATCGCGCAGTTCAAGCAGCAGCCAACTGTTATAGCAACTAAAATATGGGGGCGCGCTATTTACGGTGGTAAAAATGGTGCGGATATCGGCTCTATAATGCAGCTGATGTTGTTGGCGCCGGTATTCGGTTATTTGCAATCTGCCGCAAAGGATCTGTTAAAAGGTAAAGAGCCTAAAGACCCGATGCAGCCGGCCACAATAGTTGATGCGTTCTCTCGCGGTGGCGGGCTTTCCATTATGGGTGAAACCATACTTAACTTTGCCAATGATGACCCCGTGCGTACACTGGTTGGCCTTGCCGGCCCAAGTGTTGATGACGCGCTAAACCTGATATATGTTGCGGCCGGTGATTCGGGCAAGCGTAAAAAAGCGCTGCAGGACCTTGTTGATTCTGCAACACCTAATTTATTTTATACTAACGCGGCGGTGCAATATATGTTTGCCCACCATGTTAAGGAAACTCTTAATCCTGGCTATCTTAACCGTGCTGAAAAGAATATGAAAAAGTTCTATAACCAGGAATATTATTTGAGGCCAAAATAGAAGTTTGAATTTTTAGTAAAAAAATATAAGGTTAGGTTATGACAGTAAACAGTACATACGCACCAGTAAAATATTCAGGTAATGATGTTAGCGTTTCATTCGCCTTTCCTTATGAGCTGCAGCAGAAAGATAATCTGGTTGTTTATATTATCGATGCGGCGGGTGATATAATTGACCTGGAGCTTGATACTGACTACGAGGTAACTCTTGTAGGCACTGCCCCAACCTATACTTCCGCAACTGTTAACACAACCCTTTACGGCGCGCCGGCAACCGGTGAAACGCTGGTAATAGAAAGGGAGATAGATTACACGCAAGAAAGTGACTATGTTACATCCGACCCAACGCCTGCCGCAACGGTGGAGGGTGATTATGATAAGCGTGCGATGATAGAGCAGCAGCTGCGTGATGCAACGCGCCGTTCATTAAAACTCCCTGCCTCCTCAAATTACCGTGATATTGCAGTTGATGATCCGGTGAATAATAAAGGTGTTTACTGGGATCTGACGGATCCATTGAATCCGGTTCTAAGAACTACGGATTTTGACCTTACCGGCCTTAACGCGAATGTTGATGAGGTTGCGGAAAATATTGATGCGATAAATACAGTAGCGGATAATATTGCCGGCGTTTCAACCCAGTGGAATTTTGACAGCGCAACCGCAATGGCTGATCCTGGTACCGGAGATCTGCGGTTGAATAATGCGGCGCTTGCAAGCGTTACCAATATTGCCATTTCCGCTCTGGTGGCTTCATCCGGTAACCCTGATATAAGTGATTATATTACCAAGTGGGATGATGCCGCAAATAATATACGCGGCTATATCTTCATCCGTAAAGGTGGTTCACCGGAAGTTTTTGCCATATATTCAATAACCGGCAGCATCACTGATAATGGCGCATGGTTACAGATACCGGTTACTTATGTTGCTTCCGCGGGTGCGCTTGCAAATACTGATAGGTTGTTCCTGGCCTTTACGCGAAATGGTGAGAATGGTACGGTTTCTTCCGCTAATAACATTACTGATAATGCTGTGGTGCGTGGTGATGGCGGTGCAAAAGGTATTCAGGAAAGTCCGGTACTGATAGATGATCTCGGTAGTATCTCAAACGTGAATAATTTGTTCATTAATGGTGAGGCTGCTTTTGCCAATGGCGACCTTAGGATAAGTACGGATAATAAAGGTTTGCGTGGCGCTAATAATAACCGCGTGATAGGTCTGATGGATGTGGCAAGCTCTATATCTTATGTCCGCGCGGTCAATGCTGCTTCGGGTAACGTTCCGTATCTTGATGTTTTAAGTTCTAACAGTAACGTTGATATGGGTATTTCATCCCGCGGTACTACCGGTCGGGTTAATATCTATACTAATAACGGCGCCACTAAAGTTGCGGGTATGCCGCTTGCTGCACCAAATAGTGGTGATGTATTGCAGGCAGGATCATCATCAAACCTTTCTTATGTTGCTGCTGACCTAGTTCTTGGTAGGGAGTCTAAATATGAGCCGAATAGGGTTTCTGGTACTGGTTTGATCCCTTACGATACCACGATACCGCAAAGTAGTGAGGGCACGGAGGGTATGACGGTGACTTATACCCCTAAATCAGCGACCAGTAAATTGTTGGTTGAGGCATGTGCCAATCTTAATAACTCGGTCGCCGGTGCTAACGAAATGTCATTAGCGCTTTTTAAGGATAGCGAAACTGATGCTCGTTCTGTTGGTTGGAATCAGAGTAACTCTAATCTTATTTCCCGGCAAATAAATGCCGGGTTTGAAATGACATCTGGCACGACTTCTGCCATCACCTTTAAGGCGAGGTTTGGGGCAAATAGTGCGGGTACTACAAATATGAATGGTTTTTCGCCTAATACTTATTATGGTGCAAAACTTGGGTCGTTTATTAAAGTTACTGAATATCAAACTTAAGAGGTTTTATGGCATTAGAAAAACAGGAAGTTCAGGAGCAGGGTTACTCAGTCAATTACTGGAGGATAACCGGTATAAATAATTTTGACATCCTGAAGCGTCAGTTGGTGGTCACTGTTTCGGGTTACATTGATGAAGCTGCGCGTAATGCGAATAAAGTGCCAGTTAAGTCATATGATTTTCTTATCTGTAACTCGCAAAAGCGTCATCAGGAAACCAGGCCGGCAACATTGCAGGAGAAATTAAAGCTGGTACTTAATATTGAGCTTACCGCTGATCAATATCAGGAATATATTATTAGCGGTGCTGTTAAAGATGTTCCTGAATTAAAAGCTTCTTTTGAAGTTGTGGATGGCTTTCAGGCTGATGTTATTATCAGGGAGTGGGATGAGGATCTGCTTTATTTTGACCTGTTCCTTGCGGAGCTTGTGAAGGGTTACGATCATGGAGTCGCCTATATGTATCAATTCTTGAAAAATGGAACTTATGAATTTTTTAAGGCTGCTAACGATCTGCTTTAATAACTTAACCTAACCTTTTGTTTTTATGAAAAAGTTTTTACTACTGTCTGTTTTATTCCTCACGGCATTGGCCCCTTCCGCATTTGCGGAGGCGGTGGACGTTCGGGTCAGTTATAACAGGGATTATTATTATACTCCTGATGAGCTTACTATATTTCCGACTTATGAATCTGCGAGAAAGGATCTGTTTTCTTTTAACCAGAGTGATTATGCAATAATTCGCACAACCGGATCTGATGATCATGCGAATCATATATTTGTTGCCGGCACGGAAGCTGCTGCGATAGAGGAGGCGCTTGATTATTACTGGTCCGGTAAAGCTGCTGATGTGATAACTTCCATCAATAGCAATATACCTGGCGGTGGTTCTTATACGCTTGGTAATAGGGTTAATGTTTATGCTGATGTTGGTGGTGAGCTTGCATTAAAGCAGGATCATTCCGCTAACCTTGAATTCTGGTCGGAGGTTGCTCCTAATCCTCACGTTGAGGAGTTGATGAGTCATGCTAATAAAGGTGACCTGTGGGATTATATGGAGGCTGGAACCGCAGCATTTGAGGATGTTGAATATTTTGCCGCGGCTTCTCACTCTCATGTTGCTGATGATATTACTGACGCAACTGCTGTTGGCAAGGGTGTTTTAAAAGCAGCTGATGCGGCTGCTGCAAAAACTGCCATGTGGTTCCGGCCTTTCGGTAACCGCTGCGTTTGATATGCAGACAGGAAATTAATAACTTATTTGTGGAGGTTTTATGGGTCTTGGTAATCCTACTAATGCGATAGTTTCCAATGTGATCAGGCTTACTGGTCGCACGCGCGGAACGGATATAAATATCAGCTCCAGCGTTCAGGAAACGCCGGTATTACCGGAAGGTATATATGATGTGTGGAGTACGGTGGATTGCTATATCTCAACCGGTGTTTCTAACTCCGGCCTTACAACCTCCAATGGTTACCTGCTTCGTGCAGGTAATACTGTTTCAGTTGAGCTGGATGGTGAGAATAAAGAAAAGATCGGGGTTCGTGGAACCTCTGGGGTTTTCAGCTTCCATCAGGTAGGTTAAATGTATTACAGGGTAAGGCAAAGACAGGAGGCAGGGCTTAATCGCGGTCGCGGTCGGTCCTCCTCCGTTGCCTTTTCCTGGAAGAATACGGTGATGTTTGCCCCTAACGGCACCCCGCAGTATTTTTCCAATAATACCATGACGGCAACCATAATGAATGATCCGTCACTTGCTTCAACCCCAAATGTAACTAGTCGCCGTTACCAGTTCAAGACTCCTTCCTCGCTTCCAATTACTGCGCAATATCTTGTTTCAAGTGGTGCGCTTGCAACTGCGGGTGGTGTTAATATTGTTTATGCCAATACCGGTACCTTGCAGATCGTTTATAATACCGCTACCGGAAGGTATGTTGTTAACCTGGTAAATATGCAGCTTGATACGTTGTTTAATCTTGCGCTGACCTTTGACGGAGCTACTTTAAGGGTATATAATTATGGTATATTGGTGGGGTTGGTTTCAACCCCTATCGCTATTACTGGCGCTGCCGGCTCTACCTTTGCAATCGGTGCGCCTGTTGCTTCACTTGGCACGCCGGAGTTTAACTGGCGCGGCAAGATATATACGGTTGCTTGCTGGAATGGTTTAAAAACTCCTTACGAAATGGATGATATTTCTAATAACCAGCCGGTCTATGGTTACATATATAATGAGAATGCCGGAGCAACAACGTTGACCGATGCCGGTACCGGTGGTAAAAATTTAACAGCAACCGGTGGCGCATCTGTTGTCGCTGCCACTTATTAGGAGATATTATGCAAAAAGTTACTATTGAAATTTCCGATGCGGCTTTATTTGCTGCGGCAAATAAAAAGGCTGAAAGTGATGTTCGCACTGACCTTGAATTTTCCGGCGAGGTGTTGCGAAATATAGTTAACGATACCATTGTTTCCTATAAATCTTCAATGGGTCTGGATTAAAAATAATTAATGCTGTATAAAGGTCGTAAGGGGCTTTATAAATTTTACATAAATTTTGGGTAACGCTCATGACAAAGAAAAGCATAACCTGGTCTGCTCTTGGTAAGTGGGCTATGGCGGTAGTAATAGCGGCAATATCCCTTGCTATCAATGAAAAGCTCGGTGGTATTGATACCCGCTTTGATTCCATAGATAAAAAACTTTTGTCCCTTGAAACTAACGGTGATCAGAACACTAAAGATATCGCCAACATGGCCGGCGATATGAAGGTTATAAAATTTCAGCTTTCCATGAAGCGCGCGGAGGTAATATCCGGCCCTTCACTGATAACCAGAAATCAACAACACGGAGGTTCCGATGGAGAGGTTATTAAGCTTTTTGAAGAGAATTGATATCTGGCTTCAGCTGTTCGTTATAAAATATGCGGTTATCATTGTCTGCCTTATCCTCGCGGTTCTGCCTGCGGGGCTTTGTCTTTTTATCATTACGGCATCGGTTCTGGTGATGCTTGTGCGTCCTGAATCCCGCGCGGCAATTTTCATCCGCCGGTATATTTTTAAATGTGAATGATCGCGACCCTTATATTACTGGCGCTCTGCATTGGCGGGCTTAACGCTGCTAAAGGCGGTGGTCATTTGCCGGATAATATTTTCTTCAGTAAATGGGCGGTTCAGTTAATGCAGGCTATGTTATTTGCCGGTGGTGCTTTTATTATTTCACATGATCATCTTGTTTCCCTTATCTGTGGCCTGGTTTTTATCTTTCCGCATGCTGCAACATTTGCATTACTAGGTACCAGTGAATTGCACCTGGCATTTGCGGAAAGGGTGTGGGATATCAAGCGCGGCAAGCCGCTTAATGAGTTGGTGATAAAACTTTACTGCCTGCCGGTCACTATCGGCCAGGTGCGTAAATGGGGCGTGATATACGCAACGCTGAATGGGTTGTTGTATTATTTTCCTTATCTCTGCTTCGGGCCTTTATTTGGTGTTGCCATGCTGTTCTACGGGTTTATGATAGGTGCTATGCGTTACCTTGGTGTGGTGCCTTATAAAGGTGAGGGAGATCTGCGCTGGCGGATAATTGAATTTTTATTCCTGCTCATCCATGCGCTTTCAATGTTCGCTTTAATAGCTGCAATTTACAGGGGTGTTATATGATCTGGTTAGAAAAGGCAAAACAATATATCGGCTTAACGGAAGTTAAGGGCGCGGGTCATAACCCGAAAATACTTGAGTTCTGGAAAACCATAAAGCTCGGCGGTATCAAGGATGATGAAACATCCTGGTGTGCTGCTTTCGTTGGTGCGGTTCTGGAAAATTGCGGCATACGCTCCACCCGAAAAGAGAATGCAAGATCTTACGAACATTGGGGTGTAAAACTGGATGAGCCGGTTGAGGGCGCAATAGTTGTTTTCTGGCGTTATAACCCGAAAGGTATTTACGGCCATGTTGGTTTTGTTGCCGGCCGTGACCAGGCGGGTAATTTAATGGTGCTTGGTGGTAACCAGGGTGATAAGGTTAGCGTCCGCCCGTTCTCAACAGAGCGGGTTTTGTGTTATAGGTGGCCGGCAGTGACTGCTTTTGAGGCGAGGTTTGGAAAACCCGGCCTGGAAAATTTACCGCTGATCAGCTCTGACGGAAAACTTTCAACTAACGAGGCGTGATATGTTCGGCAGGTTAGCGGAATTTTTTGAGGATGATGGCGGCCGGTTATCAATGACCAGGCTGCTTAGTTTTTTGGCGTTCTTTCCGGCAAGTTATGTTGTGTGCGCGGTAAGCGATCAGGATAATAAAGTTGCTGCCATGAGTATTCTGCTTACTGCTTATGTTATCCAGACCGGTATCAATAAAATGGGTGAGGTAAAGCTTGCTCCTAAAACAACGCAGGTGGTGAATAATGTTTCTTCTGATAATTAAAAAACTGCTTACCAGTATTGCCGGTGTGATAGTGGAATACTGGAAGCCTATTCTTATTGTCATAATAATCGCTGCTACGGCGTGGAAGTTTGAGGGGGTGGGGTACGACAAGGCAAAAACCGAATATGCCCTTCAGCGTGCAAAAGAAGTGGAAGCGGAACTAACCCGGTTAAAGAAATTGCAGAATGAATTATCAACCATGAAGGTAAAATATGAAAAACTTGAAACTGAATATGATGAGGCCGTTAAAGCTGATGATGCTTACAAGTGTCCTGTTCCTGACAGCCTGCGCAGGTACATCAACAATATCTAAAACCAAAAGAACCTACCCGCCGATCGAGGAATTTAACGGCAAAACAATGGGTGAGCTGGGTAAATATACCGGTAAAATAAAACAGGCCCTTAAAGAATGCCGCTTTGAGAATTCGGAGTAGTTTTATTTTGTGATTTGAGTGTAATAATATCCAACGCCTGCGCAATTTTCGCAAAGCGCATTACCGGCCTCCACGCATACGCAGGTATCTTCACCGCAATCATGATTTTCTTCATCAAAACCTGATCCTTCGCAAAATTCGCAGATGATTTTTTCTTTTTCTGTCATATATGGTGGTAATTTTGTTCTATCATCATCATTGTTTGTTCCTGGCGGCGGCCGTTAAGTAGCATATATATTATGATATCCGCATCACTTTTTTTCTCTAGTCCCTCAAATATCCAGAATGATCTTTTGAATATTTTTCTGGATTCGTAAGTTACTACATTTAATTTCATGGCCGCCTCGGGATCTTTATCTAAAGGTCCTGAAATTTTAGGTGGCTGTGCTATCTTGAAAAAATGCGGATTAGGGCTTGCATACCATTGTTTATCCAGTGGGCCGCCTATACATTTTGCTTCTAACATAATTCTCCTTTGATTAAGTTATTTCCAGATGTAAGTCAGGTCGCCGGTGGCTAATTCTAGCTGCGTTATTTGCCGGTAAAAGTAATTTAATTGTTCTGCATTTCCAGTGATGGTTAGTGGTTTGAGCGCGTATAATAAGTGCGCTATGTGGTATTGTATTTGCGGAAGGTTTTGCGATATATCCTTTTTCTCTGATGGTGCTTTGTGATGATCGCATTCGCCAATTTTCTTCATACAGATATGGCACTTATCTTGTGTAGTCATATTATCCTCCAATTAAAATTAAAAAAATTGCAGCAGCTGCAAAAATTGTTCCTAATATCCAGCCCAGTCGCTGCATTATAGTTTTGCCGGCAAGGAATTTTGAATGAATTTAAGCATCCTTCTTTTTCCGTAAATGTGCGAATGCGGGGTTCATTTGACCGGTTCCGTCACCAACATATATGCCGCCTATCTCTACGCGAAACCATTGTTTGGGGGATTTTTTATGTTCGCTTTCGCATCTGTCCATAGCGGCATTGATATCGTGATATCTTCCTATAACGAAGTGGGTTGGGGTATATATTCCGCCAAAGTTTAGTTTTTGAACTTCATATTTCTTCATAAATATTTTTTTAGTTTTTTCTGTTCTTTGGCACCTTCGGTTTTTTTATCAAGGTATCTGTCCAGTTGTGCCTTCAGCCATTTACCATCTGAAGCCGGTTGCTCCAGTTTGCCGCGTGATAATAGCCTGAGTACATAATCAACCGGCTGGTCCAGATACTGGCTTACTGCGTCAATATCATATTCCGTGTTCGGATCTTTAGGTTTATCATCAGCATCAGCGTTATATTTAACCAGCGGACCGGTTGGTTCTGAGGGGGGGGGCGTTCTATCTTCTTCAGCTACAGGTTTTAATTTTTTGCCTGCAGATTTTGCGGTGCGGGTATATTCCCTTTCCAGCCCTTCCACCATCATATTAACTTTGTTGCCGCCCTGGATTTTAACTGCTGCTTCAGCGTTTATTTCCAGTTCCTTCAGGTTGGTTTCCTGTAGAGTGCGCACTGCATCTGCCCGCCTTTCCTTGAATGCTTCCGGATTGTCCTTCAGGAATTTGGCAACCGCCTTTATTGATAATGCGCGCAGTTTGCCTTTTTCGTCACCATAAGCTTCCGGTATTATTTTTAAGGTCCAGATCAGCTGCGCTTCAGTATATTTTCTTACCAGGGAAAGCATGGTGCCAACAGCCTGGGTTTCACGCGGGCCGGTTTTATCGCCATGAGCAGCTGCTTCTAATATTGTTATGCCTGCAGCATCGCATATTTTTTTCACCATCATGGCGTTCTCATCTTCCGATGCGAGAGCTGCCTTGAATTTTGCAAGTGTGTGTACTGACAGGCGGTTTTTATTTATGCCCACAAAGCTTTGCGCTTGCGCTTTTATGTCCTGGTTGTCCACTATTACACAGGGCAGTTCGTCCAGTTTTAATATTTTTGCTGCTTCTACACGGTGCTGGCCGTCTACCACTGCGTATTTATCATTGGACCTGAAAACAACCAGGGCGCCGAATAATGCCCAGGAGAAATTAGCTTTTATTTTAACTATGTTCTCGCGTGATGGTTTGGTTTCTGATGACCTTTGATATTTTTTATCTATAAAAAGTTTTTTTACCGGTACCCATTCCAGGGTTGGTCTTTTTTCAATATTTGCCATAAAATTAATTAGTTATGTTGATAAAAATAGCTAATGGTAATGACTGCCTCCGCCATAAGATATGCGATCAAAGCAAAGATGATCACGTAGTTCATGGCCTTGTACTGAAGATCTATGGCTTTTTTGTTGTGCTCATAGATCAGGTCAATAATTTTTAATGTTACCAATGGTCCTTTGGTTTTTAGCAATTCCTCCAGTTGCTTGCCTTCAGGATATTTAATGTACCGGTATTTCTTAAATAACGTCAACATCGATGCCTCCTATTGCCAGTTCAAGTGATGCGAATATCTGTTCTTTTTTCGCCTCTACCCAGCTTTGGTACGCTGTCCATAGCGCGCTCATATCTTTATCAGATAATGTGTGCCGGCTGATGCCGTGACCTTCAATGTGCGCGCAGCTACTGCCGTTAGCTATCCACATCTGTAAACCAACTTTTTCATTTTTGAACCGGTGGCTGTCTGCCTCCCATTGTTGAGGGTCTTTTTGTATGGAGGTTAATATCAGCAGGCAGATCTTTGATAATTTTAACCTCTGCACCAGGCTTGCTGTTATGTCCGGTGAGAACCGGTTTTTTTCTTTTAAAAATGCTATGTTGCTCATTTGACCTCCGGTTTTTTGCTGTCAACCACGCTAACGGTAATTGCATCAAGTTTTATTCCTTTCTGTGTAAAGTGCCATTCCAGCCAGTCATCACCGTTATCTATAATTATATTTTTGGTGAAATATCTTTTTAAGGAATCTTTGCCTTCCAGATCTTCAAAGGTTATGGGCTTGAACATCGGTTGATAAAATTTTACTATTCTTTCCACCTCAGATCTATCCCTGACAACCAGGTGGGCTCCTGTCTGGTTTGCCAGTTCTACTGCTTCATGAGTTTTGCCTGCAGCTCTCGGCCTGTGTATTATTCTAAGCATTGTTATTCTCCCATATAAGGTTGTACGTTGTGGTCCGGTTCTTCAAGTGCTTCCTTGATCATTTTATTCAGCTCTTTTATGTCCTCTAAAACGCGTTCCGTCTGCCATTGTGGTTTATTATATCTTTCCAGTTTACCTGTCATTTGCCGGAATATTTATTGATGGTAAAACTTCCCGCTTCATTTCCGGAAACCTGGCCTCTATCAATTTTGCAGCGGTTATAAAAACGCCGGCATGAGTTTCGGCTATCACGGTTTTGCCGTCCGGAAGGTCCAGGCGGATAGCTATACTTGGTGCGCCTTTATTAGTGCCACCTTCCAGTGTGGCTACCTGAATATGGCCGCTCTCCAGATGGATAACATTATCCGCTTTCAGTTCTGGCCAGGCGTTATCACCATTTAAATTTATACTCAATATCATCATACGGATCTCCGGTTGTGGGCGCCCGGCTAAAGCGCCCTGTTGAAATCAGCCGCGCAGGAGCTTATATCCGCCCACGATAACCGCGAAAACAACGATATAGATTAAAAAACCTATTAATCCTTCCTTGATTTTCTTCTTGGTTTCTGGTTTCATTAGACCTCTTTGTTAGTTAGCGTTAATAAAGAAGGAAGGCGGGTGATAGCTTGCACTATCAACCGCCCCCTACCTTAACCTAAATTAAGATAGAAGCTCCCTCAACTTATCCTCAACAGTTTTTGGAACTGCCGCAAATAAGGAATCAGGGGAGTCGGAGGGCATTAAGGTATAAGTTGTATCCTTGCCTACCTCCAATTCCAGGCAGATAAGTTTGCCGCCTTTTTTGTGGGAGAAGATGGTATAAGTCACCTCTGCCACATAGACAAACTCTCTCTTTCTGGTTTCCAGATTTATAATATTCATAAATCTTTCTCCTTTAGGTTAATAAGACCTGGTTGCCCAGGTGATGATGCTAACGACAGGGTTTTTACCTGCAACCTTCCGCTGTAAAGTGGATCTCTGTATCTTGAGTTACGATAACACCATCAAGAACCATTTCGAGCGGTTGTTCGAAATGGTTGAGGCTGGGGTTATTTTATTAGAGTTTGAATCAGGTGATTTAACCCGGACCCGTCCCCGTACCCGGACCCGTCCCCGTACCCGGACCCGGACCCGTACCCGTACCCGTCCCCGTACCCGGACCCGGACCCGTACCCGTACCCGTACCCGTACCCGTACCCGTACCCGTACCCGTACCCGTACCCGTA
>ERZ761595.49-NODE-49-length-39748-cov-8.326153_pt1 | contig 39748 bp, 56 predicted proteins | sample MGYA00511035_ERZ761595 | MGnify/ENA primary metagenome ERZ761595 (study PRJEB28899, sample SAMN03785553) | bioreactor sludge metagenome | biome: EBPR Sludge; feature: EBPR Bioreactor; material: 0.22µm filtered reactor supernatant | place: Saint Lucia: Queensland...
GAGGTGCAACGGCGCAACGGGGGTCGGGTTGCGCGCAACGGGAGAATTTAGGAAGCACAGATGGAACGGATGACGCGGGCGGCTGCAGCGCGAGAGCTGGGTATCGACAAGTCGACACTCACGCGCTGGGTCCAGAAGCATCCTGCTCTGGTGGGGGATGACGGGCTGGTCGATCTGGCCGAGCTGCGCGAGCATCGCGATGCGGTGGTCAATCCGAAAATGCAGACCAGGGGCGGCGGCGCGGGGACGCCGAGCCAGTCTGCCAGCCCGCGGTCGGGCGGTGCGGCGGCGGTGAACGATCACCGTGCGCGGGGCGAGGCCGCAAAGGCGATCACCGCCGAGCTGGACCTGGCCGACCGGCTGAAAATGACGCTGGTCCGGGCCGATGTCGAAAGCCAGATCGCCCAGGCGGGCGAGGTGCTGAAGCGGACGGCGGCCGAGCTGGCGAAGGACCGCGCCGAGGCTCTGGCCCGGATCGAGGACCCGCGGGCGATGGAGCGGGCGCTGGACGATCTGATGCGCAAGCTCCTCGATCAGGGGGCGACGGCGCTGATCCTGGCGATCGGCTCTGCCGCCGGAACCGATGAGCCAGAGAGCGATGCAGCTTGAGGCGCTGGACCTGTGCCACCCGGCACGGTCCGTCATCTTCCGGGCGCTGGCCCTGGCGATCCGGCCGCCGCAGCGGATGAGCCCGTCGGAATGGGCGGCGGAACGGCGGTATGTCTCGGCCGAAAGCGGATCGCGGTACACCGGGAAGTGGCGCCATGACCGGGCCCCGCATCTGGTCGAGATCATGGATGCGCTGGGACCCAATGACCCGGCCGAGGATGTGGTCTTTGTCAAATCCGCCCAGGTTGGCGGGTCAGAGGTGGGTATCAACCTGTTCGGCTATGTCGTCGAGCAGGATCCCGGCCCGATCATGATGGTGCTGCCGAGCCATGACGAGGCGACAAAATATGTCCGCGTCAAACTGCAGCCGACCATCGACGAGACGCCGACGCTGCGCAGCCGGGTGCTGGAGATGACCACCAGGACCGAGCGCGGCAGCACGGCCAGTTACAAGCGGTTCCGCGGCGGCTTCGCCCAGGTCACCTTCGCCGGATCGTCGAAGGGCCTGCAGATGCTGTCCGCCCGCTATACGGTGGGCGACGAGGTCAGCGAATGGCCGGCCGAAGCGGGGGAGCGGGGCGACCCTGTCACCCAGCTGAAGGCGCGGACCGAGATTTACGAGCGCGACCGCAAGCGGCTGTGGGTCTCGACCCCGGCGATGCTGGGCAGTTGCCGGATCACGTCGGATTTCGCCCGCAGCGACCAGCGCCGATACTATGTGCCCTGCCCGCATTGCGGGGCTTTCCAGGTGCTGCGCTTCGAGCGGATGAAGTGGCAGAGCGAAGAGTGGCCGCATCGCGCCTGGTTCGAATGCGCGGCGAATGGCTGTGTGATCGAGCATATCGACAAGCATGCGATGATGCAGGCCGGGGTCTGGATCGCCACAGCGGGGGAGGACGGTCCGGGCGATGTGATCCAGCCCGAGGACCTGGACGGCTGGCGGTCCCGAGAGTTACCGACCCGCGTGCGCGGGTTTCACATCTGGCGGGCCTGCAGCCTGTTTTCCAGCTGGGACGCCATCGTCGGCGAATATCTGGATGCCAAGGCGCGCGGCCATGACCGGCTGAAGGTGTTTTCGCAGCAGGTCCTGGGTGAGGCCTGGGAAGACAAGGGCGATGCGCCGGATGCCGAGCAGCTGCACAAGTCGCGGGTTGTGGGGCTGATGCGCGGCACGCTGGCGCGGCCGGGTCCGGTTGTCCTGACCGGTGCCACGGATGTGCAGGGAGACCGGCTGGAATGGGCGGTCTGGGGCTGGTCGGAGGGAATGACCCGCTGGCTGGTCGACTGGGGAGTGATCCCCGGCGATCCGAACGATGCGGGCAGCTGGGTGGCGCATACAGCCATGATGGAGGCCCGCCGCTTTGCGGTTGGCGGGGCCGAAATCGGAGTGGATGCCTGGGCGATCGACACCGGCTATGCCAGCCATGCGGTCTACAATTACGCGCGGTCGCGCCCCGGCGTGTTCGCGATCGACGGCCGCGAGGGGCGCAATGTCCGCACCGACCCGTTCATCGGCACGCCGAAGCGGGTGGATGTGAAATGGTCCGGCAAGATCATCCGCAAGGGGGTCATGCTCTGGCCGGTGGGCAACTTCGCGCTGAAATCCGATCTCTATTCGGCGGTCAGGAAGGCGATCCATCATGCAGAGGCGGCGTCGGCCGATGCGGGAACGGCAGTGCCGTGGTCGCCCGGCTCGATGATTCTGCCGGGCGATGTCGATCTGGCCTATGCCGAACAGCTGACCTCGGAGCATCTGAGCGAGGTCGAAGTCAAGTCTGGCCTGATCGTCCGGCGCTGGAAGAAACTGAGCGGACGGCCGAACGAGGCGCTGGACATCGCCTGCTATGCCAGGGCGATGGCGGCACATCTGCGGCTGGACCGGCTGACGGCCGAGCAATGGGCGGCGCTGCGGGCTGAACGGTTCGGCCTGCCGGAGCAGGCCGACGACCGCCAGTCCGATCTGTTCGAGGGGCCGATCGCGCCTGTCGTCGCCGCGGAACCTGCCCGCGAGGAACCCGCCGCCCCTGCCGGGGCGGCCCAGAGAGGCCGCCGGGTGCGGGGCCGTGTGAGGTGACCGGAACATGATCGACTATGCCGCGCGGCTTGCCCTGGTGCAGGCGGCGATCACCGCGCTGCTGTCCGGCGGGATGCAGAGCTATGAAATCGAGGGCCAGAAGGTGACGAAACTTGACCTTCCCACCCTGACAGCCGAGGAATCGCGGCTGGTGGCCAAGATCAGGCGGCAGTCGGCAGGTGGTCGCGGGGCCTTCCGCACCGTGGTGCCGCGGTGAAGCCGGCCAGCCGCCGCCCGAAGCTGCCGCTGCAGCTGAACGCGCTGGACCGCGCCATCGGGTTCTTCTCGCCGCAGCGGGCGGTCCTGCGCGGCGCAGCCCGCTATGTGCTGTCGGCGGCATCCGGTTTTGCTGCCGCCCGCCGGGATCGCAACGCGACCAGGGGTTGGGAGGCCCGCGCCGGGGCTAGCGCGGATTATGACACGCTGCCCGATCTCGATCTTCTGCGGGCCCGGTCGCGCGACCTGGTCCGCAACGATCCGCTGGCACAGAGCGCGGTGGCGACCAAGGTGGCCAGTGTCATCGGTGCAGGGCATGTGCTGCGCCCCGAGGTGGATGCGCGGCGGCTGGGGCTGACCCCTGACGAGGCCGAGGCCTGGGAGACGGAGGCACTGGACATCTGGACCGACTGGGCCTGGAGCGCGGATTGCGACGTGACGCGCACCCAGACCTTTGCCGAGCTGGAGGATCTGGTCTACCGGTCGCGCCTGCTGTCGGGCGATGTGTTCGTGGTGCGGCGGTTCAAGCCGCGCAAGGGGCGGCTGCTGGCGACGGCGGTGCAGGTGATCGAGGCGGACCGGCTGTCCAACCCGCATTGGGTCGCCGATTCCGCCACGCTGGCGGGCGGTGTCGAGATGGATGCCGACGGCGCGCCGGTTGCCTATCATTTCGCGGACCGGCATGTGCTGGACCGGCACCTGTCGGGTGCGGTGACCTGGACGCGGGTTCCGGCATTCGATCCCGCCGGGCGCAGGCTGGTGCTGCATATCCACGGCGCGCGGTGGCGGCCGGACATGACGCGCTATGCACCGATGCTGGCCCCGGTGATCGAGGCCCTGAAACAGCGGTCGCGCTATTCCGAGGCCGAGCTGATGGCGGCGGTGATTTCCGCATGTTTCGCCATCGGCATGAAATCGGATGAGGGTGATCTGTCCGAGGCGCTGGCCAAGGTGGCGACCGGCGGTCAGGCGCAGGCCCCGAAGGGCGAAATCCGGCTGGATGAGCCCGGCATGGTCTTCGACCTGATGCCGGGCGAGGAGGTGATGAATTTTCAGCCGGGTCGACCGAATCCGCAATTCGGCCCCTTCGTCGATGCGATCAGCCGCGAGGTGGGTGCGGGCACCGATCTTCCGCAGGAAATGTTGGTCAAGCAGTTCCAGGCCAGCTACTCGGCCAGCCGCGCGGCGCTGGAAATGGCCTGGCTGTTCCTGCGCGCCGATCGCGAGCTGCATGTGACGCAGTTCTGCGCGCCGATCTACGAGGATGTCATCACCGAGGCGGTGGCACGGGGCCTGCTGAAAGCGCCTGGCCTGCTGACCGATCCTCTGCGCCGTCAGGCCTGGCTGGGCGGGGTATGGATGGGTCCGGCCCGCCCGACGCTGGACCCGGTCAAGGATGCGACCGCCGACCAGATGTATCTGGACATGGGCGTCACCAGCCTGACCAGGGTCGCGGCAGAGCGGTTCGGGGTGGATTATCGCACGGTCCGCGCCCGCCGCGCGCTGGACGGCACCGACGATCGCGAGGCTGCGGCGCGAAGGGCCGCTGCCCCGGCTGCCCCGGCAGTAACGCCGGACGATGATACCGATTCCGACGACGAGGAGAAACCCGATGCTGGTTGACCGGTCCTCCCGCGTCTGGGCGATGCGGCGCGACGATGTGGTGTCCGCCCATGCGATCCAGATGCGGGCCGAGCATTTCGATTCCGCCACTCCGAAATCGCTGATCAGCGGCGACTGGCTGGAGGGGTCGGATTTCGCCCGCGTCGTCGACGGCGTGGCGATCATCCCGGTCTATGGCCCACTGATGCGGTCGTTCAGCTGGTGGGCCTGGTCCTATGAAGAGGTGGCCCGCGATCTGGCGCTGGCCGAGAATTCGGGGCTGGTCCGGCAGATCGTTCTGGACATCGACAGCCCCGGCGGACTGGTGGCCGGTTGCAGCGATTGCGCGGCGCTGATCCGGGCCTGCAGCAAACCTGTCAACGCCTTTGTCGGCGGCATGGCGGCCTCGGCGGCCTATTGGCTGGCCAGCGCGACGGGACATGTGACAGTCGGATCGGGTGCCGTCCTGGGATCGGTCGGGGCCGTGATCGAATATGTCGATATCGAGCCGATGTTCGAGAAAATGGGTGCGCGGATCATCCGGGTGGTGGCCGAGCAAAGCCCGAACAAGCGGCTGGACCCCGAAAGCCCCGAAGGCAGGGCTGAGTTGCAGGCGCTGGTTGACGCAGCCGGTGCCGAATTCGTCACGGGCGTGGCCGAGGGGCGTGGGGTCGACGAAGCCACGGTGCTGGCCGATTTCGGGCAGGGCCTGGTCTTCGACGGTGCCGAGGCGATCCGCCGCGGCATGGCAGATGCCCGCGGCACCCTGTCTTTCCTGATCGCGGAACTGGCGGACCGCGGCGTTCAACCCCCTGCGGCCCCCGCCCCCGCAGCACAGGAGAAACCCATGGATTGGGCAAATATCACCCTGGCCGCGCTGCGGGAGCATCGGCCGGACCTTGTCACCTCGATCGAGACGGCGGCCACGGCCACGGCCACGGCCGCCCAGGCGACCGCGGTTGAGGCGGCGGCCACGGCCGAGCGCGAGCGCATCCTCGGGATCGAGGAGATAGACGCGGGCGGCCATGACGATCTGGTTGCCGCCGCCAAGGCGGACGGGAAGACCACCCCGGCCGAATTGGCTCTGGCGATCATGAAGGTCGAGAAGGCGGCCGGAGCGAGCCTGCTGCAGGCCCGGACCGAGGCCGACGCCGGTGCCGCCGTTCCCCCGGCCCGGCCGAAGAACACCGGCGCCGCCGCCACCGGCACGCCGGAGGAGCAGGCCAAGGCGGCCTGGGACAAGGACCCCGCCCTGCAGGCCGAATTCGGCGGCGATTTCGACAGTTATGCGGCCTTCTGCAAGGCCGAGGCATCCGGCTCCGCGCGCGTCCTGAAGCGCGCGGGCTGATCCGCAACCCCTGACATCGGAGACAAGACCATGACGACGAGAGCGTCTGATATCGTGCGCGACCTGCAGCTCGGCGATATCGAGGAGTATCCGGCCATCGCGGCCGACATCATCTACCAGGGATCGGCCGTGGGCGAGAATGGCTCGGGCTATTCCCGTCCGCTGGTGGCCGGCGACGTGTTCCAGGGGTTCGCCCTTGAACAGTGCGACAATTCGGCCGGGTCCGCCGGGGACAAGCGGGTCAAGGTCCGCAGCCGGGGCCGCATCGTGCTGCCGATCGCGTCCATCGCGATCACCGCGAACGACCGGCCCCCGGTCTATGCGTCGGACGACGACACCTTCACCCTGACCGCGTCGACGAACAGCCTGATCGGCTATGTCAGCCGCTGGGTGTCGACCGGTGTCGCTGTGGTGGAATTCGACGCTGCGCTGGTGCGCGCGGCGCTGCAAGCCTGAGAGGAGACATCATGAGAGGGCTTTCTTCGCGCGCCATCATCGGGCGCTTCTACAACCGGCTGGAGGTGATGACCTCGGCCAGCTGGATCGAGGGCATTTCGATGCTGTTCACCTCGGACCAGGAATCCGAGACCTACAAATGGCTGGGCATGACCCCGGCCATGCGGGAATGGATCGGCGGGCGTCACGCCAAGGGGCTGGCCGAAAACGGCACCACCATCCAGAACAAGCTGTTCGAGGCCACGCTGGAAATCCCGCTGGACTGGATGCGCCGCGACAAGACGGGGCAGATCAATGTCCGCGTCGACGAAATGGCCGGGCGCACGGTCACGCACTGGCAGAGCCTGCTGTCCGCGCTGATCGCCTCGGGGGAATCGGCCATCTGCTACGATGGCCAGTACTTCTTTGACACCGATCACGCGCAGGGCAACAGCGGCAGCCAGTCGAACGACATCACCGTCAACATTTCGGCCGTGCCCGCCACGCTGCACGGCGTGGCCACCCTGCCATCGCCCGAGGAAATCCGGGCGATGGTCTTTGCCGGGGTCGAGAAAATCCTTGGCTTCAAGGATGACCAGGGCGAGCCGATGAACGAACTGGCCCGCAAGTTCCTGGTCATGGTGCCGCTGGGCTGGATGACGGCTGTCGTCGCGGCGCTGCGCAATCCCGTTGTCGGCGGGGATACCAACACGGTGACCAGCCTCGATGGCTATACGTTCGAGGTTGCGGTCAACCCGCGGCTGGCCTGGACCGACAAGCTGGCGGTCTTCCGCGCGGACGGATCGACCAAGCCCTTCATCCGGCAGGAAGAGTTCGGCGTGCAGGTCGATGCCGTGGCCGAGGGGTCCGAGCTGGAGTTCAACGAGCGGATGCACCACTACGGTGTTTCCGCATCGCGGAACGTCGGCTTTGGCTACTGGCAGCAGGCCTGCCTGGTGCAGGCGGTCTGATCGTGGATCGTCTCAGGGTTGTCGCGCCGCAAGGCGCGACCATCCGGGGGCCCGCGATCATCGCGCTGTCCCTGGACCAGCATCGCCGCCGGGCGCATGTCCTGCTGGCGACCCGGAAAAAGGGCGTGTTCGAGGTGCCGGAAGGTGCCGCGATCACGCTGAAACATGGCGAGACCTTCGGCATGGATGTCGACGGCCGCCTGAACAAGGGGCTGTTCGAGGATCTGGATGCAGCCGCCAAGGCCGAGAAGGCCAAGGCCGAGGATGCCGAGGATACCGCTTCCGACGGGGAAGCGGAGGGCGAGGCATGAACCCCGTGTTCGCGGCAGACACTGCCGCGATCTTCGACGATGCCCTGGCGGTGGACGCGGAGTACCAGCCAGCGGATGGCGATCCGATCGCCATCCGCTGCATCTTGTCCATGCCCGACGATGTGATTTCGGCCGGACTTTCGCAGGTGGTCTCCGGCACCGTCATCCTGCTGGTGCCGGTGGCACAGGTCCCCGACCCACAGGACGGCGACACGATCGAGACGCCGCATGGCAATTTCGTGGTCAACGGCCGACCGCGCCGCCCCGGCCAGCGCCTGTTCTGGCGCATCGAGGGCGTGGAGGAGGCCCGCGAATGACGCTGAACATCCGCGCCGAGCTGGAGGGCGATTTCCAGAAATGGAGCCAGCAGGAATATCTGCGGGCCGAACGGGCGGTGACGCGGGGGATCGCCGGGGCGACATCGTCGCTGAAGGCGGCCTGGCGGGCGGATGTCGCGTCCACACTGGGCGGCAGGCTGGGCAATGCTGTGCGGTCGGAGGTCTATCCGAAAGGCCAGCCCTCGGCCAAGGCGGCCGGGCTGGTCTGGACCAAATCCCCGGACATCATCGGCGCGCATGAGCGCGGCGCAGTGATCCGGTCGCCCAGCGGATTCTGGCTGGCCATCCCGTTGCCCGCGGCGGGGCGCGGACCGGGCAACCGGCGGCTGTCGCCGGGCGAATGGGAAAAACGCACCGGCCGCCGTCTGCGGTTTGTCTATCGCGGTGGTCGCCGGGCGTTGCTGGTGGACGATGGCACCCCCCGTGCGGGCAGTGGGATGATGAGCCGGATGGGCCGCAGTGGCCTGTCGCGCACGGTCCGCGTCAGGACGTTCCGCAACCGCACCGTGCCGATTTTCGCGCTGGTGCCGCAGGTCAAACTGCCCAAACGGCTGAATCTGATGCAGCTGGCACAGCAGGTCGGGGCGTCCCTGCCCGCCCGCATCGCCGGGTCCTGGGAGGGCTGAATGCCGACAAAAAGCGAGGATGTTCTGGCCGCCCTGGCCGCCCTGCTTGCGGCGGCATCCGTGCCGGTGCAACGCAATATCCCGATCCCTGTCGAAATCCCGCTGGGCGGCCTGATCATCCTGCGCGACGGGGAACCGGGCGACCCCGAGGTCACGATGTCGCCCCTGACCTATGAATATCTGCACCGCGCCACGATCGAGGTGTTCGTGCAGAAAAAGGCGGGGCGCGAGGCTGTTTTCGACGGGATCAAGGCGGCGATCGGCACGGCCGTCGCCGGGGATCGCAGCCTGGGCGGCCGTTGCCTCTGGGTCGAGGCGCAGGCCCCGGTTGCCGCCGCCCTGCCCTTCGATGGCGCAGCCCCGGTCCTGTCGGCCGAGATCGGGGTGATCCTGCAGTATCTAACGACCGATCCGCTGGCCTGACCGGCGATCCATCCACCTGAAAGGAGATTTCCATGGCACGAGCCTCTGGCGCGCGGGCGCAGATGTTGCTGGCATTCGAATCCGTCTATGGCACGGCACCGGGCAGCGGCTATTCCCGCATTCCGTTCGCATCGACCAATCTGGGCGAGGCGCAGGGCCTGATCGACAACGAACTGCTGGGCTATGGGCGCGAGCCGCTGGCCCCGTCGCGGGACGTGATCACCGTCGACGGCGACCTGGTGCTGCCGGTCGACGTTCATGCCGCCGGGTTCTGGCTGAAAGCACTGCTGGGCGCACCCACCACCACCGGGACCACGCCCAAGGTGCATACGTTCAATTCGGGGGCCACCAGCCTGCCGTCGCTGGCGCTGGAAAAGGGCCTGCCCGAGGTGCCGACCTATGAGATGTTCACCGGTTGCGTGGTCGACAAGATCGCGTTCAACCAGCAGCGGCGGGGCCCGTTGCAGATGACCGCCACGGTGATCGGTCAGGGCATGGCCCGCGCCACCTCCAGCGGCGCGGGCAGCCCCGCCGACATCACCGTCAACCGGTTCAGCCATTTCCAGGGTGCGATCAAACGCAACACGGTGGCGCTGGGGTCGATCGTGTCGACGGAATTCACCTATTCCAACAACCTGGACCGGGTCGAGGTGATCCGGGCCGATGGCAAGATCGACGGGCTCGACCCCGGCATTGCCTCGCTGGGCGGCAATCTGGTGGCCCGGCTGGCCGATACCACGCTGCTGGATCAGGCCAGCAACGGCACCACCTGCGACCTGGAATTCAGCTGGACCATCAGCGCCAACCTGAAACTGGTGATCACCGCACATGAGGTACACCTGCCGCGCCCGAAAACCGAGGTGTCGGGTCCGGGCGGGATCCAGTGTACATTCGCCTGGCAGGGGGCCAAGGCCGTCAGCCCGGCGCGGGCGATGACGGCCGTGCTGACCAATGCGGTGGCGAGCTACTGATGATCAGGCTCAATCTGGCGCAGAACGCCGAATGGATCGACCTCGGCGATGGCGTCGAGGTGCTGAACCGCCCCGTCACGACGCTGATGATCGCCGCCGCGCGCGAAAGCGCAGCGGTGCAGGCCGTGCCCGACGAGGCGGGCACGGATCACAGGATCGCCGTGCTGACGGCGGCAATCGGGGCGCTGGCGATCGAGGACTGGCGCGGCATCGCGCTGGAGGACGGGGAGACACCTGCCCCGGTGACGCCCGAGGCTATCGCCGCCCTGATGGCGATCTATCCGGTCAGCCGCGCCTATTATGCCAAGGCCATTGCGCCCGCGCTGGTGCTGGTGGCGGAAAAAAACGTCTCATCGCCCTCGCCGAATGGCACTACGGCGGCGGCGATGACTATTGCGGCGCCTGCGACGGCATCTGCCCCGAGTGCCCGCGCCAGGAACACCGCCCCGAAACACTAGAGGGCTACAGCCTCTGGCAGCTGGTGCTGCGGCTGGGGGGGCAGACACGGATCGCCGCCGGTTTCGGCGGCGCGGTCATCATCGGCTGGGACATGACGGCGGCATTGGCATTGGGGGAGGCGATGGGCCTGCCCCGGCTGCTGCTGGCCGATGTGCTGCCGGACATCGAGGCGACCATGGTGAAAAAACTGCGCGAGAGGGAGACGGCGAGTGACTGAAAAACAGATGTCGGTCCGTCTGGTGGCCACCGGCGCGCAGCAGGTCAAGGCCGAGCTGATGGATGTCGGCAACACCGGCCAGCGCGCATTCGGCCAGATGGAGCGGTCGAGCCGCGCCACCGGCTATGCGATGCAGAATGCGTCCTATCAGCTGGGTGATTTTTTCGTGCAGGTCGAATCCGGCACGCCGATCATGCGCGCCGCCGCGCAGCAATTGCCGCAGATGCTGGGCAGTTTTGGCATGTGGGGCGCGGTCGCGGGCGCCGCCATCCCGATCGGGGTGTTGCTCTGGCAGACCATCCAGCGGATTGGCGACGAATCGGGCCAGTCGGCCGTGGAGGTCAAGGCGCTGGCCGCGGCTGTGGAGGCGGTGGAAAAAGCCTCCAGCGCCAGTCAGTCCAAAATCGACCAGCTGCGATTCGGCGTCGACGAGGATTACCAGGTCGACCTGCTGCGCGAGCAGATCCGGTTGCGCGATCAGTACAACATCAAAGTTGGTCAGCTGAACGGCTATCTGGCAACAACGACGGATTCCGTAGATCGCCAGCGCGTGACGACGGCTGAGCTGCGGCGCGAGATCGAAAATGTTGCGGCGGCCTATAACACGAATGTCGAGCTGCTGCGAGAGCAGGAGGATCGCGCGGTCCAGCTGGCGATCCTCGAAGGGATCAAGACGCAGCGGGCGAATGAGGAGGCGGCGGCCCGCGCCGCATCTGCCGACGAGGCGGCCCGGCAGGAGCGGGCCATGGTTCAGGCCTATGAGGTCTATGCCTCGACACGGGTCGAGGCCGACCTGCTGGCTGCGGCGGCCGAGGCCGCGGGTGTCTCGGCCGCCGATCTTTCTCATATAGATTTCGGCAATCTGGCCGCTGCGTCCTCCTATGCACTGCAACTGGCGGCCAATCTTGGGATTTCGCTGGATGTAGCGACCCGCCTGGCGGCACTGGGGCCGCAGGGGATAAACACGAACCCGGACCCCAGCGGTCAGGTCTACAGCGGTCGCGGCGGTGACCCCAGGCAACAGGGTGGGTCCTTTCTAGATTGGCAGACCCGCGAAGCAACAGCCTGGCTGGCCGCCTGGAAGCCGCCGACAAAGGGCGGCGGCAAGGGCGGATCCGGTGGCGGTGTCGACAAGACCAGGCAGGATGCGCTGCGCGAAGCGGAGCGGCTGTTCGACCAGACCCGGACCAAGGCGGAACAGTTCGCCGAGGAGGAGGCGCGGATCAACCAGCTGTTCAAGGACGGCTATATCGACGCGGACCTGCATGCGCGCGGGCTGGACATGCTGGGCGAGAGATACCTGGGCCTGACCTCCGCCGCCGCCGCCTTCGAGGATATCCAGGCCGATCTGAAGGAAGCGATTCTGGATTTCGCGGGCGGGGCCGAAGGAGCGTTCGACCAGGTCACAAAATCCATCGAGCGCATGGTGTTCCAGGCGGTGCTGTTCGGAGAGGGCCCGTTCGGGGAATGGTTCGGCGGCGGCGCGCTTGGATGGCTGACCAAGGGCCTCGGTCTGCCGAGTTTCGACGGCGGCGGTTGGACGGGCGACGGTGCCCGCACCGGGGGCCTGGACGGCAAGGGCGGCTATCTGGCGATGCTGCACCCGCGTGAACACGTCATCGACATGACGCGGCAGCAGGCTGGCGCGGCCAATACGAACCGGGGGCCGCGCACAACGGTGCAGGTGATCAACATGGGTGGCCAGGCGGTCGAGGAGGAGCGCAGCACCGGCCCCGACGGGGATGAGATGGTGCGGGTGATCGTCGGCCGTCAGCTGAGCCGGGGCGATCACGACAAGGCGCTGTCGGCCCGGACGGGCGGCAAACCGCGGATGGTGCGGCGATGACGCTGGCCCCCGTCTGGCCCGCCGGTCTGCGCCAACTGCCGCGCCGGGGCACGTTCAACGGCGGACCGCTGGATTTCCGGCGCAGGTTCACGCCGGACCGGGGCGACAACATCCTGCGGCGGGGCACCACGGCGGTGGTGATGTCCTATGACGGCGTGACGTTTCCCAACCTGTCGGCGGCACAGATCGCGATGTTCGAGGCGTTCTACAGAGACGATCTGCAGGGCGGCGCGTTGCCATTCGCCTGGCGCGATCCGGTGACGGGCGAGATCTGGCTGTGGCGGATCAATGGCGACGGGCGCCTGGCCTATTCGGTTAGCCACCGGGGGGCCGATCTGCATGACCTGACCGTCAGCCTGATCCGTCGCCCCGGCGCACCGTGGTGGGGCTGGATGGTTCCTGAGGGGCGCAATGTCGCTCCGCGCGCCGCCTATGATTTCCGGCGCGGGATCTACGATCCCGGCCATGGCCCGGTCGACCGTCCTGCGGCGCTGACGTTCACCCGCGGCGGGGCTGCGCGGTATTTCGACGCCTCGGGCGTGATGCAGGTCGCCACGATCGACGTGCCGCGGTTTGACCACTGGCCCGCCACCGGCGCGCGGCGGGGGTTGATGGTCGAGCCCGCGCGCGCGAATTACGCGACGCAGAGTCAGAGTTTCGGCGGCGCGAACTGGACCGCCACCGGGGTGAGCGTCAACGCCACAGCCGCTGCGGGCCCGGACGGATCCATGACCGCCGCACTGGTGGCCAATACGGCTGGCGCCACGGCCCTGATCAGCCGCACGATGACGGTCCCCGCCCATAGCGTCGGTCAGCAGTATTTCGCCAGCATCTATGTCCGCCCCGTGGCCCCCAACACCAAATGCACCCTCAACTGCTACTGGACCGGGCAGGCCGAGGACAATGTCACATTCGACACCGCCACCGGGGCGGTGACGGGGGCACCCGTGCCCGCGGATGTGCTGTTCGAGCCTGCGGGCGGCGGCTGGTGGCGCATCGGCTACCGGATGACCGGGGACGCCAGCGGCGCCAGCCCGTCGATCGCGTTCCGGCTCTGGCCCTCGGGTCGCTCGGTAACATCAGGCGATTGCCATATCTGGGGGGGCCAGCTGGAGCCGTGGCAGGGATTCGTGCCGTCCAGTTACGTCCCAACCACGACCGGCGCGGTCGCCCGCGCGGCTGAGGCGGCCGCCCTGGTTGCGGCGCACGGGGCCTGCGACGCGCGGGTGATCTACGACGACGGCTCGGTCCAGACCCTGCTGGCCCAGACGCTGGCTGCGGGCTGGTGGCCGACGATGGTGCGCCCGCACATCGCCGGGATTGCGATTTTCGTGGCAGGAGCCCTGGCATGAGCAGGATCATCGCCCCCGCCGTCCGGCGACAACTGGAGACTGCGGATGCGCCCGAGGATCTGCTGGCGTTCATGACGATCCGACACTATTCGCTGCCGGTGCCGATCCGGGTGGTGAGCGACGTGATGGATCACCGGCTGGGCGGCCTGATCTATGCCGGGGTGCCGTTCGGGTTTCGACAACTGACCGATGGCGAGACCGGGCCCCGCAGCCAGATCGTGGTGCAGGCGGTGGATCGTCGCCTGACCCGTGCGCTGCTGGCGACCGAAGCGCGGGCGACCGTGTCCTTGCAGCTGCATTCGACGGCGGATTTCGACCTGTCGCAGGACCCGCGCGAAGAGATCGGCACCTCGACCCCGGTCTATGGCTGGCAGAATTTCGACCTGGTCAATGTCGAGGGCACGGCGGCCGAGATGTCGGGCGATATCGAACTGACCGATTTCACGGTCGAGCCATGGCCCAGCCTGCGCGCCACCCAGAACCTGCTGCCGGGTCTCTTCAGATGATCCGTCCGTGGTGGGGAGAGTATGTCGGCCTGCCGTTCGTGGATGGCGGCCGGGGGGCGAACGGGGTGGATTGCTGGGGGCTGGTGCGGCTGGTCTATGCCGACCATCTGTCGATCGCGCTGCCGACATATGGCGAGATTTCGGCCCATGACCTGGCGCGGATCGCCCGGCAGATGCGGGCCGGTCAGGATGACGGCTGGCGCTGCCCCGCCGTCCCGCAGGATTTCGACATCTGCCTGATGCGCGGCCCGCGCGGCGGGGTTGCCACGGTTCATGTCGGGCTGGTGGCCGGACCCGGCCACATCCTGCACTGCGAGGAGGTGACAGGCACCGTGCGGGTTCCGGTCACGCATTTCACCATCGCCGGGCGCATCACCGGCTACAGGAGGCGCAGCCCGTGACGATCCTGGCCCAGTTTCGCGCGGCGTTCGACCTGCGCCCCGTCGTGGCGCGCCTGCCCGAGGGGTTGACGCTGGCCGACCTGGCCGCGCGGATGCCGGGGCTGCCGCCGGATTTCGCCGACCACGGCCACATCTGTGTGGCGGGACACGAGGTCCCCGCCGCGCTGTGGCATTGCATCCGCCCCCGGCCCCAATCCGCATCGGGATGTCGGGTGGTGGTGACCTTCCACTATCCGCCGCGTGGCGGCGGCCGGGGCGGTGGCAAGAAGCTTCTGTCCATCATCGCCTCGGTCGCGCTGATGGCCTTCACCGGCGGCATTGCGACCAATGGCGTCAAATTCCTGGGCATCGCGGGCAAAACCACGGCGGCCTATGCGCTGGCCACCGGCGTCAGCTATCTGGGATCGCTGGCGCTGTCGGCGCTGTCGAAACCGCCAACCGCTCAGGCCGGGGCCGAAACCGCGGCGCGGGAAACCGCCGCATCGGCCCAGGGCAATATCCTGGAGGCCAATGGCCCGATCCCGCGCGTGATCGGCGAAAGAAAGGTCTTCCCGCCCTTTGCCGCCCAGCCGCTGACCTATTTCGACGGCGCGGATGAGGTGGTCGAGGCGGTCTATGCCCTGGCCGGGCCGCACCGGCTGACCGACATTCGCATCGGCGGGGTCGATATCGCGGCGCTGGGGGTGGAATACGAGACGCGGGAGGGCTGGCCGGGCGATCCTCCGCTGTCGCTGGCCCGCCGCCAGGGATGGACGGAATCCCTGCAATCCGAGGTGCGCGGCCATCTCGTCAGATCGTCCGACGGCCTGACGCTGGAATCGGAATCCGGCAACGTGCTGGATTCCCTGCCGCAACCCTGCGTCGTGACCGGCCGGAAATCGCCGGACGAACAGTGGCTGCACCTGTCCCTGCCACAGGGCCTGTTCGACCAGGCCGATCCGGCGCGCCGCCTGCGCGTGCCGCTGCGGCTGCGCATCCGGCAGGTCGGCGATCCGGCGTGGATCAACCTGCCGGAGCTGCATTTCCAGGCAGCTGCCGTCCGGCCCCTGCGCGCCACGATCGCGCTGCACTGGACCGCCACGCCCGCGCCCGCGCCATCGGCCGCATCGGATGAGGGGTTTGTCGAGGCGCGGTGGAAAAGCCCCGGCCAGACCGTCGCGCCTGAAAGCGCCGACTGGATCGCCGATCCGCATTTCGGCAGTTCGGGCGAGGAATGGCAGTCTTTGGCCAACCTCGGCACGACCGGCGTTCAGAATGTCGCGATGAACCGCTATACCGTTCGGTTCTACCTGGACCCGGCCGTCTTTCCGCGCGGCCGCTACGAGGTGGAAATCCTGCGCGGCGCGACCTTTCGCGCCTCGACCTACACCGCCGCCTCCTATCAGGTGTCGGGGTCTGTCTGGGATCTGTTCGGATATCGCGGCACGCCGGGCCAGATCGTGCTGACGCGCGAGGGCATCGGTGACACGCTCTATCTGGTGCGGTCGGTTTCGGTCTGGCACGAGCATCCGATCGCGGGCAATGGGCTGGCGTTGATTGCCGTCCGCGCCCGCAACCGGCAGATGGACCGGGTTTCGGTGGTGGCGGGCGGCTGGGTTCAGGATTGGGATGGCAGCGCCTGGACGGACTGGACCGTCACCGACAATCCGGCCCCGCATCTGCGCGACGTGTTCGCCGGCCCGCTGAATGCCCGCCCGGTGCCGGGGGCGATGATCGACGATGCCGGGCTGCTGACATGGCGCGCCGCCGGGCACAGCTGCACCGCGCTGATCGAGGGCACCTCCGTCGCCGAGGCCGCCGACATGATCGCCGGGGCAGGCTATGCCCGGCCCTATCTGTCTGAAATCTATGGCGTGGTGCGCGATTACGACCGGTCGGCCGAAACGCCGGTGCAGGTGTTCAGCCCGCGCAATGCGACCGGGATCACCTGGTCCAAAGCGTTTCCGATCCTGCCCGACGGGCTGCGGGTCAGCTTCTTCGACGCGGCCGAGGATTACGAGCAACGCCAGATCATCGTGCCGCGCCGCGGTTTCGTCGGGGCTCCGCAGCTGCTGGAGCAGGTCACCTATCTGGGGCCGGTGACCGAGGCCGATGCCACCGCCCGCGCGCTGTACGACCTGGATCAGGGCCGTCTGCGCAATGTGTTCTACGGCCTGACCGCCCCGCCCGAGGCCATCGTCTGCCGCCGTGGCGATCTGGTCGGGTTGCAGCATGACATGCTGGACGAAATGGCCGGCGAGGGCCGGGTGATCGGCTGGGAGACCGACGCGGACGGCGATGTCACGGCCCTGATCCTGGATGCCGCGGTGCCGGTCGGTAACGAGGCCGATCTGCTGGCGGTGCCGGATGTGCTGGCCGTGCCGGACGTGCTGGCCCTGGGGCGGCGCAGCGCTGTCGTGCTGCGCGGCACATCGGGCCCATCATCCGCGATCCGCATTGCGGCGGACAGCGGACTGTCCGACCGGCTGCCGCTGGAAACGCCGCTGGCGCTGGCCGAGGTCTATGAGGGCGCACTGGCGATCGTCGGACCGGCGGAGCGCGCCCTGCTGCGGCTGATCGTGCTGGACATCCAGCCGACCGAGGATCTGCAGGCCCAGCTGACGCTGGTGCCCGAGGCAAACGAACTGCACGCAATCTGATGAGGATTTGATGGCCACCCGCGACACATTTTCCAGCGCCTCTCCGCCGCCCGTCACCGGCCCCGATTTTGCCGACAATCTGGCGGCACATATCCAGCGCCTCTACGATGCGTCCGCCCTGCCCCTGACCTCGGTGGGCGGCACCGGCGATGCTGTGACAGCCACGCTGGACCCGGTGCTGACGGCCGGGCTGGTCGAGGGCATGAAATTTTCGATAACCTGGGCCAATACCAACACCGGCGGCATGACGCTGGCCATCAACGGCGGATCGCCGGTCGCGGTGCTGGATTCTGCGGGCGCGGCCATGGTTTCCGGCTCGGCGGCTGGCGGGACGCGGGCGCTGCTGGAATATGTCGGCGGGTCGTTCCGGGTGCTGGGCGGCGCGGGCGGCGGGCTGATGATGCCGCGGTATGTGTGGCAATTCACAGCCTCCGTCACCTGGACCAAACCCAGCGGTTTGGACGACGACACCATGGTGTTCGTCGAGGCCTGGGGCGGCGGCGGCGGCGGGGGTCCGTCTGGTGCTGGCGGCGGCGGCGGCGGATACACGTGCGGCTGGTTCCGGCTGGCTGATCTGGCCAGCAGCATCAGCGTCGTGATCGGCGCGGGCGGCGCGGTCAATACCGCGGGCGGCAACACCACGTTCGGCGCTCTGCTCACGGCCTACGGTGGCGGCCGCAGCAACGCTGCCGGTGCTGGCGGTGGTGCCGGTGCGGTCGGGGCCGGAGGCAACAACTCGGTTGGCACCGGTGGAAATGGAGGGCGTCTGGGCGGCGGCAATGGGGGCAACTCCGGTGGCAACAACGGCGCCGATGCATCCGGCCTGTTTGGAGGCGGTGGCGGCGGTGCTGGAACGAACGGCAACGGCGGGGCAGCGATCTACGGCGGTGGTGGTGGTTCCGGCAGCGGGGTCGGTACCGGCGGACTCAGCCTGCACGGCGGTTCCGGCGGCGGACCTGGGGTAGCAGGCACCGCTCCGGCTGGCGGCGGTGGCAACAACGCGGCAGGCGCGCGCGGAGAGGTGAGGGTCTGGATATGATTCTGGCGCAGATCGAGGACGGCATCGTCATCAACGCGGCCGAGGTGGACCCTGACCGGGTCCCGGACTGGGCCGAGGGCTGGCCGGAGCTGGCCGAGGGCGCGGATATCGGTTGGGGCTGGGACGGCAAATCGTTCTCGCCGCCGCCCGGCCCCCCGGCCGAGGAGGTGTTGGCCGGGGCCAGATCGGCCGCGCGGGTGCAGTTGTCCGATGCGATCCGCGCGGCGCGCACGGCGATGATCACCGATCTGCCCGGCCAGGACATGATCTACCTGGCCAAGGAGGCGGAGGCCCGCGCCTGGGCCGCAGACCGGGCACCGAATCCGGCCGACTATCCGCTGCTCTCGGCCGAGATCGGCATCACCGCGCCGGATGCAGCCAGCCTCGTGCAGATCTGGCTCAATCTCGCCGATCTCTGGCGCGCCGCGGCGGCGCGGCTGGAGGCGCTGCGCATGGCCACCGCCGCCGCGATCGATGCGGCAGAGACGCCCGAGGATGTTGCGCGGGCCATGGCGATGCTGTCCACCCCCGACCCACAGGAGTGATCATGCAGGATCCAAGTCAACCATCCAGCCTGATCGGCTGGATGCAGGCTTTTTTCGGGGGCGGCGTCACCACCCTGATCGTCGCAGGCATGGCCCGGCTGCTGTGGCACGGGCAGGAGGCCACGGCCGGCCGCCGCCCGTGGATTGGCCCGCATCTGGTGCTGGAACTGCCGATCGCCGTGACGATGGCGGTGGTGGCCGAGGCGGCTGGCGCCTGGCTGGGCCTGCCGCAGACCGCGACGACCGGCGTGGTCGCGGTTGTCGTCTACCTCGGCCCGCGCGGCCTGCGCGATGCGGTCGAGGGCTGGCTGAGCCGGAAACCGAAACCCTGAGGGAGGCCCCCATGAACAGATCCGCGTTTTTCGCCGCGATCCGCCCGCTGATGGGCAGGATCAGCCCCGTGCAGGTGCAGGTCGTCGAGGCCATTCTCGACCTCGGCCATGACCTCTCGGCCGAGCATCTGGCCTATGTCCTGGCCACCGGCTGGGGCGAGGCGCGGCTGACGCCGGTGCGCGAAAACATGAATTACAGCGCGACCCGGATCCGCAAGGTCTGGCCCCGCCGCCCCGAGGCGGTGCAATTCGCTGGCAATCCGCAGGGCCTGGCCAACAGCGTCTATGGCGGCCGCTTGGGCAACCGGGTCGGCAGCGATGACGGCTGGCGCTATCGCGGCGGCGGTGTCGACCAACTGACCGGGCGCGACAATTACCGCAAGATCGGGATCGAAACCCGGCCAGAGGCGATCCTTGAGCCTGCCTTCGCCGCGAAATCGCTGGTGCATGGCATGGTGACGGGCCGCTATACCGGCAGGGCGCTGGAGGATTTCGGCGATGGCCCGAGTTTTGACGCCCGCCGCGCCCGCGCCATCGTCAACGGCGACGTCGCGCTGAATGGCGCGAAATATGCGGAATACTGGCGGACCTTCCTGGCGGCGCTGAAGTCGGCGGGCTGGGGCACGTCGCCGCCTGTCCGGCCCGATGCGCCGGATGATGCCGCCACGTTCCGCCAGATCGCCGCCGATCGGCCCGGCGGGCTGGTTTCGCTGATTACCGCAATTCTCGGCCTGTTTTCCCGGAGGAAATGATGGACTATGCACCCCTGGCGCGGATCGCGCTGCGTTATATCGTCGGCGGCCTCGTCGGCATGGAGTCCGGCCGCCTGCTGGCCGGGGATCCTGACATCGTCACGATGCTGGCGCTGGCGATCGGCGCAGCGGTCGAGGCGCTGTATGTGCTGGCCAAGCGGCGCGGGTGGCGGACGTGATCGGCCTGCTCGCCCGGCTGCTGGCGCCCCTGTTGACCGGCGGCATCCCCGATCAGCTGCGCCGCGCCTATGAGGCCAAGCTGGCGGCCGAGACCGATGCCGACCGGCTGGCGGCCGAGGCGCAGATCCGCGCGCTGGAGATTGCCCAGGCCAACCGGCTGGCCACCAGCGACAATGCCGGCGTCCGCTGGGCCATCGGGATCGTGGCGCTGGCGCTCTGCGGCCATGTCGCGGCCGTGGTCATCGCCTCGGCCGTCCCGGCCCTGGGCTGGACCGTCCACGCCCTGCCGCCGCCGATGAACGACTGGCAGGGCAGCATCATCCTCAGCCTGTTCGGCCTGTCGGCCGTGCGGGCCATATTCCGCCGATAACCGCATCACGAAAGGAAAGAAGTCATGGCCGCCCGTCATACCACCATCACCTGCGCCGCCGGAGCCTGGACCCCGCTCAGTGACGGTGCCGTTGCCGCCATCCGGCTGCAGCGGCTCAGCAATATACCGGTCTATCTGCAGGCCACGCTGACCAATGTGGCCCCGGCGTCACACCTCGGCGCGCTGGAGTTCGGCACCGCCACACTGGGGGCCGATGTGCCGCTCTCGGCCTATTTTTCCGGTGTCGGAGCCGGGCCGTATTATGTCTGGGCCTGGGCAACCTCGGCCGGAGATATCTCGGTCAGCCATGCGTGATCCGTTCCGGCCGTTCGACCCGTTCCGGCTGGGCGCGCACCGCGCGGGCCTCGCCAGCCTGTTCGCGGGGGGCCAGCCCGGCCATTGGCCCAACAGCTACGATCCCGCGTTTGGCAGGCTGTTCCAAGACGCAGCAGGCGCCATCCCGGTGACGGCTCCGGGCCAGCCTGTCGGGCTGGTGCTGGACCTATCGCAAGGAGGCGGGCGGGGGCTGGAGTTGAGGGGCACTGGCTATGCCGCGAGCGTCGGCAGCCCGCCAATCCCTGCCGCATATGATCCGGTTACGGGCGTAGGGATCGTATCGCGCGGAGCGTCGGCATCGAATACCGCAGGGGCACACATTGATGGGTTGGTGGTTGGTCACACCTATATGGCCGACATCGAAAACACCGGAGCAGGCACGATTAACCTGCGTCAAGCTGCTCTGACAGGCAGCGGTTATATCGGTGTGGCACCAAGTCAACGTGTAACGTGTTATATCGTCGCGCAGCATTCACGACTGGTTGTAGCACCTTCGACTAACAACGTCGATTCGACATTCCTCCTGCATTCGATTCGTCTCGTGCCGGGCAATCACGCCAGTCAGGCCACGGCGCTATCTCGGCCCACATTGGATGTGTCGGGCGGTATATATCACCTCTACAATGACGGTGGGGACAGTCTGCCGATCACACTGCCCGCAGGAACCTATGGCCGGGCGACGGTCGATGCGGCTGGAGCGATTGTCGTGGATACCGTGGTCGATCCGACCAGCGCTCTCGCCGTTCAGAATCAGCGCGACATCGTGCTGCGGCAGGGCGCGTTCACGGCAGGCGAGGAAGCCCAGATCAGGGCGTATTGGGCGAGGTATGCGCCGTGACCGCGCTGGCCGCGATCTGGCTGGCGATGTGCCTCTGGGCGCTGATCTGCGACCGGCTGGGCTGGCTGTGATCTGCGCCCTGATCATCGCCGCGCATATGGGCGGGTCGATCAGCGATCACGAGGCGCTGGTCAGATGGGCGGATCGGTCGGGCTGCGAGGTGAGGATCGAGGGGCAATGCGCCAGCGCCTGCACGATGCTGCTGGCCGTGGGATGTGTCACGCCGGGCGCGCGGCTGGGGTTTCACCGGCCCGATGCGTCCAGTCACGTCGCGGAGTGGACGCGCCGCATGGCCCGGCTGCTACCGCCCCGGCTGGCCCGCTGGTATCTGGACGGCCCCGCCGCCAGCCGCCGCGTGGTCTGGATCACCGGGGCCGAGGCGATCCGTTTGGGCGCGAGGCGGTGTGTCGGTAGGTTCTGACTAATGTGCATTTTCTGCACATTGATAGTGATCAGCGGGGAGTGGGGTCAGGCAGCAGGCCAGGTATCAGGCAGGCCGAATGCCAGCATCGCGCGGATGGCAACTGCAACCGGCCCGGGCACCTCGGCGCGGGCCTCCATCTCGGATATACGGCTGCGACCGCTGTAGCCGAGAATTTTGGACAGTTCCCAGCCCTTCAGGCCAAGATCCTCACGGGCGGCGCGGAGTTCGGGGCCGGTCATCGTCTTGACTCCATGCCTTTGATGGTTGATAGTTTCGATCAGCGACCAACAACGCGGGCGTCTAGCTGCGGTCGGTCTGCGGTTTCTGAACAGGGCGGGCCAGAGCGCCCGCCCGATCAGTCAGCATCCCGCCATCTCCCGCCATTTGGCCTGCGCCGCCTCCAGGCTGTCGAACTGCCACAGAATCGCGCCAGCCTCATCGCGCTCATAGCTCACCCGGTAAACGGGGGCGGAGTAGGCGGTTTCGCCGTGCTGGCCGTGTTCGGACGCCGGGAACCAGGCATCTGCGATGGCCCATTTGTCATCGGGCATCGAGACAACGATTTTGTAGAGGGCACTCGTATTCAGCGGCGCGGTAGGATGGAATTTCGGATGCGGGTTGTTATCAGGTCCGTAGCCAAACATCTCGGTCTCTCCTCTGGGGCCGTGGCCCGTGGTCATGTCTCAAAGTTACGCAAAGCGGAACAATATTGCAAGGGGCTTGTTACGAAAACCGTATCACGAATTGTTACAGCTACGCAGGCGGAGTCTGCTGGATGCATCGCGGCCTGCTGGCGGACCCGAAATGGGGTGCGGATATGGCCGCCGCCGCGCGGGCGCAGGCGTTGTTGCAGGTTTATGACCTGCGGACAGTCGATCCAGAGGCGGAACCGCCGCCCGAGGCTGATCCAACCCTGATTGTCGTGGTGATCAGGCCATGACCAGGCTTGCCGCGATCTGGCTGGCGATGGTGCTTTGGGCGCTGATCTGCGATCGGGCGCTTGGGTTTCAGGGGTGGAACGCAGCCGGAACGCGCTGCACGGAATTTGCACCAGAATCAGGTGCAAATCTAGGGAAGTTCCGGGAAAACCCGCGAAAACAGTAGTTTAGGACATCCTGCGCCCGCCGGTCAAAAAGCCCTTGTTTCTCCTGCACTTGGCCAATATACGGGCAGGCGGAGTGGTGGCCGAGTGGTCGAAGGCACACCCCTGCTAAGGAAAAGTCAGACGTCACGCAAAACCTTGATCTTGCTGCCGAATGACGGGTTTTCGGCTTCGGGTTGCACGGGATTTGCACGAAAATCCCATCCATGCGCCAATAGTCGTGCAGGCAGATCGGCCGGGGCCAGTTTGGTGTAGCCTATGGCCATGTCGGGCTTGCGCCAGCCCCCCCTTTCCATCAGCAGGATCAGGTCGCGGTTGACCGCGTAGTGCCAGGTCGCGAATGTGTGGCGCAGGGTGTGCGGGGTAACGTCATCCCCCAGCTTCGCCGCCTTCCGGGCCTTGTCGAACGCGCCCTTGATCTGCCCTCCCAGGCGGTCACCGTCACCATTCGTCAGGCGGTACGGCCTGCCCTTCGGCGTGCGGAATACAGCGCCGGCCTCGGGCAGGCCGCAGGCCGCCAGGATGCGCCGGGTGCGCGACGGATAGGACACCATCTTGCCGTCACCGTTCTTGGTGATGCCGACATGTGCCTGCCCCGTGCCCAGGTGCAAATGCTGGACCGTGAGCCCGAGAGTCTCGCCCGTGCGGCAGCCGGTGCCCAGCAGGAATGCCACGATCGGCAGCAGGCGGGGATCGCAGGCCGCCAGCAGCGCCTCGGCCTCTTCCGGTGTCAGCCAGCGCAGGCGGGCCGCCGGTTCGCGTCGGCGACGGAACCGGCGTTCCGGCACTTTTCCATCCTCGGCCGCCATGCGGTAGACGGCGCTGATCGGGGTGATGAGCTGGCGGTTGATCGTGGCCGGGCCCGCGTCCGGGTAAATCGCCGCCGCGGCCCGATTGACGGCATCATTGTCCACGTCGATCAGCCGGTAGCGTGGCCCGAAATGGGCGATGATGCGGCCGAGGTAGCGCCCCTCTCCCCCTGTTTCGAGATAGGCCAGTGCGGCCTCGGCGAAGGTCCGGGTTACGGCAGTGCCAAAGGCACGATGTTGGATGATTTCCGATTCGCGGCGCGCCCGGAGGATTTCGGCGGCTTTCTTGTCGCCAAGGCGAGTGCTTTCATAAACGCGCTGTCCTGCGACGGTGCCGCGGATGTACCAGATTTCGCCCCGGCGGATGAGGCTGAGCGGCATGGGCGGGTCTCCTCGATCAGGAAAGCGGCGCGCAGATCCTCGGGGCGGTAGAGGATCCGGACGCGCCCGCGGGCGCGGATGCAGGTCAGCCTGCCGTCCTGCCGCGCCAAGTCAAGCCCGCTGCGGCTGGTCTGCACCCCGAGGCTGGCCAGATAGGCCAGGGCGTCGTCGGTGGAGAGATAGGCAGACATCATGCCGCCACCCCCGGCATCTGGTCCCAGGTGCAGCCGTCCAGCAGGCGGCCAGCGGCTTTCTTGCCGAGGCGAAAGACCTGCCCTTCACTGAAAAAGGTCAATCCATCCTCGGCGGCGGGGGTGTCGATAATCAGGCCTGCCGCGTGATGCCACTGTGCGCGGGGTGTGTGGCCCGTGATCTTCGCCGTCCTGCGCGCGGCGGTGGTTTCGAGCGGCCCCCACTCCCCCCATTGCTTGAAGAAGAAGGGCACCCCGGCACTGACGCATTGGTCGCGGATATGGCGGGGCCAGTCCGGGTGCATCGGTCGCGCGCCGGGGCCGCTCTCGCCGCCGACGATCACCCAGTCGAGGCGCGGCTTGCCCTGCTCGATGCTCGGCGGCTCTGAATCGTGCCACCAGTTGCCGCGCAGCGCGTCGTAGAATTTCCAGCCGTCACACATGTCATCGAGGGTCACCGGCCCCAACAGCGGCTCGGCCGAGACGAATCGGATGGCGGCAGGCGTGGCCAGCAGGTGCGGGATGCGTTCATCCGCAGTTGCCTGATCCTCGACCGAGGTTCCAAGCCAGACGTTGGGCAGGGGCCAGAGAGTGAGATCTACCACCCTGTAGCCGTTCGGAATCATGTTCGGCGGCGGAACCAGTTTCGGCAGGATCGACAAGACGACGGGCAAGTCGTCTTCGCAGGCCATGTCGCAGGCCAGCTCTTTCAGACGGCGCTCCGCTGTGGCCAGATACGCCCGCATCCGCTCGGGCCGCTTGGTCAGCACCTGGAAGGTGTGCTGCGGGCAAAGCGCCATCACCGCGAACATCCGGTCCAGCATGTCATCGGTCACCCACCGCCCGAAACTGTCGGTCATGGAGTTGACGAAGATCTGGCGCGGCTTTTTCCAGCGCAGCGGCGCGGTCAGCATCTTTTCGTCAAGGAAGACCTCGACCTCACCTCGAGGGGCAAGATGGCCGGGCTTGAACGGCAGCTTGGTGCCGAGGCGCTGGTTGAATCCCTGCGCATAGCAATTGTCGCAGCCGGCGCTGACCTTCTCGCAGTGCCATCCGACATGCATCACGGGGCCGACCCCGTGATGCCGTCGCCGCGCCCGGATCGGGTTCCAGGTGGCATCCGTCCATTCGATGGGGGTGTTGCCAGCCATCACTCGATCCCTCGGCTCACAGGATGCCGCGGGCGCGGGTAAGCTCTGCGATCACGGCCTCGGCCGCCTCGCGGTGCAGGCCCATGGCGATGGCGCGCTTGATCAGGCCCTGACGGTCGACCGCATTGAAGCGGCCGAAGGGGGTGGCGCGGTGGGCGGTGGCGACGATGGCGCCAAAACTGCCGGGCTGGATGCCTTGGTCATCCGGCGCTTGACCATGGCTGCGGGCGGCGCGGTGCTGCGCAAGCTTGCTTGAGGATGGGCGCTTCATTCGTCGCCCTCCAAGTCGTTGGCATGTTCGATCGCAGGGCGATAGCCGGCTGGGCGGCTAGGCCGAGGATCCCGCGCGGCATAGTGGTCGCGCGCCACCTCCTCGGACACGGGTCGCAGGGCATAGATGGCCGAGGCACTGTAGTATTCGGTGACGTAATCCTCGCCCTCGGTCGGGATGTCGATCCGCAGCATGAGGCCGCCAGCGACCTCTTCCTCACGGGCGCGTCCGATCCTCTGGCGGTGACCCATCAGCTCTACCAATACCCAGCCGAGATCACGGCGAACCTGATTGTTATCAGCCATCAGGCGGCCTCCTCGGCATTGGTTTCGGGGGTTTCGACGGCCGGCCATTGCAGCTGCTCGGGCAGCCAGCAGTCGATGGCCGCATTCGCCTCGCGCGAGGTGCCGATGGCCTCGCGGAAATCCGCGTCGTTGAAGAGCTTGTGCAGGAGCTGCGCCTTCTCGCCCTTCTTCAGGGCGCGGAACTTGGCATGGGTCGGCTCCAGCCCGTCATCGACCAGGCTGCACCAGATGCGGTCGAGATGGGCCACCGGCAGGCGGCTGAAGTAGCCGGCGGCGGTGGGGGTCCAGATCCGACGCACGTACGGCTGCGCGAGGGCAGCAAGGGCGGGCAGGTAATCGCGTCCATCGATGATCGCACGGGCGATGGTGCGGTCGAGGATCCTGCCCTTGGCGCTGGAGTCGAGATTGCGGAAGGCCAGGAAAGCTTCGGCCGTGGCGTAGGTCTGGTCCTTGTGAGGGACGGAATCGCCGTCGGTCAGGCGGGAGGGAACCTCGGTTCCGGCCAGGATTTCGGGCTGGATGTTCTGCGGGGTCAGCGTCAGGTCGAGCGGCTGGCCATAACTGACCACCGTGCCCGACATCTGCCATTGCAGCAGGTCCCAGATCAGTGGCGGGTCCTGCATGACCGCGGCCTGAAGGGCTGCCAGCCGGATGCGGGCAAGGTCGGCCAGCAGGCTGCCGGAAATGGCGGCGGATTCGCGCGCGGCCACAGCCACCGCCTGATCGCCATCTTCTCCCGGCGCGCGGCCCGGATCGTCCTCGGGGCGACGGTATGGGCCGTGGAAACAGAGGTCTCCGTCACCGTCGACATAGATCCAGCCGCCCGATGTCGCAATGTCTTCCTCGGCATAGTCGCCTTCGGCTCGGGTTTCGAGATCTTCGAGCCGGGCCTCGTCCTTTTCAGGCAGGACCTCGACTTCGGCGCGCAGGGTCAGATCCTCCAGCTCTTCGATATCGGCATCCGGCAGGTCGAGCGGAACCTTCTGGATGCGCTGCATCCTGCCGCTGGTGGTGTAGTCAGGCCATGAGTCGAGATTGATCTCGATCCACATCCAGCCGCGCGCCGCCTGTTCCGCCCTGGCGGCGGCCTGCAGGGCCTCGCCAAAGAGTTGCGCGACGATTTCCTCATCCAGCAGCCGGGTCGCATCGGTGAACAGGTCCTCCTGCACCCGGCCCCCGGCGGCGCGGTAGGCGTCGAGTCCGATGTATCTGACCCGCCGATCGGTGGCGGAAACCGAGGCCTGTGCCAGCCGGTTGCGGATCGCGTCGGGGCCGCTGTTGTAATAGCCCTGATTTTTGATGGCGGCAGTCAGCGCCTCGATGCAGGATTCATCATCGCGGGCGGCGGTCAGGGCGGCGGCCTGGTCCAGCGTGATTTCGCCGCCGCGCAGGGCGTCCAGCGCCTCGACCGGCAGTTGTGCCAGCCGCAGGCGCTGGCGGACATGGCGAACGGTGACGGCGAACGCCTTGGCGATCCGCTCGGGGTCGGCTCCGCTGGCCTGCATCCTGCCATAGGCGCGGACCTCGTCGGCGGGGTGCAGCGCCTCGCGCGCGGCATTTTCGGCGCTGGCCCAGAGGCGGGCGGTGGCTTCGTCATCGGTCACGCGGACCGGGACGCGGGTCTCGGCCGGGTCCCTGCCGTCACGGGTGCAGAGCAGCTGCAGCGCCCTGAGCCGTCGACCGCCGGCGACGATGCCCAGGCCAGCGACGGCCGGTTCGGCAAACCCGGCGAGGTTTTGCAGCAGCCCGAGGTCGGCGATGCTGTCGGCCAGCGCCGCGATATCGGCGGCGGGTGGTTCGGAGCGGGCGTTCAGCGGGTGGATGTAGAGATCGGCCAGCGGCACCAGCACGGTGCTGGCCTCCGCTTCGGCCGCTTTCGCGGGTTTTTTGGCCATGGGATATCCTTGGGAAAAGGCCCTGGGCCATCTGGCCCAGGGAGTTCAACAGGGAGGAAACGGAAGGGGTTTCGGGCCCAGCCCGCGGCCCCCTTCGGGCCGGATCGTGGATCAGCTGGCGGTCAGGCGGGTGACGATGGCGATGGCCTCGGCCACGGTGCCGAGGGTTTCCATGTCGGCATCGGGAATTTCGATGCCGAATTCCGCCTCGAATTCCATCACGAGTTCGACGGTGTCGAGACTGTCGGCGCCGAGGTCGTCGAGGATATGGGCACTGTCGTCCACGACGACGAGGCCGAGGTGATCCGAGATGATGCGTTTCACGCGGTCGGCGATGTCATTGGCGGCGGGCATGGGGGCTCCTATGGCCGTGGGATGGATCAGAACCGCATCGCGCAGACCTCTGCCCCGGTGAGGCAGGGCAGGGCGACGGCTGCGGACAGGGCGGCGCGGGCGATCACCAGCGCCCCGGCGCAGATCAGCGCGATCAGCGCGATTTCGGAGAGGCCGAGACGTGTCATTGCAATGCACCCCCGCCGCCTTCTGACTTGCGCCGGGCCGCGAGGCTGACGGCAATGCCCAGCTTCTCCAACCGCTGCATGTGGGCGGGCAGAGGGGGCTTGCCCGCCATATCCCGTTCGATCACGTCGCAAAGGGTGCGCAGATGGTCGAGAACCGGACCGCCGGGCGCAAACTGGATCAAGGCATGGATCGAGGCCTGCATCAGGCTGCCAGCAGCTGTGCACGGCGCTACCCCCAGTTCGGTCTTGCACGTCAAGGCGAAGTCAATCACCGCCTGTTTCGCGGCGCTGAAGATCATCGGCTGCACGGCAGCGACCCGGTCGGGGTCATAGCCGAGCGCATCGCTCATGTCCGCATTCACATCGGCCATGGCGTCCGAGGCGCTGTCATCGGCGCCGCTCATGCCGCGTCTCCGCCGGGCGCGGGGGCGGCGAACATGCTGCGGATCCGTTCGGAGACCCGGCCGCGGGCGGCATCGATGGCGGCGACGGTGCCGATGCGCGGCATGCCGGTCTGGCTGGTGGCGCGGATGACATGGGCGGGGGCCAGCAGATGCGGCCGGGCCAGCGGCTGGCCGCGGGCCTCTTTCAGCCGCGCCCAGGCATCGGCCATCAGGGCGGGCTGCAGGTTCACGCTGGCCGGGTCCAGCACGGTCGCCCGCGCCTCGGCCAGCGGGTCGGGAAAGGGAGCGGGGCGGGGCGGCAAGCGGGACAAGGGGGCCTCCATCGGTTGCGATGGAGGGAATATGCCCAACAGGAATGGTCTGGTCAATGCAAAACGGGCATATTATTTTCGCACACGCATAGAGCTTGATTTGTAGGCGATGAAAACGAAAATAGAACACGCTATGCGAGAGGCAGAAACCATCACTCTGATTCGCTGCCTGTCGCGGCAGCAGGCTTGGGCTTTTCTGGTCCTGCTTGGGGCGGAAGGGGCGGTCAGGGCTTCTTCGCCATCGTCTCCAGGACCACTAGAGCGGCCGCCTGGCGATCAGGATCTTCAATCGCGCGTATCGCGTCGAGAACACGCTGATGTAGGTCGGGAAGACCGAAAAGCTCTGCGGGTTCAACCTTCAACGCGCTGACAAGCTTAGCGAGAAGCTCGGCGGTGTAGTTGTAGCCGGTCCCGCTCTCTAGCTTTGAGATGGTGGCTTGGTCGACTCCGGCCATCTCTGCCAGTTGTGTTTGGGTCAGCCCTTTGGCGCGACGAAGATTTCCGAGTTCTTTCATGGTCCCATTATCTCGCTGGTCTCGGGCAGCGTCCAATTCCTGACAAGCATTCTGATGCTTGACAGGAATATTCCCATTGGGCATTTATGGCCTATGAGCACGCTGACAGATCATATTCGATCCGCCGGACTGACGCAGGCGCAGTTTGCGTCAGAGGTCGGCATCGATCAGGCAACGGTTTCGAAGCTATGCCGTGGCAAGCTGACCCCTAGCCTGCCGCTGGCCGTCAAAATCGAACGAGCGACTGGAGGTGTCATTCCCGCCGGATCGTGGATTTCAGCAGGCGACGATGGTGACGCGGCATGAACATGTCAGCGCACTTCCACCAGAGCAACGAACTCAGCCTCGCTCAAGATACGGGCGCGGGTCTTTTTCGCGGCGGCGATTTTTCGTTCGGAGATGTGATCCGGCCCGCCGACCACGAGAATGGTGGTGTCGCTGTTGACTACGCCCATGATGGATCCACCAGCCTGTTCGACTATCCGGCGAACGTCCGCCCGCGAAATGATTGTGGTCGCCCCTGTGAAGACGACGCGTTCTCCCGCAAGTGGCAAGCGGTCGGTCCGGCCTTCGCCTTCGAGGTCGGCCCCGGCCTTGATTATCAACCCGAAGTTTTCGCTCAGATAGTCGATAGGTCGACGCTTTGCACCGTCGCGACCGGTGAGGGATTGCATGCGGTGGACTCGGTATTCCGCGACCCGGCTTTTCTCACCTCCGACAGTGTAGGCTCTGATCAGAACGGAATAGCTGGCGTTTCGCGCATCCAGCATTGCGATCGTTCGCTTCAAAAATCTTCCATCGGCATTCTGGTACTCCAGAAGACACTCATGCCCTCCCAACTCATGGATCCACTGTCGAGCAGGCAGTTGGGGAGCCACGATACGAAGCACAGTTTCGGCTGGGGGTGGAATCCAATCGTCTTTGGTCGTCACGGTAACCCGTATGGTGTTCGGGGCGGCCGCTCTGGGCGCGGGCTTGAGATTCCTCGCGCCGATATGGGCAGAAAAGTCCAACGGCCGCAGAGGTTCATCGTCCGCTGGTGGCGGCGCGGAACGGCCGAAAAGCCAACTGAACAGTCCCATTTCCCGATTCTCCTTCCCGTTGTGCCAGCAGGCTATCGCCCGCGCGGCCTGTCTGTCTCCCCCACCTCCGAGGACGCTGCATGAACCGGAACCCCCATATCCCGCGGCCTGACCTGATGCCCCTCGTTTCGGCCCGCCTTGTCCGCATCTCGGAGCCGGATGAAAGCCAGCGCCTGCAGGAAGGGTGGATCAAGGAACTCACTTCCGGTGATCCGGTCGAGGTTCACCCGATTGCGAAGAGCTTCGTCGAGGTCGACGTGAATCTGACCGTCAGCATCTTGGGCCGCTGACCATGATCAAGGGCGGACCATATCTCATGATCCTGCACCCTTCTGAGGTCGTGCAAAATCAAGCATCTGCCGAAGCATGTCCTGCGCCAGCGCGTGACGTTCCGAGACCGCCCGAAGGCTGGCTTCGTCGGTTCTTGCGGTCTCTGGCAACAGGACTGTGGAAAACTCTCGCCGGAGCGAAGCGATGACCTGCTCAACCTCTACCGGTCGCAACTCGTTGAATTGCCCACGGATGATGGCCGTCACCAGAAACGACAGCACCTGCTGCATGGCCAGGGTCTGCTGTTCAAAGGCGCTGATCTTCTTCATCCCTCTCTCCTTCCAGGTGCCCTCATGACCAGTGTCGCCCGTCGCGAATCCCCGGCCTTTGCGCATCCTGCCCCGCCGCGTGGTCAAATGTCCCATGCCAATGGATTTGACCGCGCGGGCCGGGGCCGCACGGCCGGGGCGCATCGCCGGGTGCAGGCGCTGCGCCCCGGCCGTGCGGCGCGAGGCAATCAGCTTCTGGTCCCGGCTGCTGGCGCGGCGCTGCGGCAACCGCGAGCGGGCGGCGGTGATGTTCGGCGTGACCTTCCAGACCGCCTGCAACTGGTGGGACGGGTTCAGCATCCCGACCGGAGACAAGGTCATGCAGGCGATGCGCTGGTGGCCCGAGGATTTCGCGGATGATGCTGCGGGGGATCGCGCCGATGGCTGACCGGGATCAGGAGGACGGGTTCAGCCTCGACGGGGGCGACGACATTGGCATCCAGGACCTGCCTGCCAAGCTGCGGATCGGGGCGGTCTGCGGCGGGATGGTCGGCCTGGAGTTATCCGCCGACCATCCCGCCCGTGGGCTGGCGCGGGTGATCGAGCGGGGCATCCGGGTCGAGGCCGAGCGCACCGCCTGCGCCCTGTTCCGCGCCGATGCGACTGCCCGCCGGGACCGGGCTGCGCAGATGCTGGCCGATGCGGCGGTGCAGATGCGCCACGCCAGGATCTGGTGGGTTATGGCCTGGGGTGGCTATGCCGCCACGCTTTGCCTGCTGCTTTGGGGGGCCCCGTGAAATTCCTGCTGGTCATCATCCTGTCCAACCCCTGCGCCGGTGCGGCCTATGTGCCGATCGGCGAGATCGAAGGGCTGGCGGCCTGCGAGGAGATCGGGGCGCGGATGGCTGCGATCAGCGCCGCCGCGTCCGGCGGGATGACCGTCCGACACCAATGCCTGCCGCCGGGCGATCCTGCCTGACGGCCCGACTTTCCGGCCCCTCGACTGCTCGGGGCCGGACGCCTGCCCAGGTCCCTGTAGCCTGGGTTTCACCTCCCTGGGGGCGGCTCTGTCCGGTCCGTCCCCAGGGGTTTTCGCGGATGTCGCCCAGGAGGCCAAAATGGATTTGACCAATCTCGACCGCGTCAGCCTTGCCCGGCTGACCGGCCATTTGCAGACCATCGCCACGGCTGCGGATGCCCTGGCCGAGGGCGGGCTGGACCCGGAAATCAGCCTGACGGCCGAGGCCACGCTGCTGCGCGCAGCGCCGATCCTGTCCCATGGGGCAGAGCCGCCGGAGCCGGTGCTGGTTGATCCAGAGGATGCGGTGGTGATCGTCCCGGCCGGGCCGATCATGGGTGGCGGCGGTGGGGGCTGCGGACCGGCCGTGCCCGATGTCGCGCCCGATGCTTTCCCCGAATTCGTCTCTCCGCCCGCGGCTGCGGCGGATGATGCCCCTGCGGCGGAGGATTGCGAGGCCTCCGCCGCAGGCGTGGAGGATCTGCCGCCGCATCCCCCAGGTGTCCCGGCGGCAGCGGCTGGTGGGGAGGGGGGCGAGGGGCAGCCCCGCCCCACCAGCCGTCAGAAATCGCCCGATGGCCCGATCCTCGGCCCGCTGACCGAGCAGGAGCGCGCCGATATCCTGCGCCGCAACGAGGCCGGCGAAAGCAATGCAGAGATCGCCACCGCCCTGCGCCGCCGGGTGCAGTCGATCGGGCTGTTCCTGGCGGCACAGGAGCAAAAGGGCAAGCCGAAGGCCCGGCCGCGCCCGATCAGCGAGGTGGCGCAGGCGGTGGTTGCCCAGGTGATCGCCGCCCGTGCCGGGGTGGATGAGACAGAGGCGGGCCCGCCCGTCGCCGACGCGGATGCTGCCGCGCCCGGCGACGCAGGCCCCGAGAGCAGGGAGCGGGCCGAAGAACAGGCCCGCCCGCACCAGGAGGGGCCGGCGGCGGGAAGCCCCCCTGACCAGATCCTGGGCGGTGATCCGGGGGGACTGCAGCGGGATCGTCTCGCGGAGGATGCCCCGGTGCAGGCGGGGGGCGAGGACGGTCCGGTCCAGTCCCCCGCCGAAGCGCCGGAAACCGGCCTGCATGGCCGCGACCGGCTGATCTGGCAGCATATCCATGAAATCCAGATGCCGCGCGGTTGGGATGCCGAGCTGGATCAGGAGTTGGTCGAGGGATTCGGGCACGGCATCAAAGCGGCGCAGCTGGCGCTGGATCTGGATGTCGATGCCAAGATCCTGGTCGCCCGCTATGCCGCCCTGACCGAGGTGATCCGCGACGGCAGGGGCTATATGACCATCGAGGGCCAGGCCCGGCTGGCCGCGATGGTGCGGCGGCGGGTCCAGCGCGCCCGCGCAGCGGCTGCCTGATGGGCCGGCCCCAGCCCATCCCTGACTGGCCGGCGGTGCTGGCGCGCGGCGGGCGCTGGTCGGCGCTGGTGCGTGCGGCCAGTCGCCCGGCCGCCGTGCCGCAGGGCGGGCTGGCCTTTCTGGCCGCGCCCTATCTGGCCGAGGTGTCGATCCGCGCCGAATGGCGGGCCGACCGGGCGGCGCGGATGGGGATGGCGATCGCGCGCGAGCTGATCCGCCTGCGCGCCCATGGTGTGACGGCGGTCTGCCCGGTGCTGATCCAGGACTGGATGATGACGGCCGCCCCGCTGGCCCACGGTCTGGTTGTGGGCCAGAGCCGCGAGGACTGGGAAGCCTGGGCGCGGCCGATGCTGCATGCGTCTCAGGTGCTGGTGGTGCCCGACCTGCAGGGCTGGGACCGCTGCCCGACGATCCGGGCGCAGGTCGGATGGGCGCTGGATCACAATCTGCCGGTGCATGTCTATGCGGGGAGAGTGTGATGGCCCGGCCCAGGATCGACCCCGAGGTTCTGCGCGCCCTCTGGCTGCAGGATGTGCCGACCTCGGCAATTGCCGAGCGGTTCGGGGTCCAATCCCCGGCAGTCTGCCGCGCCGCAAAACTGCTGGGGCTGCCGTCCCGCCTCGGCCATAGTCCGAGGGCCCCCGCCAAAGCCCCGGCCAAGGCGGCCGCGCCGCCGCCCTCGTCCGCGATCCCGACCTCGCCCGCGATGCCGAGTGCAGGGGGGATCACCCTCCGGCAGTCCCAGCTGGAAATGCACCGCGCCCGCGCGCGCAGGCCGGGGCCGAAATCATGACCTACGCTCAGGATGACCGGCTGGCCGAGGCCAGGGCCAAGGACATCGGCGACATCGCCGACCATCTGGGCATCCTCGGGCTGACGCCCTGGCCCCCGCGGCCGAACATGGAATCGGTCGGCCCTTGCCCGAAATGCGGCGGCCGGGACCGGTTTTCGATCAGCCAGCGCCTCGGCCTGTTCAACTGCCGCCGCTGCGAGGGCAAGGGTGATGTGATCAGTTTGGTGAGGTTCGTCCGCGACTGCACCCTGTCGGCGGCGCTGGACTGGCTCTGCGGGCCGCAGCAGGAGCTGACCCCGTCAGAGCGCAAGGCCCGCGCCAGGGCCAGCGCTGAAAACCAGCGCCGGGTCGCGGACAGGGCGCAGCGTGAACGGCGACGCGAGATCGAGGCGGCCGGCGTTCTGTGGCACGAGGCCAGGGGGTTCGACCGGGCCCCGCTGCGGGCCTATCTGGATGCGCGCGGCCTGACCGCAGCGCTGCTGCCCGATCTGCCCGCAGCGCTGCGCCACCATCCGGACCTGCCCTATATGGTCCGCGCGGATCGCGGCTGGCGGGAAATCCACCGCGGCCCCGCGATGCTGGGCCTGGTGCAGGCACCGAACGGCCGTGGGCTTGGCTGCCACCGCACCTGGTACGACCCCGCCGCGCGACAGGGCAAGATCGCGATTGTCGATCCTGAAACCGGCGCCGCGATGCCGCGCAAGAAGATGCGCGGGTCCAAGCGCGGCGCTGCGATCCGGCTGCATACCCCGGATGGGCCGTGGCAGGTGCTGGTCATGGGCGAGGGGATCGAGACCACGCTGACGGCGATGGTCTCGGGGCTCTGGCCTGATGCCGCGTTCTGGGCCGGGATCGACCTGGGCAATATCTCGGGGCGGCGGCAATCGGGCCGGGGGCTGCGATTTGCGGGCTTGCCCGACATGGCGGACCGTGACGCCTTCGTGCCGCCGCCCTGGGTGCGGCAGTGGATCCTGATCGAGGATGGCGACAGCGACCCGCGCGACACGCGGGCCAAAATGCAGGCCGGTGCCCGCCGCGCCATGGCGCTGATCCCCGACCTGCGGGCGCGCATCATCCCCTGCCCGGCGGGCCTCGATCTGAACGATCTGCTGATGGAGGCCGAGGATGTCGGGCAATGAGGAGAACAGCCGGCATCTGGACCGCCACCGATCGCGTATCGGCCGGCGGCGTAAAAATATCGAGCGGGCGGTGATCTGGGTCGCCCGGCTGGCCCCGACCTGCACCACCGATGCAATGCGCGCGCGGCTGCTCGATGAGTTGCTGGCCAGGATCGAGAAAATCATGGGAGAAACAAATGGCTGACCTGCCCCTGTCCGACCTGCCGATCCGGCAGGCGGCCCGCCGTATTTCCGATGCGCCATGGTGTTTCTCGGCCTCGGAAATCTCGCGGGTGATCCTCGCGCTGCTGGGGGAGGAGGTGCCGGACAGGACTTATCCACAATGTCCACCTCCGCCCTGACGATCACCCTCGACCGCGCCGCCGGCACGGCCGAGATGCGCAGGGGGCAATGGCACCAGACCGTGCCGATTTCCGACCTGCCGCGCCAGCTGCGGTTCTATCTCGGCCTCTGGTCCCGCAAGCGCGATGCCAGGGGCCGGGCCCCAGACCTGAAGACCCCCGGCCCCTGGGCCGAGCACTATGAAGCCGACATCCGCGCCCTGCGGCGCGCAATAACAGACTCCGAGGCCCCGATATGAGCGATCCGACAGACAGGCTGTCGCGCGTCCGCGACGTAATGCAGCAGGGCGAGGAGGTCGACCTGCCCGACGGTCTGGTGCCGCCCGACGCGGGCTCCAGCCCCGGCCATGACGATCCCGGCCACGACGGCATCGATCCCGGCCCGCCGCCGCCCCCGCCGGAGGAGGGCGAGGCCCCGCCGCCCGAAGCTGCCTGCGTCGACCTGCCGTTGAATGACCTTGGCAACGGCCAGCGCCTGATCGTGCATTTCGGGGCCGATCTGATCTGGATTCCGCGCGTGGGCTGGTTTGTCTGGACCGGGCAGGTCTGGCGCACCGATCCCGACGGGATCGAGGTCCGCCGCCGCGCCCACCGGCTGACCGAGCTGATCAGCCGCGAGATCTGGCACATGCCGCTGGCGGCCGAGGATGACCGCATCCTGTCCGAGGCCGAGGCAGCCGCACAGGATCTGGAGGAGCTGGGGGTAATCCCGGCCAAGGATCGCACCGATGACCAGTTGCAGCAGATGGCCAGGGCGGCGAAGCTGCTGGCCGTGGCAAAGGACATCAAGGACCGCCGCGACAAGTCGATCGGGCGGCGCCTGACCCATGCCAAGAATGCGGGCAACAGCAATGCCATCAAGAACCTGATGACCGAGGCCTCGGCCGCCATCGCGCGGCCGCTGGCCGATCTCGATGCCGATCCGCTGATGATCAACACCAATGGCGGCGTGCTGCAGATCGTGATGGAGCCAGGAGAGGATGACGGCGGCGCCAACCCGCCCCGCCCCGTACCCCGGTTGCATGTCCTGCCCCATGCCCGCGAGCAGCTGCTGTCCAAGATCATCCCGGTCGAATATGACCCCGAGGCCAAATGTCCCCTGTTCCTTTCATTCATGGAGCGGATCCAGCCGGTGCCCGAGATGCGCCGATTCCTGCAGCGCTGGCTCGGCTATTCCCTGACCGGCCTGACCCGTGAGCAGAAGTTCGCGTTCTTCTACGGTGGCGGACGGAATGGCAAATCGGTCCTGTCCGACCTGATCGCCAAGATTGCCGGCGACTATGCCGCCTCGGCCAAGATCGAGAGCATCACCGGGAAGAACCGGCGCGGGGGCGGCGATGCCACGCCTGACTTGATGCCTCTGATCGCGGCCCGCTTCGTTCGGGCAACCGAACCTGACGAAGGCCAACGCCTGCAGGAGGGCCTGATCAAAGACCTGACCGGTGGGGAGCCCATCCTGGTCCGCGCCCTGAATGAGAACTTCATCCTGGTCTACCCCATCTTCAAGCTGACGATCTCGGGCAACCACAAGCCCGAGATCCATGGGGGAGATGAGGGCATCTGGCGCCGGGTGATGTTGGTCCCCTTCGAGATCCAGATCCCGCCCGACGAGGTTGACCTCGAGCTGGGGGCCAAGCTCTGGGAGGAGCGTGCCGGCGTCCTCAACTGGCTGATCGAGGGGCTGATGGACTATATGCGCGGAGGGTTGCAGGTGCCGGATCAGGTGATCGCGGCCACCGCCGAATACCGCGAGGACAGCGACCCGATCGGCACCTTCCTGACCACCTGCTGCGACGTCACCGGCTCGGCCGAGGACAAGATCGGCGCCAAGCGGCTTTCCGAGGCGATCAACTGGTGGCTGGAGGATTCCGGGCGCGGCGAGTGGAAGGACCGCACCATCTGGACCAAGCTGAAGGGAAAGGCCGAGCGATGGAAGTCACCCCGCACAGGCCAGACCTTCAGGGCGCGCAAATCCTCGGTCTCGTTCTACGAGGGGCTGAAGTTCAGCGACGATTTCAAGCGGCGGTTCGACGGCCTCCACCGCGACCAGAGTGGCAAGATCATCCCCGGCCAGTCCGGCATGGAGGGCATCTGACATGCCCCGCACCCCCATATCGCGGGAGGAACGGGAGCATAACCGCCCGTCGACGGGAGGATGGGCCCGTGCGCGGGGTTCGGGGGAATGCGCGCAAGATCATGTACTTGCCGCGCCCCGTGGGAGGAACGGGAGGAACGGGAGGATAACCCCGCGCGTATATAAGCGATGGTCTGGCGGCGGGGTCTGGGGTCCGGCTCTTCTACATAAGCGCGTAAACAAGCTCCCGTTCCTCCCGTTCCTCCCGTTCACACCGTTACTGCGTTGATATGGCGTCATTTTCCGGATTGCCGGTATTTCGTCTTATCCTCCCGTTCAATCTCTCAATCCTCCCGTTCCTCCCGTCCTTGTCAACATCTTGGTAAAACACCGAAAGGAACTACAAGATATGGAAATGATCAGCGAAACAGAGCTTGACCGGATGGTGGCGCGGCTGGTGAGGGTCAGGTCGGAGGCGCGCAAGGCAGTGGCGCGATGGCTGGGGATCGACCTGCCGCCCGCCAGCGAAGCCGACAGGATGGCCGATCTCCTCGCGCGGGCGCAGCCGCCTGCCAGCTGCGGGCCGGACATGCCTGCCGCCCCGGCGCGCGGCGCATTGGTGGCGCTGCCCCCGATGGCCATGGTCCAGACCGATCAGGGCTATGACCTGCGGCACATCGGCCACCGGGGCCGCGATGCCGCCCGTGCCAGGGATGCCTTTGACCAGATGGCCGACCAGGCCCGCCGGGCCGGTGGACGTGATCCTTTCACCGCCGCGCAAAAGCTGGCGGGTCGGGCCTATGCCACGCTGGTCGAGCGGCACGGGGCGTCCGGCCTGCGCTGCCGATCGGCCGAGACCCTGTCGAATGCCAGGGGCGGCGCGTCGCATGACGGGGTGATGGACATCCTGCTGGATGAGGCGCGCCACCTGGACCGCATCCGCGCCGCCATCGGCGACGGCTGGGCGCTGGAGGTCACGCGGCAGTCAAAGCGCCGCCGCACCCCGATCACCGAGCGCGAGCTGGTCGATGCGGTCTGCCTCGAAGGGCGCAGCGTCGGCCATGTGCTGGAGGCTGCAGGCTGGGCTGTCTATGGGGAGACCAGGGCATGGGCGCAGCAGCAGGTCGCCGCCGCGCTGGACCGGATGTATCAGGCCACCTCATTTCGGGGCTTGACGTCTTAACTCCGCCGGATGTAGCGTCAGCGCCATGATCCACAGATGCGCCCGGAGGCCACCCGCCTCTCGGGCGCATCTCTTTTCTGCCATCCTCACACCCGACAGCCGGTCCCGGCGCCCCTTCGGCGCAGGCAAGGCCCCGCCACCCCTGCCCCAGGGTCTGTCTCTTATACACATCTCCGAGCCCACGAGACAGGCAGAAATATCGTATGCCG
>ERZ761595.52-NODE-52-length-37394-cov-5.390209_pt1 | contig 37394 bp, 31 predicted proteins | sample MGYA00511035_ERZ761595 | MGnify/ENA primary metagenome ERZ761595 (study PRJEB28899, sample SAMN03785553) | bioreactor sludge metagenome | biome: EBPR Sludge; feature: EBPR Bioreactor; material: 0.22µm filtered reactor supernatant | place: Saint Lucia: Queensland...
GTAGGTGGTCTCCGCGACCGGTCGCAGGACGGGGTGATCGTATTCGACGTCCTCCAGGCCCTGCTTGCGCTTGACGTAGCTGTCCATCATCCCTGAGTCCATCGGGCCTGGGCGATAGAGCGCGGTCGCCGCGGTGATGTCCTCGAAGGTGATCGAGCCGGTCGAGCCGAGATCCTTCAGCAGCCGGCGCATGCCGCCGCTCTCGAACTGGAAGACGGCAGTCGTCATGCCCTTGGCGAAGTTCTCCAGCACCTTCTCGTCATCGAGAGGGATGCGCATCAGATCCACGCGCTTCGAGTGGCGCTTGCGAATGTAGGCGAGCGTCTTGTCGATGAGGTCGAGGGTCGACAGACCCAGAATATCCATCTTGACCAGGCCCTGATCCTCGACGATGCGCTTGTCCCAGTTGACTGTCGCGCCGTCGGTGCGTCGCTCGATCACCGCGCGCTCCACCAGATCGCAGCCGCCGACGACGATGCCCGCGGCGTGTCGGCCGAGGTTGCGCATGACGCCTTCAAGCTTGAGCGCGGTCTTCCAGATCGGCTCGAAGCGATCGCGGAACTGACCGATCTCGGGCACCATCTCGGCGGCCCGCTTCAGTTCGATGTTCTGCCCGTGCTCCTTCGGCATCATCTTGGTGCAGCGGTAGAGATCCTCTGACAGGCCGAAAGCCTTCGACACGTCGCGCACCGCGGAGGCGGGGCCAAGCGTGCCGAAGTTGGAGATGCCGGCGACGCGCGCCTTGCCATACTTCTCGACCAGATACTCGATGACCTCGTGGCGACGCGCCGACATGAAGTCGAGGTCGGCGTCGGGAAGGTCGATACGCTCGGGATTAATGAAGCGTTCGAACAGGAGATTGAAGCGGATCGGGTCGCAGTCGGTGATGCCCATGAGGTAGGCGACGAGCGAGCCGCCGACGGAGCCGCGACCGGGGCCGACGAGAATGCCCTGCTTCTTAGCGAACTGCACAACGTCCTGGACGAGCAGGAAGTAGCCGGAGAAGCCAAGCGCCTTCAGAACGCCAAGCTCATACTTGAGCCGGGGCTGGTAGACATCGCGCAGCTCCTCGGGCGTCGGCTTGTGACCGAAGATCGGGGCGGAGAAGCGTTCGGCCCAGCCCGCCTTGCAGGCGGTGACGACGCCCATGAACTCGTCCTCGGCCATCTTGGGCAGCGAGACGGGCGCCTTCGACCAGGTGTAGGTGCAGTGATCGACAAGCTGGCGCGTCATCGCCAGGCCTTCGGCGAAGGCCAGCTTCGCCTCGACACCGTAGCGCTCGCGCAGCCGCGAGCCAGCGCCGCGACATTCCTCGACGAGCTTCTCGACCGGCAGCGGGTGAAGGTTGGAGAACTGCGGCTTGTGCGCCCAGATCTCCTCGATCCGAGTGTTGCGCGAGATGGCGTGCATGATCTCGGCTGCGGCCGCATCACCCTCGGCATACCAGACAGGGCGGGCGACGAAGCAGGGGAGCTCCAGCTCCTGCGACAGCTTCACGGCCCGCGCGTTAAGGGCGTCGTAGTAGGGCGTGTTGATAGGCGTAAGCTGACAAAGCACAGAAGACGCGCACAGAGCGCTTTTGAAGCGCGCTAGTATCTCTGCAGCGTTCGCATGCTGGATCACGCTCAGCGTCTCGCTTGTCGCGATTATGATGTCATCCGAAGACACGTCTGCGAGTGCTGCGAAGACGTCATCGAACCCCAGTTTCGCGACGTTGTAGAAGCGCTCCTCCGAGTGCGCGAGCGAGAGTAAACGGAACAGCATCGCCAGGCCCTTCTCGGACCTGACGTAGACCGTGATGAAGAACTCGGGAGGAGCTTTCTTGTCCTCCTTGGTCTTGCGCCAGGTCGGATCGTCGACGAGGCGCAGACGACAGCCGATGATCGGCTTGATCTCGGCTTTCTTGCAGCGATTGGTGAAGTCGATGAGACCCGTCACCGACATGGTATCGGTGAGCGCAACGGCAGTCGCGCCCACCTCTTTTGCGCAGCCGATCAGCCGCTCGACATCGAGAATAGACTCGCCAATGGAAAAGTCCGAGCGAGCGGCTAGAACGGCATGCATGGATTAGGCCTCCAGAGGCTTCCAGTTGGTGACGAAGGCGCTAGCCAGATTGGTGTTCTGGGTAACGATGAGGCGCTCAACCTCGGCAATGTCCTGCTGAGTGCGCAGGTCCGCCGGGCCGGGCAGAAACACGCGCGTGCCGCCCTGATTGCCTTCCTTCGAAACGAAGTTGAACCAGATCATGACGCCGCGCATCGGCATCTGAGGTTGCTGCGGAGCACCTTCCGGCATCTGCGTCTCCGCAACACCTTCCGGCATTTCCTTGTTCGGCTCGACAGCAACCGAAGCGTTCTTCTTTGCCTTCGCGGCAGTGGTCATTGGGCAGTCCTCTTCAATGTGATGCGGCCTTGATCGGAAATGGAGACGACGCCGAAAGCATTGAGCACTCGGATCGCCTGTGCCGCATGAGAGGTCGCGACCTCATGCGGAAGCTGGAGCTTCTTCGTCAGCGCGTGGGTGAGGGCAGGGCGATCGAGCCCCGTCGGCAGATGAAGAAGGAGATGACAGGTGACGCGCAGACCGGCGAAGTGTCGGCCTACGGGGAAGGGATTGATGCCGGCTGTGAGATCCTCGACGACGTTGATGCCGGCGCGCTTGAGCGCATCGAGAGCGGCGCGAACGCGACTGGTGGCGTCGATCGATGGCAGCTTCGGTTCTGTCTCGACGACCTTGCGTCGCTTGGGCTTTGGCTCGATGCCGAACTTGACGCGGAGCATTTCGCGCCTGGCCAGACTTTCCGGCTCGCAGCGCGCGGCGAATGGGCACGAGGCGCATTCGGGCAGATCCTTATTGAAGGTCATGGCTGAGCCAAAGCAGCCAGGAGCAAATTCGGCAGAGGCATCAATCATCAGTTACTTACCTCTTCAAGCCTGGAGACATCTTCCGCGAGCCGCTTCAGCTCATCGAAGACCCGTCGCCGCGTGCCGGTGTCGAAGCCCAGGAAATCCGCGATGAAGCGATAGCGAATGTCCTTGTTGATGAAGGTCTGGAAGCCACGTTCGCGAGCGTAGTGCGCCTTCGCCGTGCAGGCCCGAAACTCCTCCATGAGCTCCTGCGGCGGATCGGCGAGAATTTCGATGACGCTAAGCGCCATGGGCGACGCATGAGAACGAAGAAAGGCGATCACTTGCGCGGAGAATACCCTCTCGTCCTGGCGTTCGGCATTGTGATCGGGGAAGGCATCGCCAATGTTAGTGCCTTCCTCGCCGTCGACACCGGCGTCCAACGAGATCGGGGTCTCCCACGAGTCCCGCACACTGCTCTCAACCATGCGATTGATGTGGTTCATCATGCCCCGCTGCAGATAGGCGGCGAAGGGAACGCCAGCCTGGGGATCGAAGTTGTCGCGGGCCTTGCACCAGGCGGCCCACAACTCCTGCTGAATGTCGGAGAGCGAAAAGCTTCGCTCTCCTGCGGCGCGAAGTCTGCGAAGGACGCGAGCGGCGAACCGCTCGACCTGCCCCTTCGATCCCTCATAGGTAATGCTCATGCTTCACCGAAGATCCGCTGGGCATACTGGTCGACGACCTCGCGGTCGACGCGCGACAGGCGGTTCAGGTAGCCCTGACGCAGACCCGAGCGCCACTTGCCGCCGCGAACCAGGCCGAGCTTGGCGGCGCCGATCAGTTCACGCGGCGAGACGGTCGCGCCAATCTTGCCGCCCTTGAAGGCGTCGCGAACTTCCTTCGCGAAGCTGACCAGCTTGGTCGCGTCGGCGATATCGATGCCGGACTGGCCCGCGATCACTGCCGCCTCGGTCTTGGGGTTCATATACTGAACCTCCTCGACGATGCCGAAGCGCGAGTAGTTCGCCGCGTTCTGCATCTGGGTGCCCTGATAGAGGCCCGTCTCGTCACCGCCGCCGTTGGTGTTGCCGGTCGCGACAAAGCGGAAGTCGCGATGCGGACGAACGATGCGGAACTCGGGCGGCGCGTCCTTGATGACGAGCGGCTTGCCCTCGAGAACCGGCTGGTAGACGGAGAGCACCGAGGGCATGGCGAAGTCGTATTCGTCGGCGCAGTAGACGTAGCCTTCGATCATCGCCTCGGTCAGTGGACCCGGCTGGAAGACGGTCGCGCCGTCCTTGACGACATACTGGCCGACGATGTGCGCCTCTTCGGTGTTGACCGTGTGCTGCACGCGCAGGAAGGGTCGCCGGGTCGCCGCCGCGACCTGCTCGAAGGTCGTGGTCTTGCCGGTGCCGTGATAGCCCCAGAAATACATGGGCATGTTCAGGGCGAGGCCGATGACCGCGGTCTTGGCAAGGTCGATGTCCCAGACGTAGTTGGGATCCTTCTCGGGGATGAGAGCGGCCTGCTCGGGCGTGCGATCGGTCAGCACGTCGATCATGATCGGCTCGCCGGCGGCGCTCATCGCAGCCTTGACCTTGGGCGAGATGCCGAAGACCTCGTGGAACGCCTTCTTGGCGCGACCCTGATCAACGACCGCGGCGGCGGCGCTCGCCTCCAGGGCCGCCTTGCGCTTCTCCTCCATCTTCTGGATGGCGTAGTCGGAAAGCGTCGGCGCCTCGGGGTAGGTCTCGCGATAGCGTTCGATCGTCCAGTCCGGGTGGCTGTTCTTGATGTGCAGTGCGACCGAATGCACCGCCGCGCCGTCGATGTGGCAGATGATCTTGCCGTCGGGCGTCACCGATGCCGCTGCCGAAGTGTCTGCGCTCATGCCTGAAATCTCCTCGCTGTGTGTGCGTCAACGATTGCATTCTAGCTAATCTGACGCGGAATGTAAGTCAATCGTTACTTATCCCACCCAGAAGCCGAAAACGCTATTCCGCGCTTTCGTTACCGGGTGAGGATCTTGGTCAGCTCGCCCATCACGGTCGTCGGCAGCGACGCCAGATCGTTGAGGACGATGTGCTTGGGATAGAAGGTCGTGACCGACGTATCCATGATGCCGATGCCGATCGTCTCGACACCCGCCTTGTTCGCCTGCTTGATCGCCATGTGAACCTTCGCCACCTGGGCCCGACGATCGCCGGGGCAGACGGGAGATCCGTCGGAAAGAACGATCAGCACCTTGCGCTTCTCCTTGCGCTGCATGAGCCGGATCGATGCCGTCTCGATCGCCTCGCCGTCGAGGTTCTCTTCCAGATCGATCGAGGAGCTCATGTAGTTCTGGGCGAAGCGCCGCTTGACCGCGGGTGTCAGCTTCTCACCGAAGCCCTTGAAGATGGGCATGTAGATCGGCGCGACGCGAGCGAACCTGCGTCCAAGCTTGGTCTCCTCGGCCGCCGCATCCTCGAACATGCGCGCCAGTTCCGACGTGCGACCGCTTGCCCAGATGCGCGCACAGTAGGTGGTGAAGCCGATGCACTCATGGCTGATATTGACGCGCTCCAGCGTCGACGAGAGCGCGAAGGCTGTGGCGACGGCCGTCTTGAACTTGCCGCCGTATGACATGGAGCCGGAGCAGTCGACCAGCAGCGAGACTGCCGTGTCCTTGCTCTTCTGCTCATGGATGCGGCGGAAGACCCGATCGTCATTCGCCATGAGACGATGCAGGCCCGCCGAGTGCAGTCGACCCGAGCGATAGCCAGGCACACGGAGCACCTGGCTCTGCGCCGCCATCATCCGCTCGATGTCCTTCTGCATCTTTCCGACCATGTGGCGCGTGTCGTCGTCGAGGCGCGTCATCCAGGTGTCGCGATACTTCGCCTCGTCGACGGGGCAGGGCTCCACCCTGTCGAAATCCTTGGTGTAGATGGCATAGGGCGCCTCACGGACATCCTCCATCGCATCCTCGGCGATCTTCTCGGCGACACCCTCGGAGAAGTCCTTCGGGTCCGGCGTGAAATCGCAGAAGGGCGAAGCGTCGTCCGGGGGTGGCTCGGTGCCGCCACCTACCTTCGAACCGGTCGAGTCGTCAGGCTCGCCGCCTTCTTCCTCCGAGGTGCTTCCGCCACCTTCGCCGCCCTCGTCGGCATCGGCTTCGTCTTCCTCACCAGCTCCGTCGCCATCATCCTCAGCCTCTTCGTCAGATCCTCCCTCATCGGGATCGGTCTCTCCCGAATCGTCGCCGGGCTTCTCAGCGCCGCCGTCATCCATCGAATCGTCGCCATCGCCCACAGCGTCTTCTGCGCCAGGTTCTTCGGCCCCATCCGGGTCGGCTTCATCAGCCTCGGCCTCATCTTCACCCTCCTTACCCTCGTCCTCGTCTGACTTGCGGGCCTTCTTGGACTTGGCACCAGTGGCGCCATCGCCGGGCTTCTCGTCGGATGCGTCGCCCTCGTCCTCGCCCTTCGGCGGCGGCTTGGTCTTGCCCTTGCTCTTCTTCTTGGTCTCGTCTTTGGCGGTGCCGCCCTCGCTATCGTCCTCGCCAGGATCGCCACCGCTTTCACTGCTCTCCTGAATGACGAGCATGAAGGTCTGATCGGAGGTGTCGCCCTTTCGATCGGTGACCGTCACCTTGAACGGCCAGGGACCACCCGTTCCTTCGGGCGTTCCGGTCAGTTCGCCGTCGGACGAGAAGCGCAGACCCTCGGGGAGGTGCGGCGCAATTTCGAACAGGTAGGGCTTCTTGCCGAGATAGGCCCCGACGGGCTGGATCGGCTTCGTCACCGGCTGATCCTTCACGAGCTGGACGATCGGAACCAGGAGGCGCGTTTCGAGCGGCGGGTTGAGAATGCGATCGGCGATCACCGCGATGTCCATCGCTTCGCGCGTGGACTTGATGTGCGGGATCTTCTCGACGGCCTCGCGCGGCATCCGCTCGACGAATGCCTTAATGAGCGGCTGCTCCCAGTGATCCTTCATGAACTCGATGAAGACCTCCTGTCCGGCCCAGGCGCGAAACAGAGGAACGAGGAGGATCGAAAACTCGTCCTGCGGGCTGCCGGCGACCTTCTCGAGAGCGGGCACGGTGATGTGGCGGACGAAGAACTCGTGGAGCTTGCGGACGTTGTAGACCGAGCCGGGGAACTTCTCGCCCATCGCCCGCTCGATGAAAGTGTCCTCGACGACATTGTGCATCAGCTTCAGCGGCGCATCTTCCAGCGCCTCAGCCATGATGTCGTATTCGGTGAAGAGGATGTGCGCGACCTCGTGATCGATGAAGCCCTGGATCGCCAGGATCAGCTCGTCAGAGGCGTTGTCCGGAATGAACGGAATGTTGACGCACACGGGCTTACCCGTGCGCGTGTCATATTCGACGCGAGCCTGAGTGCCTCGCTGGGTGACCTGCAAGCCCTTGCCAGCCAGAAGCGGCGTCAGCTTGCTGACCACTTCGCGAAGGACGACAATATCGTGGTTCATATTTCTTGCCTCGCGCTGTGTCTCATAAGTATCGTGTGACTTAGCGTCACGTTCAAATGCTTACGACTCAGCAGGTAGGGAAGCAAGCGGCAAGATCAGAGGGTTTCCGATCGGCGTATAGACGATGAAGATTTCCCCGTGCGTCTCGTGAATGCCGCGTTTGACGCGCGCCCCGTATGTTTCCTCCTCCATCAAAATCTTGGTCTTCGCCTCGAACTCCTCGATCTCGTCGTAACCGACCTCGAAGAAATTTGCCGACATCATGGAACCTCTTTTGGTAACTGGATATTGTCAGTAACGGCTTACTGATCACGTTTGGCACATGAAAACAGCCCCTTCAAGGGCTGTGATCACGGTATGCACGAAATTTCCAACAACTTGAGATTCGAGGAGGCTCACGCCAGAGCCTCCTCGATCTTCTGCTTCATCACCGTGGTCAGCGGCGGATCACCCTGATTGCTCGCCTCGCGAACGAACTCCAGAATCTTCAGTTCGTTGTCGGAGATCGCCTGCTTGAAGACGACACCCATGATCTCCGGATTGTCGGAGAAGAACTGCTCCAGTCCGAGCCGAAACATGAAGGCCATATCGACGTTGAGGGCTTTGGCGAGCGCAGGAATCTTGTCGAGCGGCACGCGGTTCTGACCACGCTTGAACATCGAAAGGACGTTCACATTGTCATAGCCCGCTTCCTGGGCGATCTCACGCTGCGTCTTTATGCCGGAGAGAGCATCAATCTGACTGGTGAGATACCGCGCGATGCGGTTTCGGGCGTATGGATATTCTTTCATAGTGGTCATGCTGTCCCCTATTGAATGTGGCTGTCACCTGCTTCTCGCTTCGACTACCTCTGACATAGCGTCGCGAAGACGGGGCCGACGCAAAAAGGTATGGGAAGTTCAGTGAGTCCGCATAGAGAATGACTAATCCGATAAAATCAGTCACCCGTGACTTATTAAGCATCCCAAAAGCGGAGAGTCAACCTGAGACAACCCGTGAACATGCTACTCTAGAACCGTTTGTATGAACGTTACCGCACTACCGTATATATACCCGTTCAGCGCTGCGTTATGATCTTCTCCTTTCGGTTGCAGGGGTCTAGGTTCCATAAGATACCTTCTGCGAATCGCAGCTAGCTCAGTTCCGGGCTCAGAGTGGTGTAAAAAGACATAATTCCAGCGATTTTCCGCAAAATTCGCCGTCTCGTGTGACGGCTTGCCAAATCACTAGAGACTCAGGCATCACCAGTGACGTTCGATCGAGGAGCGAGTCGGATGGCAGAGAATGAAGGTCGCTTGAGGCAGGCAGCTTGGCGCAGGTCATTGCGCGAAAAGGGCATGCGAGAGGTGTCGACCTGGCTTCCAGAGGATGTCCGACAGGTCATTCAGGAAGAGGTCCGCAAGGGCCGATTCGAGTCGCAAAATGCGGCGCTGTCCTATGCGATCGAACAGGTCTTCAAGGGTAATTTCACCGCGTCATCAACAACCTAGCAAAGCAAAGGCCCCGGAGCGGGAACTCCGGGGCCTTGGATCTGGTGCCGAGGTCGGCTCGCAGGCGTCTCTAACACCGTCTGTATAGCCCTCCCGAATCACCTCTGTCAATCGGAAACGCCCCTCGGGGCGAACGATGACGCTTTGCCAAATCGGGGGATCGCGATGCAGATCGCGACATCGGGAGGGCGCCGGGTCACACCGGCTGCTCTCCACGGCCGACGCCTGCGCGTCGAGGAAGAACGCGGCGTCAGCCGCAAGGAGATCTCGGCCGCGGCACGGGAAGCCGAGAAGGCCCTGAACCTCCGCCCTACCCTGCGCCTGGTTCTCCAGGAGCTCGTCGGCTGCTGGGGCGAGAAGGAGCTCAAGGGCCGGCTCCTGGTCTGGCCCTCCAATGACTACCTCATCGACCGCACAGGCCTGTCAGAGCGCGCCGTAAGGCTGGCAATCGCACGTCTGGTTGAGCTCCAGCTCATCGCGGCGCGCGACAGTGCCAACGGGAAGCGCTTTGCCATCCGCAACGCCGCCGGCGAGATCATCGATGCCTACGGGTTCGACCTGTCGCCGCTGATCGCCCGGCATGCGGAGTTCGCCGGGCGCGTCCTTGCCCTGAAACAGCAGAGAGACGCACAGGCTCGCGGGTTTGATGACATCACGATTGCTCGCAGGGCAACAGAGGAAGCGCTTCGTGCGCTGCGCGAGAGCTTCCCAGACGCATCCACCAGCGATCTTGAGAGCGCGCTGGAGAGCCTGCGCCTGCGCACGCCCCGTCGCGGCTCGATGACGCCCCTCGATGAGCTGATCGAGGCCTACCAGGCTGTGCGGGAAATGGCCGAGCAGCGCCTTTATGAACACGGCAATGCCGGCAATTCGTGCCGCCACATTGAAACAAACAACGAATCTTCTGGCGAAGCCTGCAACAAGGGGCTTTCGGAAAAGTCTGGGCGCGTTCCTCAGACCGAACGCTCCGTGGACCTGGCTCTGTTGAGGGATGCCTGTCCGGCTCTTCTCGAATATGGGCAGGAGATCCGCGGCCGATCCGACCTCCTCTCTGTGGCTCGGTTTCTACGCCCAAGTATCGGAGCCCATGAGAGCGCCTTCACCGAGGCAGTGGACAAGATCGGCGCGGAGATGGCCTCGGCCGCGCTCGTCTACGTCCTGCAGATCCACACGGAGGATGCGGCCAACCCGCGACCGATGATTCAGAACCCCGGCGGCTATTATCGCGCCCTCACCCGCCTCATCGCGGAGGGACGCTTCAATCTAAACCGAGAACTGCTTGCCAAAACCTCGAAACGAAAGCGCCCGGCTGATTAGAGCCGGGCGCTTGGAGACGACGGAAGGATCGTGCTGTTAGGCGAGAGCGACCGAACCGCCGTTGGTCAGCACGCGCCAGGCGCCGCCGAGCCACTTGAGAAACAGAAACTCGCCGACGGCATCGAAGGTCGCCGCGGTGCCGCCGGCGAAGGTGCCACTGACGACAGCGTTCGCGGTGCCGCCGCGAGTCTCAAGAAACAGGGTCGTCTCCTGACCCGGAACGATGCCGTCGGGCAGAACGAAGGCCATGTTGGAGCCTGTGACGGTCTTCATCAGGAAGACCGAGGCTATGGAGACATCGAGCTCGTCGGCGTCATGACCGCCGGTGAGTTTGGCGCCGGAGACTGTGGCATCGGAGGCAGCGAGGGTGAACTCGTTGCCGGCGGCGCCAGCGAGATCATAGGACACAGAGACCGCCGCGGCCTGAGCCGTATAGGTGGCAGCAGCGACAGCCGAAACGACCGAAGCGTTGAGCGCGGTGGCGAGATTGGTCATCGTGGCGGCGAGATCGCCACCGATGTTGAACTCGTTGCCGGTCGCGTCGGACGCTCGAGCGGTGAACACAACACCATTGACGGTGACGGTGTGACCGGCCGAGGGTTGGCCCGCGAACGAGATCGAGCCCGAGGCCTTGCGAGAGCCGTAGACAGTGCGGGCGTTGACCACGCCAGCGGCGAGCATCTTCGGTGCGGCGGGAGCGAGCTCGCCAAGCTGATTCATATCCATCACGGATCTCCTAAAAAGAACTTGGCAATATTCTACTACGGAGAGAATAAAAGAAAAAGGGGCGACCTTACGAGAGATCGCCCCTGACACACACGAGGATGCGACTATTGACCCAAGCCGCGCAGGGATTATACCACGATGCGTGGCACAATAACTAGGCGGTCAGGCCGCCTTGATTTCGGAGGGCTTGTTCTTGTGCTTCTCGCCGGCGGCGTGAAGACGACCCGCAACACGACGGATCTCGACCCAGCCGTCAGACAGAAGATCTTGCTTGTGGGCATCGGCGAGAGCGAACAGCGTGACGAGAGTGCCGCCAAGTTCTTTGCCGATGTTCGTTTCGATAGGACGCCCATAAACGTAGAGACACACCGTTGCTATATCATCCTGGTCAAGTCCAACAGACTGACAGAGCTCCAGCGCCTCCTCCAGAAAGCGAAGGGCGCGCTCGCGCTGGTTGGTCATGTTGGCCTCGCCAAAGGCCGCGGTGCCGATCGTGACGACCGTATTCTGCATATCCATGATCAGCTCTCCTTCAGGCCGCCTTCAGCAGCTCGTCCTTGTCGTCCCGGAATCGGATGAAGCGGGGATGCCGCAGCGAGCCGTCGGGCGTCTTCTCGTGAAACTCGACCTCGATCAGGCGGCCGTGAAGCTTCATGCTCGCGGGCACCTTGCCGAAGTCAGGATGGGCGCGATCGTAGTTCCAGGCCTCCCAGAACTCCTCGCGCTGGCGATCGGAGAAGCCGCCACCGACGGAGACCTCGACGCCATCGCAGTCGACGGTCAGACCGCCGAGCATGCCCTCGTATTTGCCGGTGCCCTCGAAGGCTCCGGTGATGCGCAGATCGAGGGTCTCCTCGTTCTTCATCTTGAGCCAGGCGTAGGAGCGCTTCTTCGAATACGGCGCATCGAACGGTTTGACGATCGCGCCCTCGAGACCTGCGTCGCGATAGACCTGATAGAAGGACTGAATCTCCTCGACGCTACTGACCTCCGATAGCTCGGTCGCGAGAATGCGCTCGTCGTTGGCGTGTTCGAAGACCAGCCATTCAAGAAAATCCCGCCGCGCGTTGAATGTAAGGTCGACAGGACCCGGCTGAATGAAGGCGTCGTAGGGAATGGCGTCGAAGATGTAGAAGCGAGCGTCAAGCGCTGCCTCTTCCTTGCGCCGAACATCGCCGACGGTCTTGTTGAAACTGCCAGAGACCATTTCGCCATCGAGCGCGATCGCACCGTAATCGCTGATGGCAGGTGACAGCATGTCGCGAAAGCGAGCGAGATGGGGATAGGTGTCGGCCGGCCTGGGCGTGACCTTGGCGAGCGCGTTGAAGACCATGTTGACCACCGCCGGGCCGAGATGATCTAGAGCCGGAAAGGGCTTGCCGGTGCGCGAGAAGAAACTGGCGTTACCATCCTTCACGAGACAGATGACGCGCACGCCGTCGAGCTTGGGCTCGATGCCGACAGGCCAGGTCTTGATGCGCTTAGGCTCGAACTTGTGAGCGAGCATGACGTCGAAGGTCGGAATGGTGCCTGGGCGAACCAGATTGACCGTCTTCTCGGTGATGCCGCAGCGCATGTCCTTCGACATGATGCGCCAAAGAACCTCGGCGGCATCCGGCGTCAAAGCGACCATCACCGCCGAAACAACCTCCGATGCCTTGTTGCCGGTGAGCCTGCGACGCGCCAGAACGTCCAGCATCCTCCAGACAGTCCTGTTGGCATGATCGAAGTCCACCGTGCCGGTGCCGGCAATGCGCGGCGGCGTCAGGCCGAAGGTGATGTGCGGGTCGTAGGCGTAGCGCAGCGCGGCGAGAACGAGCGGATCCTCGGCGACAGAAAGCAGAATCTCTTCCTTCTCGCTGCGCGAGCCGGTCGCCTGAATGCGGTTTAGAACCGCCAGAAATTCGGAAGCCTTCACGCGGCCCTCCCCTCTCGTGCAAGGCGAGCGCGTTCCAGAAGCGACAGCGGACGCCCCTCCTCGCTCGCGGTGGGTGCCGGAGCAGGCTTGGCCGGCTCGGGCTTGATCTCGGGTTTCGATTCTGGCGCCGGCGTCGCTGCAGCCTTGGTGATGGCCGCGGACATATCGCCCGTCATGGCGGCGGTGACGTCGGTCGCCGCCGGCTTCGGTGTTTCGTCCTTGCGAGCCTTGCGCTTGGCGGGCTCGCTCTTGGTCTCGGCACGAACGAGCTTGGCGCCGGTCATGACCGCGTTGATCGCCTTCTGCTCCTCGGGAGACATGGGCGTGCGGTTGACCACCTGCTCCTGGATGACGATCGGCCCGATCCGGTCGAGAATCTTCTCGGGCAGTCGGCCGACCTTGTGCTCGGCCGAGAACAGGTCGATGTCGTCGCCGCGCACGATCGACTTCACCAGATGATCGATCGGGCACTTGCAGCAGGTCATCATCGCCTTGCAGCCGCCGCGATCAGGATCGGGCTTGCCGCGCTTGTTGGCGTCGTCGCGCTGCATGCAGTCGTAGAGGCGTTCCTCGGTGCCGAAGATCGGGCAGACGAAGTGGAACTGGTTGTCGGCGGAGAGTGTCGGGAAGCGGCGCATCAGAACATCCCCCAGTTGAGATTGTTGCGGGATGGCATGCCGGCCTCCTCGAAGGTCATCTCCGAGAGCTCCAGGGAATGCGATCGCTCGCGCAGAATGGTGACGAGCTTCCGCTGCGGCTCACGCAGCGCGACGATGAGTTCGGAGCGAGCCATCGCCGTTGCGGCGTGAAGGAGCTGCGGAAGAAGCTCGCGAGAGGGCAAGCGTTCCACCATCAGAACATCCCCCACATCGGGTTCTTGACCCGCTTGTCCTCGACCGTCGGCTCGGGTTCAGGAACGTGATACTTACTGGTATCGATGCCAGCCGGGCGCACCTTGCCCGTCTTCTCGTCCTTGACCCACTCGGTCTCGAGAGGCGGCTCGCGCACGCCGGTCGTGTCGAAGTCCGGCGAGAGGTGACGCAGATTGTCGACGCCGAGCTGGCTGAAATACTGCGGGCCGAGAACCTTCTTGAACTCCTCGAAGTCGTCGGCGTTGTCGGAGCGCGCCATCATGTAGACGGAGTAGCCGCGCCCTTCCTTCTCGCGCTTCTCCTGGTTGTAGGCAGTCGTCGCCTGGGCCATCGAGTCGTGGCGCACGATCTGGATCTCACCCCAAGCCTCGGTCTTGCCCCAGCGATTGATCGTCAGAGCCGGACCGGAAGCGGTCATGATCCGCAACAGGTGATAGGCCTTGGTTCCCTGACGGTGACGCAAGCTCTCTCGAATGATCGTGATCGGGAAAACCGACATGCTGCCCTCGCGATAAGTAAGTGTGTCGTGATCTTTATAGCGTCGCGCGCATGCTTCGTGCGCGGCAAGCGTCAGGCGGCATAAGGGTTTTGCAGCCGCAGTCTGATTTCGGTCGCGCGGCTGTAGAGGGTCGCGGCGCGAAAGGCGCTGCGCACGACCTCGGGGAGAACCTCATTGGGATCCTTGCCCTTTGGCAGCGTCGCGATCCGCACCCTCAGACCGATGCCGTGAAGCTGGCGCGCGGCTGCAAGGGCATCCTCGAGCTCCTTCAAGCCGCCGTCCCACATCAGCGTCACCTCCTCGAGCCCGCGCGCCTTGAGACGCAGGAAACGGCCAAGCTGATCGTTGCCATCGAGCGAACCGTAGGACAGATGCTTTCCGAAGGTGCCCACCTGGCCTACGCCGCGCAGTTCCCAGTCCTCATCGAAGGCGATCTTGATGGCAGCGACGTCGAAGGCGCCCTCCCCGACGCACAGGCGCTTCATGCCGACGACGTTCTGACCATTGAACAGATAGCGCCCGGTTCCGGGCAGACCCTTGGGGAAGAGATACTTGTTCTCGGCTTTGAGGGTGATGTCGCGGCCCTGGAACGTCGCCAGAGTGCCGTCGAGATCGAAGACCGGAATGATGACGCGGTGGCCGAAGTTCTGCCCGCCAATGGACCCATCTTCCTTGAGGAAGTTCCACCACCCGTCGCTGCAGTAGCGCAGATGGAAGTAGCCGGCGATGTCGCCGGTGATGCCGCGCTCCTCGAGATAGACCAGATTCTGCCCGTCCACCGTCGGCAGCGCGAAGGACAGGGGCAGCTTGACCTCGCCCATCTCGACCTCCGCCGTCACCTTGCGCTTGGGACGCCAGCCCTGATCGCGCAGAAACTCCCGAATGTGCTGGAAGGTGAGTGCCGGCGCCTCGTCGCGATAGGCGTTGAGGAAGGAGAACTTGTTGAAGGTGGCATTGCAGACGAAGCAGTTGCCGCGACCCGTTTCGGCGTTCAGATAGACGCGCCAGCGCCTGTCTCCGCAGGTCGGGCACGCCTTGGCGTTGATCTGCATGCCTGACACGCCCCGCGACAGCTTGAAATCGAGGCTCTCGCTCTCGAACCAGGCTTCCAGGTCGAGTTCGTCAAGAAGCTCCTTTGTCTTCGTTGACATCGGTCATTCCTCACCGAGGATCTTGGTAAGGAACTTCATCTTCTCCCGGTCCTGCTTGATGCGCAGGGAGAAACCGTCGCGACTGTTGCGTGAGGCGGCGAAGAAGAGCCTGGCCTCGCCCGCTGCTCTCTCCTCGCTCGTCGAGTTGATGGACAGCAGAATGTCGGCCGTGCGCACCTTGTTGAAGTCCTCGGCGATGTCGGTCATCTTCGCCGTTGTGGCCTTGGCGCCTTCGCGATTGGTCTGGGTGGCCGTCAGAACCGCCGCGTTCTCCTCGTGAGCCAGAGCGCGAAGATCCAGGTAGATCGTCCGCATGTCCTCGGTGCGGTCGCCTGTGTAGATCTCGGGCTGCATGATGTCGGCATAGTCCGGCACGATCAGATCGAAGATGATGCCGCGGTTCCTGTAGCGCTGAACGAGCCGGCGTAGCGCCGAAGGCTTGAGAGTGCCCGACGGGAACTCGTGGATGATGAACTTGCCAATCTTGCCGACGGCCTTGCGCCGCTTCAGGCGCTCCGCAACCTCGTGTGGCGACGTTTCGAGCGCCTTGACCGCCGTGTCCGAGACGTTGGCGTCGGTTCGATCAGCGATGATCCTGCCGGCGACCTCGCAGGAGGCGTAGAGCACGTTGAGACCGGCGAGCGAAGCGTTCTTGGAGAACTCACCAAGCGACATGGACTTGCCAGCCTTGGCGGCGCCCATAATGACCGAGAGCTCCTTGCGACCCCAGCCCTTGTGGTAGAGATACTTGTCGAGGTCGGAATAGCCGGTCGTGATGCCGTCGCGCGTGATGACGCCGGTCGCGATCGCCACGCGATACTCGGTGCGCTCCTCGATCCCTTCCCAGTAGTCGATGCCGCCGATGTCATCAGCGGTGCCGACGTCGAGCGCGATCCGCATGTCCTTGTCGATGCGGGCATAGTCGCCCTTCTCGGCATAGCCGACGGCATCGAGCAGCGCCTTGTGGATAGCGGCGCGCTTGGCGAAGTCGCAGACCTTCTCGATCATGAAGTCGCGATCGGCCAGAGGCTCGGTGAGGACGCGCTTCGCAGCGGTCTTCACCTCGTCCATCATGTCCTTGCGCAGTTTCTTGGTCTCGCGCGCTTCCTTCAGCAGCACGGGCCAGATCGTGTCCGATGGACAGGCCCGGTATTTGGCGAAGTGCTCCGCGGCCAGCGAGAACATGGCGGCATGGGCCTCGTTCTCGAAGTAGGTCGGTTTCAACAGGCCGTCGACTCGCTGCATGAACATGGTGTCACGCATCGAGAGCGACAGAAGACGTGCCTGGAATGCCGGATCAAACTCGGCCGGAACCTCGTCATCGAGGATCTTGGGCGCTTCGACCTCGGCGAGAGTTGCCTCGGTCACGATCACTCCTCGAAAGCGTAGGACTCGATGCTGTGTTTGAAGTAAGTCATGGGTGACTTACCGCCGTCGACAAGACGAACCTTCAGTGTGAACTGATCGGCGTTCAGAAGAACGCCACGAATCGTATTGACGTAGCCGATCAGATTGATCTGGATCTCCTTACCGCCGGCCTTGCGCAGATCATCCTGATGAGACCAGGGTCGCGGCTTCACTGACCGAAGATCGCCCTTCTTTTCGACGGCGAAGGGTCGACGAGGGTTCGGTGTCAGCACCATGCTGTTCTCCTGTGTGTCGTGTTGTGTCGTGATGTTGCTGTTATAGCGTCTGCGCGTCAGGAATACGCTCGGGCACTCTCGATCATGTCGCGGCCGAAGCGTGTTTCCGCCCGGTCCTCGGGGATCAGGCCATCGGTCCAGATGAAGCGGTTGAGCCAGCGGGCGATGCTGTCGCGCTTGCGAGCCTGTTCGAAGAGCCAGTCGTGATGCTCGTCCTGCACCTTGAGGCCGCGGTAGTTCTGGGCCTGGAATGCCGGATGCTTGGCGACGAAGAGACGGCCCGCCTGCATCTCGTTCCAAGCCTGCTGCACGGCGTCGAGCACCCAGCCCTGATAGAACTCGGAGATGTAGGGCATGTTGGCGCGATTGAGCCGGAGAAGCTTATTGGCAGCCGCAGAGATATAGACCTCGTAGGGACAGCCGATGGCGTCGGCATGCTGTCTGGCACGCCACATGCTTGAGACGATCACGGCGGGCGCATCGCGAAAGAGATCCTCGCCGCGAAAGCCCTTCACGAACTCGGCGCGAGCCTCATCGAAGTTCTCGGCGAACAGCCGACGATAAACCTGGCGATAGTGATGAGCGAACAGATAGGTCGCCTTGACCGGGTGCATGAAGCGGTAGTCGAACCACTTCGACGTGAAAAGTGGCACCTCAAAAGCGTGCCACTCCTTCTTGAAGGACGTCTTTTGCCAGATGAAGTCGCAGGCATCCCCGCTCAGATCCAGCCCAACGATGTCCTGTTCTTCGGTCATGCTACCCTGATTGTTCGACGCAAACCTTCGCTGTCTTCGTTATAGCTTAAAGCGTCGAGGCTGTTCGCTGGCGTCTCGTAGGCCTCAACGATCACCTGACAGAGACCGTGACGCACGATGTCGGCTTTGGTGAAGGTGACGAAGCCGATGTCCTGCTTGCCCTGCAGGCGCCGCACGGCATCCATCAGACCGGAGGTGACGTTGCCCGGCAGATCGCACTGGTTCGGATCTCCGTTGACGATGAAGCGGGCGTTCTCACCAATGCGGGTTAGGAACATCTTCATCTGGTTGACGGTGGCGTTCTGCATCTCGTCGGCGATCACCCAGGCGTGCTTCAGCGTGGCGCCGCGCAGGAGCGCCAGCGGGCGCGCCTCGATGACCTTGGCCTTCAGGCAGTATTCCAGGTGCCCGGAGCCGAGAGACTCCTCCAGAGCGTCCCGCACGGGCCGAAAATAGGGCTCATACTTCTCGTCCAGCTCGCCGGGAAGAAAGCCGAGGTTCTCGCCGGCCTCGACCGCCGGTCGTGTTACGATGATCCGTTCGATGTCGCCGTTTTTCAGGGCCTCGGCGGCGCGCATTGCGGCCCACCAGGTCTTACCGGTGCCCGCGGGGCCGATGCCAAAAGTGATCGAATTGGCGTGGATGCAGGCATCGTAATGGCGCTGCGCGTCGGTCAGCGGACGCAGAATGACATTGGCGGCTTTGACGGGCTTTCGAGTGATTTCCTGCTGAGTCAGTCGAAGGAGCGGTTCGTGATTGGGTCGCTTCTGCGACCTGCGCTGCTGGCGACCTGCCGAGCGATCCTTCGATGCCATTTCTGAACTCCTGCGGACAAACGTCCAAGATGCACTAGGGTATCCGATAAACAACGGACGAACCATTCTTGACTTTCGGAAAGAAAAACGGCGCGCTGTTACGCGCGCCACTTCCCGTTTTGCAAGGTAATCAGCGACCTCTTGCCACTCGGATACTGAACGATATGTGACACGGCCCAGCCCGAGGGGCCCTTGTTGTAGCCGTGTTGCAACTCGCAGGCGCCGGCGACGTAGACGCCATCCATGATCTCCGGCGAGTGTTTGTCGGCGATCGACATCTTCCTGCCCATTCTCGCGAAACCCGAGACGGTGCCCTTGGCGCCATTGGCTCCGCGGAAGCCGTGGTGGCCGCATTCGATGCCGTCGACGAGGTAACTCTGGCCGTCATAGATCCATTCGACGTGATCGAGATCGTCGCGAATCGTCCTCAGAGTGTGCTCAAGGAGCGAGAATTTCGGCGGCGCTTCATAAGCGTCCAAAGCCCGCGCGACGTTCTCGCGCCAGCCCAGATACGCGTCCTCGAGCTGGAGGCCGATGCGGATGTTGACTCCATCATGTCGATAGCGTCCTTCCCGGACGTAACGCTCAAGAGCGAGATCATGATTGGATTCCACAACGCGCAGCTTGGCGAAGGGCCGACGAAGGCGATGAAGTAGATCGGCAGCGGCTCGAGCCTCATCGAGAATAGACTCCTTCTTCCGGACAGCCTGCTCATAGGCATAGGCGTTGTCCCCGAGGTGGTGATGATTGCGGGCCTGGTTGTCGAAGAGGTCGTGCAGAAAGACCTCCTGCGGCCGCAGCACATCCAGGACGTTGCTGCGGTTCTTCTGCTTGCCGTCGCGCACATCGAAGCCGAAGGATGCTAGCGAGGTCTGCGGGCCCAGCTTCGCGGTGTGGATGTCGGCGAAGGTAATCGCCCGGACCGCATGTCCGAAAGTCACCCTGGCATCGGCGACATGCGCGTCGAGATCGTAGAAGGATCCATCCTCCTCGGCGGTGATTTGCCGGCAGAACAGATCGCCATCGGCGTCGAACTCGACGATCACGGCCCCGATGACGTGATGAAAGATCGACTTCACGCCAGCCTTGCGTGGAATGACCTTCGGCCTGGTGCAGGCGCCGGATGTCATGACCTGATGGGCCTGGACCGCGGGGTCGGTCGAGGGCACCGACTTCAGTTCGCGCTTGGCGTGGGGAAAGACTGCCCAGCGACCGCGCGAATAGGTCTGCAGATCCGAGATCGGCCTGTTCGCCGTCGGCAGCGTGTTCATCTCGCCGCAAAACACGAAGCTTGAGCCGATGCGCATCTGCCCGAAGCACAGATAGTCCTCGAGCTCCTTGTCGTAGCTGCGCGCCGTGGTGTTGTTCTCACTCCACCACTGGGTTTCGTAGGTCCAGGGACCAACGACGATCTCCGCACCGATGCGTTTGGCGTAGGCCTTCAGATTGCGCCAGAAGGGCGCGTGGACCGGTGCGTCGTTCTGGGCGCCGGTGAACAGGAACTTGCGACCGCGGTGCTCGGTGATCGGCGCAACGCGCAGCGTGCCGGTGAGCCAGGTGCGCGGCGTGCCCTCCTTGTCGACATAGCGACGAAGAGACCGATCATAGGTCGAGACCATGTGGCTCTCGACGACGATCGCTTCCGGGTTCACCAGAGGGTAGCGCGAGCGCAGGACCAGGCCGGTGATCTCGCCGGCAAGGGTTCGCGCTCTGACCTTCGCGTGCTCCTCGGGCGATACCTCCTCGGCCTTGACCCGGCGCGTGACGCCGGTCGGACGAGTGATTAGTTCGGGGAGAGAAGGGTCAAGGTCTCGCGCCTTGCGCAGAGTGACGGCCTTGTTCCGGACTGTCTGATAAGCCAGACCCAGGGCTTTCGCCACTTCATGCATCGTCGGGTAGCGCTCGAGGTCGTTATAGACGCGAGCGAAGGAATGCCACAGGGTCATGTCCTGCCGGTGTGATAAGTAACGTCTGACTTACTATAGCAGCAACAGAGCGCCGCGGGCTCTCTTTCTTGAAACTCTCTGTCAGAAAGTCTCTTAAATAGAGGCCGCGGACTTTTCAGATGCTACCGGATAGGGCATGCGAAGACGCTTGCGGAGAGGCGGCAGCTCCGGCACCGCGATGCCCTTCTGCTTCATCGCCTCCGTCAGCTCCTCGATGTGGCGCTCGAGCTCCTCAATGACTTCCTTCTGGTGGTTCAGGAACTCGGACTGCTCGGCGAGGCGCTTGGTCTGGTTGATCACCAGCTCGCTCAGCCGATGAACCTCCTGGCGAAACTCGGCGGTCTCGCGCACGGAGTTTTCGAGAGCTTCCTTGTAGTGCTTGACGATCTCGCCAACGGCGGCATTGAGCGTCTCTTGCACTTCCGGAATGCGTGCGCGAGCGGCTTCCTCCGCCTTCAGACGAAGCTCCTCAATCTGTCGAGCGTGTTCTTCCCGACGCTCGTCCGCCGCCTGACGTGCCTTTGCACGTTCGGTCCAGCGCGCACCGAACCAGCCTCCGACACCCGTGACAACAAGGCCGACGAGGCTCATCAACGGGCCGCTGTTGTAGAGTGTCGAGAGATCCACGTCACTTACTCCTGAATAGCCCGGACGACGTTCCGGTGACGATCACGGCAGACGCGTAGGTTCGAGCGGTCCTGGGACCAGAAGCGCAGAACTTCGGAGGCCGACAGACGCCGCTGGGGCACCGTCGAGGGTTCGGGGCACTCAGCGAGAAGTTGGGCGCTGACCTTCGGGCGAACGAGCTCCGTTCGCACGATCGGGGCCGTCGAGGAGCCGCACGCGGCCATCATCGAGGCCGCAAGCATCACCACCAGGAAGCGCGGCATTCTTCTTCTCCAGTTCGGCCAGAAGCTGGCTCTCTCGAATTTCTGTAGCAGCGGCCGCAGCGCTGGCTGCGGCCATCTGTGCGGCCTGGGCGAGCTGAGCCTTGGCGACCTTCTCGTTGGACTCGGCGATCTGAGCCTTGAAGTGCGAGACCATGCGGGCATTCTCGGCAGCGACGGCGCGATCGATGGCGGCGTTCCACTGATAGGTGCCGGTGGCGACCGCGCCGAAAATGAAGGCGCAGAGAACGAGGATCGCAATGACCTTGCCGGAGATCCCGGTCAGGAAACTGAGGCTCATTCCCCCTCTCCTTCCGGCTTGGCAGCTTCGGCTTCAGCCTGGATCTGCATGTCGCGGGAGCCGTAGTGACGGTGGAATGCGACGCCGCCGGTGACGATGAGACCGAAGACCGGGAAGGCGATGATCGCGATGTCCTTGGCCTGCGGCGCGTTGAAGACGAGCGCGGCAACGATGATCGAGATCATCATCGTCCAGGAAAGGACGAAGGAGACCCAGAGCTGCTGCTTGGTGAAGCCATAGTTCGGCTTCGAGATGCGGTTCTTGCGGCTCACAGCAGCCTCCCCAGCTCGTCCTTGCGGACATCGAAGGAGGGGCAGGCTTTGGCGGCATACTGGTTGTGGCCCGTGACCTTCTTGATCGTCGGATACTTCTGGATCCGGTCCTTCACGAGCTGCAGGAGAGCGGCCTTCTGAGCTGGCGTGCGCGTGTCCTTGGGTGTCTTGCCGTCGGCGGCGACACCGCCGACGTAGACGACACCGATCGTGCCGGTGTTGCGACCGGCGACGTGGGAACCAACAAGGCTCTCGGGACGGCCTGGGTGGATCGAGCCGTCAAGGTAGACGACCCAGTGATAGCCAATGTCATTCCAGCCGTTCTTCAGATGCCACTGGCGGATCTGATCAACGGTGAAATGCTGACCTTCGCGAGTCGCAGTGCAATGAACGATGACCTCGTTGATCGGGCGCGAGGCGCGGGGCTGATTGTCATACATCGCTGTCTCTCGCCTTCATAAGTAATGGATGACTTATTCTAGCTGAAAAGCCCCGGCCTCTCAAGCGAAGGGTCGGGGCATCAGTAAGCATTTACTTATGTTCTCGATTACGTAATGTTCGCGACAACCTCTCGCCTATTGGCAGATGCGCTCGTGCCGTTTGAAATTCCGCCAGTGTTGTTGCCACCGACGTTATTGCCAACAACCGAGAAGTAATCGCACGTCGGAGTAAGGCCAATGCCGTAGCTTTGACGTGCACCTTTCGACGTCACTCCGAAAACCTGGAAGCGCGTCGTGCCGTCGAGCATAAGACCATTGTAACCGCCGACGCTAACCTGGCTGTTTTCTTCAATGGTCGCACCCATAATGCGGATGTTTTTTGTGGCGCCTACGTAGACACCCTCAAGCCAGTTGCCGACAATACGGGTGCCAGCATCGACGGAAAGATCGCCGTTGAAGCCGGTGTCAACCATCAGACCTCGGCCCGTAAGCGAAGATCCAAGCCACGCATTGCAGATGTAGACGCCATCTCCGCGGAAGACCTCGACGCCATTCCAGTAGGAGTGATCCGTCTCGGTGTAATTGAGATAGACCCACTTCGGGCGGCTGGCTTCGCTGTTCGAGGGATCCTCGATGAGAACGCCACGGTATCCATTGAGGAGGTGCGTGCCCTGGTTGAGCCTGATCGAGTAAGCCCAACTGGTGACCACGATCCAATTCATGGCACGAGAGACGAAGCGAAGCTGCGCTGTGCCGCTCGTGATATTGGTCGACCAGCCGTCAGCCGCACCGGTGCCACCAATAGTCGAGGGCTCGGTGGCTGCAAGACTGCCGTTGGTTACAACCTGATAGATTATCTGGCTCGTTGGGCACCAGAGAATCTCACCAGCCGTAACCGCGAGGCCGCTCGCATACGTCTTTCTGGCGCCGTTGCCATTGACCGGATAGGGGTTATCGGCCGCAAGACGGATGTTGCCGCCATAAGTCTGCGCGGACGAGGTGCCGGCGAAGCGAACTCCGTTCCATCCATACATATAGCGCATGACCGCCGTAATGGACGATTCTGAACAGCCATCCACGAACACACCGTCAAAATGATAGTCGATGCGAACGTCGCAGATGGGGTGGAAAATGCTTCCGGTGAACACGATCGCATAGCCGGAGGTGCGACGAACACCAGCGGTCACGTAGCAATCCACGATGCCATTGTGGCCGCCGCCACTGAACGTGATGCAGTTGCCGGTTGCGTTCTGGAACTCCAGAACCGTGCCGCCGGCAAACTTGCCCTGGCCCTCGAGCACGAGAGAATTGGCGCCGACGATCGACGCAAGAGCGTTTAATCGAATAACGCCGCGAGGCAGAATAACTTTGCCTCCTGCCGCCACTGCCGCAGCGATGGCGGCATTGAGAGCAGTGGTATTGGCAGCAGCAGTGTTGGCTGCGGCGACGCCATAAGTCGAGGCGTGAAATACGCCAGTCGCTGGCTCTGCATCCGTGATGCCGTAGCCCGAGAGGGTCGTCGGCTTCGAGGAAAGGTTGGCGAAGGGGATCGAGATGTTGGCCGAGCCATTGAAGCTGACACCAGCAATAGTGCGGGCTGTCGCAAGCGTTGTGGCGGTGGCGGCGTTGCCGTCGATCGAAACACCCGTGAGAGTCTGAGCTGCGGACGCACGATTGATCGCCAGCGAGGTCGTGCCGACGAACATTGTCTGGTTCGTATTGGCCTTAGTCGCAGGGTCAAAGTTGCTGGAATGCCAGAGAGTGGATGCTGCGCCGGCGGCGCAGGTTGAAAGATCGACTCGGAAGCCACGAGATGTTCCGCCGTTCTCGAAGACGCGGAACAAATTGCCATTGATGTCGATCGAAATATCGTTGGTGAGCACCGTGCCTGACGGCGGCTTGACAAGACGAAGCTCTCCACCCTCGGAACCTCCTGCACCGTAAATGGTCAGGATTGGCGCATAGAGATGAACGCCCGACTTGAAAGTTGCCGTGGTGCTGGTCAGCTCGAGAACAGAGTTCGCCTTGGTGGCATTCGAAGCATCATTCACATCATTGACGGCGAGATGCAGAATGCCCCGGCCCCAGGAGTTGATCGCTTCCGAGATGATGGCGGTTTTATTCTGGTTCGTGCCACCGATCGGCGTAATGTAGAGGCGCACCTCATTGCCGGCGGTCTGGGCAGAGCCAGCAATGATCGCCTCGGCGACGCCAGAGTTCGTCGGTAGAGCAACGTCCAGAGTGTAGTTTGCTGCGGTGCCCTTGCCGACAGCCAGCGTGCCGGCAACCGTCGTATTACCGGTGAGATTCGTGTTGGCTGCCGACAGAGCGTCAGTGATGCCGTAGCCCGAGAGGGTCGTCGGCTTCGAGGAAAGGTTGGCGAAGGGGATCGAGATGTTGGCCGAGCCATTGAAGCTGACACCAGCAATCGTCCTCGCCGTGTTCAGAACATCAGCGCGGCTGGCTCGCAAAGCACCAATCGCATTCGTATCAAGCGACTGATTATTTTGAAGCATTCGCCCGTTGGGGAACTCAAAATTGAGCGGAGCATCGCCGTTACAGCGAACAATCGGGATCCAATTCTGAGGAACGACATATGGGGTGGTGTAACCGACAACGCGAAAGTTTGCAGGATTACTTGAAGCAGCACTGTTAATTGGAAGGATGTAATACAGCGTCTCCCAGCCAATAAGCGGAATACCATCCGCCGTGACAGTCTTATCGGCTGCGCCGCCGACACCGGGGATGACAGTTCCAACCGAAGGAACATCGATCTGGAAATATCCACTTGGAGCAAAATGAGCTCCTCGACCCGCATTCATGAAGATGTAGCGGGTCGTCCACTTCACAGAATTGTTGGTGACAGAAATTGTCCCGCCGCCAGAGAGTGTAAGAGCAGCAAGATTCGTCGCAATCCACGTATTCGCAGAAACGCCACCAAAGTTCGCAGCGCTACCTGAAATATCGATACCCCAGGTGCCAGTCGCGCCTACGCCAGCCAACGTCGGCGCGTAGCTGTTGAAATTGTCAGAGTTGAGAAAACGCACCCAAGAACTGAAGACGCCAGAGAGAACGTTGCGGCTGTAAAGCTCGTGGGCGTTATCCTGCCAGCCCCAAGCGATCTGACGACCCCAGAAATTGGTGCCGACAGAGTGACGCATATTCTGATAGAACCACCAGCCGGCTGTGGGCGCTCCCGTTAGGTTGGCGCCTTCAATGATCGTCTGGGTATCAGCCGGGGTCGACGTGAAGATCGTATCCGCGTTGGTCATCGTCAACGTCGGCGTCATATGAACGCGATCGGTAAGAGTTGCCGTCGCCGCATTGCCGGTAATACCGATGCCCCAGGTGCCAGTCGCACCGGTGCCTGTAAGAGTGGGCGCATCCGTGATGCCGTAACCTGCAAGGGTCGTGGGCCTTGAGGAGAGATTTGCGAACGGGATCGAGATGTTCGTCGATCCGTCGAACGAAACTCCAGCGATCGTGCGAGCCGTCGTCAGAACGTCGGCGCGCGTCGAGCGATAGGCTCCGTAGATGCCAGTGTCGAGCGACTGTCCGTTCTGAAGCATTCGCCCGTTGGGGAACTCATAGTTGCTCGGCGAGTCACTATTGCGACGAACAATCGGGATCCACGACTTAGGAATCGTGATCGCGCCGCTATTGTAACCAACGACGCGGAAGTTGGTTGGAACACTAGGCTGGTTCGCGCCGATAGGAAGAATGTAATAGAGGACTTCCCAAGGCCCGAGTGGAATACCGTCTGCCGTAACAGTCTTGTCGGTTGCGCCCTGCAATCCAGGAATTACAGTTCCGACAGACGGGAGGGTAATATCGAAACCATTGCCCGTCGAGAACTGCGATGTGGCGCGCCCCATACCGATCACGATGTAGCGCGCAGACCACTTAACGGAGTCATTGGTGACGGAAATGATACCGCCACCGGAGATCAGTTCGGTCGCCAGATCATTCGCGGCCCAAGTTTCAGCAGAAGTGCCGCCAAAGTTCGCAGCGCTACCTGAAATATCGATACCCCAGGTGCCAGTCGCGCCCGTTCCGTTGTTCAGCGGAACGTCGGTGATGCCGTAGCCGGCGCGCGTGGTGGGAATTGAGGAAAGGTTGGCGAAGGGGATCGAGATGTTGGCCGAGCCATTGAACGACACGCCCGCGATCGTGCGAGCCGTGGCGAGCGTCGTCGCCGTGGCAGCGTTGCCGCCAATAGAAACGCCAGCAAGCGTCAGCGCTCCCGAGGCGCGATTGACCGGCACGGCTGTGGTGCCGATAAACACCGAGGCAGTGTTGTCAAGCTTACCGCCAATTTGCGTAGCGATAGTGGTCGCAAAATTGGGGTCATCACCCAGCGCCGCAGCCAGCTCGTTCAGCGTATCAAGTGTCGCCGGCGCTGCGTCCAGCAGAGCAGCGAAACGCGTGTCGAGAACCGACTTCAGGCCTGCAGGATGAACGGCGCGCGTCGTATCGGTGCCTGTCGCAGTCTCAGCGGCGGTCGCAAGTTCAACCTTACCGGCGACGGTTTCACTTGCAGCGGCAACGGCGGCGGTTGCGCGCGAGGTAATGGCATCAGCGACACGCAAGGGCGTCATAGCCGTTGTATCGTCGGTGCCAGCGGTGGCCTGGGCGTTCGTCGATTTCGTGACCGTAATGGTGCGATTGGCGGCAAGTGAACCACCACCCGTCGCAAGACCCGCGCCAGTGATGGTCACGCTGGAAAGAGCGGGTGCAGTTCCGCCAATCGTCAGTGCGTCGGCAGCAATCGTCGTCGTCGTCAGAGTGCCGGCAGAGACCGTCGTCGCCGTGAGGGTGCCGATACCACCGACATTCTTGCCGTCGAAATCCCAGATCTTATTGGGATCAGCCAGGTCGTCGCGCCAGGTCAGCTTTACATCCGGCAAGGCGCCACGCTTGATCACAATGCCAGAGGCAAGCGTCGGAAGGCTGGTGACGTTCTTGCGAAGCGTCAGCGTATCGCTGACCGTGGAGAGAAAAGCATCGTTACTGGTGCCGAGCAGCGCCAGCACGCCATCGAGCGAAGAGAACGTCCTCTGCAGAAGCGAAGAGACCGCACGATCGCCATAGCCCGGATAGGGCAGCTTCAGATTGGCCGTGAAGTCGCGATGAATGATGTAGGGGACATTCGTCGCATTAGCGCCGCCATAGGGCGTCGTCAGAGTGATCTGCGTCGGCGAGTTGATCGCCTGGATCTCATACCAGACGTTTTCGCCGTCGAGCGCGAACAAATTGCCCGGCTGAGCCTGTCCGGTCAGATCGGCTCCAGTGAAGTTTACGACAGCCGAATTGTTAAGGACCGATACGAGGCCGTCGCGGAACTGAGACATTCATAGACTCCTTAAGAGGAACCCATGATAAATCATCCGTTACTTATTCTCAAGACGAGAGCTTGAGGCCCGACAGAATCGAAAGCTCCGCGTTAGTCAGACGCTTCGGAAAATAGATGACGCGTCGGATATGAAGTCCTGATCCGTAGATGTAGAGCTGACCCAATGGGTCCGGCACGGCAATCGATTGCGTGGTAACACTTCCCCCATCACGGGAAACCGCAAAATCATTTGCCTTATACGCCAAGGCCGCCCAGGTCGGCTGGTCTCCGATGACAAAATTAGTGCCGTCCCATGTTACGACGTTTTCGTCATAGACGATCGGGTCCGTTACGCGGGAGCCGGCGCTCTCGTAGATGCGAAAGCCTAGACGCGAACCGGCGACACCCGCAACGCGAAGCCACGCACCGCCGAAATCAACGGTGCTGCTCGCCAGAGATCCTTCACGCTGCATCTCGACGAAAAACGTGCCTTCAAGGGGGTTAATCCAGTTCGCGTTATTGAGAACGGAAAATGCCTCCGACGGATAAGTGACTGCAGATCCGGAAGTCTTAATTGGCGACGTCGCGAAAGCGGTTTGCTCAAGCTGGAACAGACCAATGTCGACAGTGAAATCTACCGAGGCCCCGGTCGCCACAGCCAGCACCAGAGAGACTTGGACACGCTCGGTTGTTGCTGGCGCTGTTCCGGTCACGATCCAGCGCTGAGATCGCAAGTTATCGCCGGTCATCGAAGTTACCGAAAGATCGCTCGTAGAAATATACGCGCCCGCAGACAGACCCCAACGAAGGCGGCATACTTTGGTTCCAGACGGCAAAGCGCCAGCGTGAAGTCTGGCAAAGAAAGAGCCCGTGAACATCTGACCTGGAGACGCGGCCGTCACGGTCGAAAAATGCGGCGCTACGGCGATCGTGTGTGTAACGGTTGCGGTGCCGTAATAACGCACGCGCAGAAACGGAATGCCATCTGAGACGCCAGTGCCGACAATCTCACGCGTGACGCCGTTCGCCGTTGCCGTCACACTCCACCCTGACGGAACGGTTCCCGGTGTTCCCGCTGCGGCCGCAGCCATGTTGCTATTGTTTAGGACAAGGTTTGTCCGAGCGGACTCAAGCAGGAAGCCCAGACGACGAAGCGTTGTGGGATTGTAGTTTGCAGGTCGAGGCTGTCCGCTCGCCACATCAACCAGAGCGCCCTGTTTGTCGAACGCGCTCGCTACAGAGGCGCGAGCGAAGCTACCTCCGGCCATTGACATAAACGCCGAAAGCGAGCCCGAAGCGACCTTGCCTGTCACGCTGTAGTTGTCGCGCAGGAAATCGAGGATGAGAGTTGGATCTTCGCTAATACCGGCGGCTTTGATCTGGTTGCGCTGCTCAAGATCAATCAGTGGCGCTGGGTGAGCGACCCCAAAAGTCGGCGCCACACTGTCCAAACGTTCAAGAGCGCGCTTGGTAATGGCGGCCACATCTTCATCGCCCCTTGCCGGAAAGGGCAGATCGAGATTAGCCGTAAATTCGTCAGTGATGACATAGCTCGCTCCGGCAATTGCTACTCCTGTCGGCAACGGGAAATGCTGGGCGACATGCAGCTCAGTATCCGAGACGACCCTGGAGATTTGAAGTGCCGAAAAGACAGCCTCGACCCGAAGAAGCGATCCGACCTTTACGCCGTCAGACAGCCATGTCGTGCCCATACCGTTGACGATATGAGAACCCTGATTGATCGAGACAGTGCCTTTGGTGATTTTCATGACTAGAGCGCGATCAGGTAAGGGAGATGATAGGGGTTACCGGTGTTCTCGGGCAGATTCATCGTCTGGCGGTGATTGATCGGCAGAAAACCGTCGATTGGCATTTGGTATTCAGTCGTGCTCTTACGCTCCAGGGTCCAGACGTTGGAGTTGTTGGAGCCTGGGCGTGGCCATAGGCCCGTCATGCGTGCATGCCAGTAGGTATCGGCGGCAATTGGCTTTGTCGGGTGTCTAAGGATGTATTTGTTGATGCTGCCGTCACCGGCAGTGGTGAAGTCTACATCGTCGCCCTCTCGCACTGGGTCAAGGGTTGCAAAACCGAGAGCAACTTGCAGCGAGTCGACAATGCGAGCGTATTTCCGTCGGCTCGTAAAGGCGATTTCATCTGAGCCACTTTTATTGATCAACACTCCGTAACCTGTGGGCAAAACATTGTTAGAGACGCGAATACCACAAACTTTGTAGGGAATCTGCGTGCCGGAAGCAGCGTTGCAACTGAACCAAAAAGTCGTAGTGGTCGTTGGACCAAAAAAGTAACGAACATTGAACTGCGGCTTAATGAAGACAATCGGATAGATAAGCCCAGAATAGGTGATGGACTGTAGCGTCGAAAAGCCGCCACCGGGCCAGGTGATATTACCCTCATACAGCACCTCCATGCAGGCGAAATTCTGGTCAATCACGACCTCGCCGTTGGAGTTGAGAATGTTGGAGGAAAGACCGTAGCTCATGCGAACATATATCCAAACACCGCCAGACCGATAGTAGGGTTCACAATGTTGAGCTGGGCGTAGAGAATGCGGGTGTCGTTGTTCCAGGTGCCGGGGAAACTCGTGGGGTTTCGCCAGAGATTGGCTGGATCATATTGCTGCTTGAAGAAACAGTGCATGTAAACGCGGTTGAACCCGTCAGCGATGCCGACAATGTGCGAGATCAGTGCGCCCTTTGTGATGTCAAACTGCGGTATATGAATGTTGAAGTCGCGACCATTTGGGAAGCCCGCAGGAATAGTGGCGTCTGCATCCCCTGGGTAGATTACGCGCGAATAGACCTCCCGCCCAAGACGGGCATCCGTCGCGGGGCCAAGAGATCCATACTGATCAGCGAGCTGGTAACCGTAGGGCATTAGGACAACTTCCCGATGCGCATGATGAGAGTGCCAATTTCGTCAAACACGTCCAGGCGTTCGTTGTCGAAGTCGACGACAAAGCGGCCATTGGCGCTCTGAGCCTTACCGGCCGTAATGGTTCCAAGATTGGCTGTCAGAGCCGACAATGCCGACACGTTGATCTGCGTCGCCGTAATAGTATTGGCGATAATTTTGTTACCGTGCAGGTTGGCGATATATGCATCGCCAATTGCTGCGGACGCCAAATAGGTCGACGCATTTGCGGCGGTGATCTGGCTTAGGGTTGCGAAAGCGCCAAGACCTGAAATCTTGGTATTGGAAATTGCGCCGTTTGCGACCAGAGTTCCGGCGTTGGCCGACGTGATCTGACTGAGCGTTGCGAACGTGCCGAGGCCACTAATCGCGTTGTTCGGGATCGAACCTGCGGAGAAGCCGCCCGAGCCAAAGATCAGAGCGCCAGCCGCATCGTAGAGCAAAAGACCGAAATCGGTTGCTCCCGCGCCATGCTGGCCCAGACGCACGCGCACAGTGCCATTATTGTCGGTGATCGTCAGCCGACGGTTGGCGGCCGACAGCTCAAAACGGTTCGAGCCGAGATAGATGGCGTCCGTCGTGGTGATCGTGCCACCAGCCATCTTGTCGAAGGTGATGTTCCCGGCGAGATGCACGTTGGCAATGATGCCGCCCTTGATCTGCACGGAGTCGGTGATCAGCTCCTGCACAGCCAGGCGCTGGGCTGTAATCGAGCCAGCGATAATCTGGTCACCGTCGATCAGCGTGCGTCCGTAGGTGGCGACGAGATCAGTGCCGCCGCGGTAGGTCGCAAGACGCACCCAGTCCGCACCTGTCACGGAGTTTAGATTGGTTGTTGCCGTCAGTGTCGTCGCTGCGCGCTGCCAGCCAATATAGACCGTGCCCGTGGTCCAGGTGGTGGATCCGCTGGTGATATTGGTCGTGGTTTGTGTGCCGTTGTCCCCGATCCAGGAGATCGAGCCTGCGGTCCACGACAGGACGTTCGTCGTCTTGTTGAATGAGAACTGCAGGCCAGCGAAGGTCAGTCCGCGCAGACCCACCGACAGCTTGTTGGCTTCGATCGTGTTGGTGGCGATCGAGCCACCCTCGATCTTGGTGGCATCGGTGCCGTTGCGCCAGGACGCGAGTGTCGTTGCGCCTGAGATGAGGATCTTGCCGGGGTCGATCTGCGTGGTATGAGCGTTGATGCGCCCGGCAGGGTCAGCCGCACGCGCCTCGATCGTTCCGATCTGCACGCCCGTCGCCCCTACGGTGATTGTCGCCGGCAGAGCGGTGTTGATGTTGAGTCGATCACCGGTGATGGTGCCGGCAAGGATCTTGTCGACGGTCACCGCATCAGCAGCGATCTTCACCGCCGTGATGGCATTGGCGATGATCTTATCGGCAGTCACAGCGTTCGCGGCGATCTTGTCGGCGGTGATCGCATTGGCCGCAATGGCGTTCGCGGTCACAGCGTTGGCCGCGATTGTGCCGGCAGTCACCGCATTGGCTGCGATCTTGCCTGCTATGACAGCTCCGGCGAGAATCTTGTCCGCGGTAACGGCGTCGGCGGCGATCTTCTCGGCAATAACCGCATTTGCGGCAATCTTGATGCCAGTGACGGCATTTGCGGCGAGCTTGGCTTCTGTTACCGCATCGGCAGCAAGCTCTGCGAAGGTGATTGCCAGCGGTGCGATCTTCGCGGTGACAATGGCATTGTCGCCGATGTCCGCGGTTGAGATCTGACCTGGCGTCACCGCAACGCCTGCAGTTGCATTGAACGCGCCAACAAGCCCGGAGGTATTGCGTGCGCGAACCCAGTAGAAACGCTGCTGGCCTGTCGTGAGGCCAGAATGCGTGAACGCATCGCCCTTAGACATGCCAATGAGCGTAGCGCTCGCGCGAACGTCACTGGTGTGCGTCCAGACTTCAACCAGATCGAGATCGCTGTCGCTCGGATTAACCCACTTCAGAAACACGCTCTTAAGCGAGGCGCTGGCGACGAGAGACGAGGGTGCTCCAGGCACAACAGTATTTGATGCCGTTGTGATAGCGACCGTCGCAGCGTAGGCCGAGGCATACATGAACTTGTTGAGGGCTCGCAGACGCACCTCATAGCCCGCATTCATGGCCAGGCCGGTCCACTCGTAGCGGTTCGATGCCGTGGTGTTGGAGATCCAGTTGCCGCCGGCGGGACGGATCTCGACCTCGAAGACGCCGAAGTTCTCGGAGGGCGAGACGGCCCAGGTTGCCGTCAGGCGAACTTGAAGATCACCTGCGCCATTACGCTCGATCGCACTTGTGAGAGAAAGCCCTGTCGGAACCGCGGGAGGCTCGGTATCAACGCCCGTCTCGACATCGACGCGAATCGGCGGACAAACATTGACACCCTCGCGACCGAAGGAGTCATAGGCAGCGGCCCTGACGTAGTAGGTGCCGAAGGCTTCAGCCTTGAGCGTCAGCGTGTTGTTGATGCCGTCATAAGCGACATCCGTCGTCTTTGGATCGAAGGAGTTGGTTGTCTCCATCCAGACGAGGTAGCCGGCATGATCGGGGTCATCGAGCGGTGGCAGCTCGATGAAGACCTGCTCGATGCCAGCCTTGACGGTCGGAACGAACAGCGAGGGCACCGGGTTCTCGACGACAAGGATCGCCGGGCTCGACTCCCGACCCAGTGTGTCACGAACCGTCACCTCGACGCGGATCTTACGCTGGGGACCGCGTGCAAAGCGCGCGTTGTCCTCGGCGTTCATCTCGTAGGTGTAGAGAAACTCGCGTGTCTGGCTGACGAAGGTGCGCAGCAGCTCGTTCGTAGTCGGGTGATAGATCCGCACCACGTTGTCGCGAAAGAACGGGTTGATGTCGTTGACGCCAGCACCATTGGTTTCCTGGGTCAGATCGGAGGCGACCTGCGGAAAATTGTTGCGCCAGACAACCTTGAACTCGCGCCCGCCAAAGGTCGTTTCAGTGCCGCGCCCGAACAGCTCCAGATGGCTGACATAGGGCCTTTCAACACCCTCCCAGCCGGAAGCGGTAAATTCCAGCTCGGCATAGCTTGAAGTCAGCCCAGTGGCAGAGACGGCCGCGACATAGAAGGTCCATGTTCCGGGGATGCTCTCCTCAACGTCGAAGGAGGGGTTGGTGACGGAGCCATAATTGACGAAACCACCTGGCGTCATCGCCGAGATGGTGAACTCTTTCACCAGCATATCGACCGGCGGTGTCCAAGACAGATTAATCCGCGTCTTGGCATTGCCAGACTGGAAGAACAGACTTTCCGTCGCTTTCAGGTTCGTCGGCGGTTTTGAGATATTGCGCGGGCGCGCATACTGGATCGGCTCCAGGATCACACCCTGCTCGACGCGAGCGAATTTCGTCGGGTCGTAGAACAACCCGGAGATGGTGAAGATGTTCTTCTCCGTCTCCTTGTTGCTCAGAACGCGGAAAAGCCGCGGTGCAACATCCGTTCCCTTGATGATGTAGACCGCATTAGGCTCGACGGTCTGCGACAGAGCCGAGGCAATCGTGACCTTGTTGTTGCCGTCAGTGAAGGCAACGATCGGTTTGGTCTCCAGCGTGCCATCAGGCAGCGTGACCATGATCTGATAGGTCTCACCGATTGTCGGCGCAAAGTCCTTGTCGAGGCCCAGAACGGTGCCAGCGACGCTCTTCAGACGCCCACCGGTGCGGGCCTGAGCTTTGCTCGGGTCGGCAATGGCGACAATGTGACCGGGCAGAAGGTCGGCCTGGTCCCAGGAGCAGCGATACTCCACGACCTCTGTTTCGAACTGCTCAGAGTCGAGCATCCACTTGGCATAACGATGCGCCTGACCGCGCGACGTGCAGCCAAAGAGATCAATCTCCTTCTCTCGCCAGCCAATCGGCGACTTGATGAGATCCTCGTTCGGCACGATCTCAGTATCAGGACGACCAAAATCATCCTGGTTGGAAAACTTGACGATCGCGACCGAGTGACGCGACTTGAGGCCCGTGCCTGAGTATTTGAAGCGCCCGTCAATCGTGTTCGCCGGCGTGACCAGCTTCACCGGCTCTTTCGGCATATCAGCGACGGCAAAGATCTGACCGAGCGACCAGAAGGCCATGCCGCGGAAGATCGCGGTGATGTTGTTGAGAACCTTGTGGGCCTCTTCGCGATTGCGGATCCAGGCATTGAATGTGAAGCGCGGCTCGAGGATGTCCTCGCCCGTGTCGCGGTTCTTGTAGCCGGACGGGATCAGTTCGTCGCAATACTGCGCGATCTGGTAGAGGCCCCACTTGTCGATCTTGGAAGCGTCGATGTATTCGCCCAGCCCGTAGCGCGGGTGAGTGACGAGATCGTAGAAGATCCAGGCGGGATTGTTCGTCCACTCGATCTTAAAGGTGCCGTCCCAGATGCCCGTATAGGTGCGGGTGATCGGGTTGTAGTTCGACGGCACCTGGATCTTCAGACCGATCCAGTCGTAGGTGCGCGCCGGAATGTTCGTGCCGAACTCGCGCGCATTGATCTCCAGCGCGATATAGGCCGTGTGGGGATAGGTGAACTTGCCCTCGACGACCGTGGTGTAGCTTTCCCACCACGTCTCGTTCTGGAGCTCCACCGTGTCATTGTCCGGCGTGATGCGGACCATGCGGATTTGCCAGGGGTAGCCACCCACGGGCAGTTCGATGCGGCGCGCCACCTGGAATGGTGACGTGGCTTTCTGGTTGTTGATGGTCTCTGTGGCGACACGGTTCCAGGCTCCGCCGTTGGAACGCACCTCCCATGCCCAGGAAACGCTCGTTGGCTTCAGCTCGCCGTTTTCCTTGTCCTGACGCACAAGACCCGGCACGCGGGCGATGACACGCACGGAGTCGGCCGTCGGTTCGGCAATCGTGCGCACAACCGGCCCGGTCGATGCCTTGACCCGCGTCTCGACAATGAAAGGTGTCTCGGCAGTTGGAATACCTGGCACATGAGTCTGGTCGGGAAGACCCGTGCGCACGGACCAGTTGATGCCGATGCCTTGAACGCCTGAAGTCGATCCGGACGAGCCCTTGTCGACCGGTTCCTCATTCTCCAGAACTGCCTTCTGTTCCGGCGTGGTTGCGCCGAAATTGTATGTGCCGTCAGCGTTCTTCAGCGGGGTATAGTCGAAGAAGATCGACTGGGCGCCATTAGCCAGGCCAACGCATTCGCCTTCGGAGATGATCTCCATAAGGCGAATGCGAGCATTGGAGCGCACCGTGTTCGGCGCTTCGCCGCCACCACCCTTGCCACCCTTCGAGCCGGAGATGCCGAAGACCGCAGGATCCATTCGCGGAACAAAGGTCATCCGATCACTCCACCCTGAACGTCATGCACCACGCCGTCGATCGTCACCGTGCCGGGGTTGCCAGCGACCGTGCCGGGCTGCTTCCAGGTGCCAATCTGTTCAATGTCGGTGCCGGACGAGCCGACGATCGAGCCGGTCATCACGCGGCCATAGGCGAGCGGCACCGCGCCTCCCTGTTCGGAGACGTTGATTGGGCCGATCATGGAGCTCTCGTCACGCTTCTTGGCTTTCTCGGCCGACGACATCATCGCGGAGACACCAGCGAGCGCGAGACCGGCGCCGATGAAGGCGAGATTGCCGTAGGTCAGACCCATCATGCCGGGAATGGCCGTGCTCATGCCGGAGAGTGGCGCTGCAAGCGTGCCGCCCGATGCGAAGATTGCGATACCAACGAGGGCAACGCCGAGAATGGCCTTGAGCGCACCTCCGCCCTTGTTGCGAGAGCCCTGCACGATCGGGATAATGTGCAGATCGGCAACGCCCAGACGGAACTCGGCGATGTGTTCCTCGGCGAGATCGATACCCTTCTTCAGATTGCCGCGCACGACGCGATAGGAGCCCTCCGAGAGGGCCTTCATGAAGCGACCGGGAAAGTTGGCGTTGAGCGCGCGAATAGCCTCGGCCGCGGTCTCGACCTGAAGTTCGAACCGCTTGCCGAAGACCTTGCCCAGATGGCCGTGCAGGTGAATGACGCGCTTAGACATAGCCGTTCACCTCGGGATGGCGGACGAAGACGTCAGCGACGCGCGCCCACATGCCCGCCGGCTCGTGGCAGGACAGGCGCTTGGGCTTGTGGTGAAGGATCAGGTCATTGGACGAGAAGACCGCCGCGTGGTTGATTCGGCTGTCGGGGTTGCCGGAGCGGTCACCCATGCGCATCAGGAAGGCGTCGCCCTCCTTCACCTGGCTGCGGTCGATCGTGAAGAAGCCCGCGGCGCGGAAGTTTTCGACGTAGAGATCCTTGCCGTCCTTCCACCAGCCGTCGTCACGCGGATAGTCGGGCAGATCCAGTGCGTGCTCGGCCAGATAGTAGTCGCGGATCAGGCTGTAGCAGTCGAAGACGCCATGCACGAAGGGACGCCCGACGAGCGGTGCTCGCGGAAGTTGGTCGCCCCAGATCATCAGGTCGAGCACGCGCTCGCTGTCGAGGGCAATGATCACCCACGGCACCGCCGTATCGCGCTGGGAGCGCATGTCGGCCGCGGTGGGGAAGACCTCGCCGTTCGGGTGCGAATGCACGACGGCCTGGATGTCGCCCAGGGCTAGGGCTTCGTTCCAGCGCTCGGGGGCGATGAAGAAGTCGTCCTCTGGCTTGGCCGCGAGGTTCTCGCAGGGCATGTAGCGATCGGCGACGATGAAGCCGCAGGACTCGCGTGGGAACTCGCGCCGGGCATGCTCTCGCGCCGCGAGAACTGCCTCAGGTGCAAAGCTTGCCTCAAGCTGGGCGCGATAGGTCTGGAAATCGATCACTGGCGCA
>ERZ761595.54-NODE-54-length-36754-cov-38.898826_pt1 | contig 36754 bp, 41 predicted proteins | sample MGYA00511035_ERZ761595 | MGnify/ENA primary metagenome ERZ761595 (study PRJEB28899, sample SAMN03785553) | bioreactor sludge metagenome | biome: EBPR Sludge; feature: EBPR Bioreactor; material: 0.22µm filtered reactor supernatant | place: Saint Lucia: Queensland...
ATTTCCACCGAACAGCTACTAGACAAGTATTGGTCACACATTGACCCTACTGATACCACTGGTCAATTTGCTGACAAGGGCTTTCAATACACCACTGCCATCTTCTATAGTAACGAAGAACAGGCGATAGTGGCTCGTGATGCCAAGCAACGTTTAGAAAACAGTGGTCTATTCACCAAGCCGATCGCCACAGCTGTCCTTCCCTTGACTACATTCTTCAGGGCCGAAGACTATCATCAAGATTATTACAAAAAATCAGCTGATTACTATGAACGTTACAAAGCGGGCTCAGGCCGAGCTGAATTCGTGGAGGAGACTTGGGCTAAGGACGCTGCCATCAAATTTCTAGAGTCAGAGCAAACAGCCAATCAAACCAAATCAAAAAACGGTGATTATAATTACACCGAAGCAGAGATCGCTGAAAAGTTAAAAAATCTAGATCCCTTAGCCTATCATGTCGTCGCTGAAAACGGCACCGAATCACCCTTTAACAATGCCTACTGGGACAATAAGGCCGAAGGCATCTATGTGGACATAGTGACAGGTAAGCCGCTTTTTTCTAGCACTCACAAATACGACTCAGGTACTGGCTGGCCAAGTTTTTGGCGGACGATTGATGATGATTCAGTCACCATGCACGAGGACAAGTCGCTTTCAATTACTCGGACAGAGATCCGCAGTGACGGAGGTCATCTAGGACATGTCTTTGCCGATGGGCCAGTCGAGGAGGGTGGTCGACGCTTTTGTACCAATTCCGCCTCATTAAAATTTATCCCCAAGGCGGATATGGCGAAGGAAGGTTATGCCGACTACCTCTATTTGTTTAACTAACGTTAGTAATTTTAAATAATTTATCTTATGACCAAAACTACTGCCACCACCATCTCTGCCTACAACAAATTACAAAGCAAACAAGTCGGAGAAATTTGTCAGTTTTTACAATCAAGTATCAATAGTAATCTAAAGAAAGCTAGCTCCAAAATCTGGCACGGTAGTCCGGTCTGGTTTATAAATGACAATCCCATTGTCTCTTATTCAGTTAGAAAAAATGGCACTGTCTCACTGATGTTTTTTAGTGGCCAGAGTTTTGAAGAGTCTGGTTTAAAACCAGAGGGTAAGTTCAAGGCAGCTGAAATATTTTATACAGACGCGCAAGAGATAAAAGTGACACAGCTCAAAAGATGGCTCAAGCAAGCAACTACTATCCAATGGGATTACAAAAATATTGCCAAGAGCAAGGGTGTTTTACAAAAGATTACAGTAGCTCCAGTCAAGCCAGCGCCAAGAGGCATGGATAGCAGTGCTCACGATGAGCGCTTTGCCAAGATGATTTTCGCTTCTGTCTATCCGCTCTACCTAGCCAAGGTCACGAGGAAGGGGAGGACGAAGGCAGAGCTCGATCAAGTGATCAAGTGGCTGACTGGTTTTGATCAGCAGACTTTGCAGAAGTTGACCAAGGAAAAGGTGACTTTTGCAGAGTTTTTTCAGCGAGCCAAATTACCCAAAAATGCGCAATTGATAACCGGCACGATTTGTGGCTATCGTATTGAAGACATCAAAAATCCCTTAACCAAAAAGGTCCGGTACTTGGATAAAGTGGTGGATGAATTAGCCAAAGGGTGTAAGCTAGAGAAGATTTTACGAGCTGAGTAAGATCGGTAAATAAAATACACGAGTTCATCGTGTATTTTGTTATCAGTTTAGTTGTTTGCTGATTATTTACTAGTACCTTCAACCTCCACACTAAAGCCACCATAGGCCATGCGTTTCATATCAAAGGGCATGGTCATGTCTTGGTGATCTTGATACTTCTCGTCCATCTCAGCCATGACCTTGGCATTGACCTCATCACGATGGGCTTTGGATTCAAATACGATAAACGAAAACCAAACGTTCTCATCTGGGCTAGTCTTGGCTAGTTCGGTAAAGGCGAGTTGCTTCATGCCACCCATGTCTTTGGTTTCTAGATCATCACCGATACATTCGTAGTATTCTAGAGCGCCGTGCTTCATCCAAGATTCTCGTCCCTCAGTAGCCATTTTTTTGTATTCTTCGGTCTTATCCTTTGGCACTACTAGCACAAAGCCATCTACGTATTTTGGCATATTTTTTGCTTGATTATTAATTAACTCATTAATGATATTTGTTAATAGCTTTTTTGGCAATAAAAAAATAAGCTAGACTAATCTAGCTTATTTTTACTGCGGAGAGGCAGGGATTCGAACCCTGGAACAGCTTTCACCGTTAACACCTTAGCAGGGTGCCCCTTTCGACCGCTCAGGCACCTCTCCAAATCAATTATCAACAAAACAGCGTCTATGTTCTTGGTTTTTTTGACGCTCTATGTTAAAATCACTATATAAAAAAGTGCCTATATTGTCAACTTTATGGCGCAAGAAGCCGCTAACTTCAATTCAGCTCAGAATGATGACGCCGCCTATGGACGGCCACTTTTGAACTGGCAGATTGCCGAATACCCAGTCTATCAGCGTGATCGACGCTGGTATATCATCTTTGCTTCAGTCGTCACTACGCTACTTACTGTAGTACTCATCCCTAGCACCGTCTGGCCTGAGGCTCTAGTGCAAATCCCGATTCTGCGCAATTTCTTCTTAGTTGGTCCTGATTATACTTTTGCCGTTTTGATCCTCTTGATCAGCTTTGTTGTCATTACCAATGATCGCAAAAGACCTCTGGATATTGATATTATTGTTACGACCGAGGGCTTGATTATCGGTAGCAGCTTCTATAATTACGAGACTTTCAAAGAGTTTTCTATCATCTACAAGCCAGCTCAAAATGTCCGCGTGCTCTATCTAGAGTACAAAAACTCTCTGATGCCTAGGTTGTCTATTTATCTAGCCGACACTGACCCAGTGCAGTTACGAGAGATCCTTTTGGATTATCTGGACGAAGACCTAGAGCGGACCGATGAGTCCAATTCTGACTATTTTGGCCGTTTATTCAAGCTCTAGTTGACTATTTTTAGCTTATTTATTATAGTAATTTCTGTCTTTAAGCAATCGTCGTTCAATGGATAGGACGCAAGCTTGCGGAGCTTGCAATGTAGGTTCGATTCCTACCGATTGCACCATTTTTAATAAAAACCTCTATTTTAGGGGTTTTTATTTATTAAAAAAGTTGACGTGTAGTCAATTATATGTGATATTACTAATAATTCATGGTTTTTTAACAATATAGAAAGGCTGACAATGGCTAATAGTGCAAGTAATACAGAAATAGAAAGAAAATTTCTAATCTGCCAAACTGAAGTTCCTGATCTGAGTAATCTAGAGACTAGTTTCATTAATCAGGGCTATCTCGCTGGCGGTCTCAGATTGCGACGCCGAGCTGACGATTATTTTCTCACTAGAAAAGAAGCCGAAGGGATACAAAGACTAGAGTATGAGCAAAAGATTAGTAAGGAACTTTTTGATCAGTCCTGGCCTAACACTTTACTGAGGCGACTAGAAAAAAATCGCTCTATCATTAAACTAGACTCCGGTCATTTGGCTGAGCTGGATCATTATCTCGGTGAGCTCAAGGGCTTGATTACCGCTGAAGTAGAGTTTAACTCTCTCGCAGAGGCTTATGCCTTTGTTCCTCCACAATGGTTTGGTCTCGAGCTAACTAATGATCGCAGATATTCTAATTTTAACTTAGCTACCGATGGTCTAGTTCAGTACAATGATGGTTATGAAATGGAGCTTGGCATTAATCTTCTCATCGACGAAATCGACAGTCGTAAAGCTGAAACTCCTTTGATAGTTGCCGTTGCCGGTGGCTCTGCTTCTGGCAAAACTACTATCGCTCAGAAGCTACTTAAATACTACGGTGACGAAGCTCTACTCTTGTCCATGGATCACTATTATCGTGGCTTAAAGTATTGCACCAAAGCTGGTCTTCAATTAGATCAGCCAGAAGCTGTCAATCTTGAGCTTTGCGCTGAGCATCTAGCTATGCTTAAAAAGGGTCTGTCTATTGAACGACCAATTTATAGTTTTAATGTCGGTGAAGTCATTGGCTCCAAAACTATTCACGCTAAGCCCATCATTATCCTAGAAGGTCTCTTTGCTATCCATCCGCTCATCAATCATGTTACTAATCTCAAAGTCTTTGTCGAAGCCAATATTCATAGTCGTCTTATCCGACGTCTCATCAGAGATCGGCTCAGAACCAGTCAGACTGAGGCAGAGATTGCTACGCTTTTTCTGTCTAGTGTTGATTTGCTTCATCGTCAATATATTCAGATTAACAAAGCAAGCGCTGATCTAGTGATCAATAGTGAGCGTCGCAGTTCTGAAGAAGATTTACAGATTGAGACGGTCGAGCGACAAATCAAGTTTCCACTTGAATACGCTCTTAAAAATTTCAGCAAAGCCGGCTTTGAGATCGAGGATAAAATCAGGCAATTGGATCACTATTACGCTCCAATCAAATCAAATGACCCACAAGAGCTAATCCGAGTCCGTTATGGTTACGGTAAAGACAGTGGTCATTTCTCGCTAGCTTACAAAGGCAAACGAGCTGATGATGGCGAAAGGGCTTGTTATCAAGCCTATCCACTCAGTGTCAGTCTGGCCGAAACTATTGCTAGTAGTGACTATCAACAAATCTTGACAGTCAGCAAGCAGAGGTTAAAGTCCAGTTACAAAGGTCTAGACTTCAGGCTCGATCTAGTCCATATTGGAGTAGATGATAATTCTGTCTTTCTCGGTGACTATCTGGAGTTTTACAATTACAGTCCAGATCAGCAACTGATCTTAGAAGAGTTATTAGCATTCTTCAACTTGACTTCTGATCAAGTCATTAACCAATCTTATTTCGAACTGGCTAAAGAAAAATTAGCCAAATAATACACTAATCTAAACAGGGACTAGCTCCCTGTTTTTTTATTTTATTAAATTCTTAATTTGAATTTCTACTACCCATCTGCTAAGCTGATAGTATATGCTTAGTTACAAAGAATATCAGGACTATCTCCGAGATAACCCCAAGGGTTATTGGTTTAAGGCCAAGCTCTACGGCTGGGGCTGGACACCGGCTCGCTGGCAGGGTTGGCTAGTTATCGCCATCTATCTTGTACTCATCTTTGCTGTCTCATCTCAGGTCGAGGAGCAGGCGAGTAATGCTTCTATTTTTATTAATTTCCTACTGCCTATCACTCTACTCACTACTAGCTTGCTCATGATCTGTTACGCCACTGGTGAGAAGCCAGGCTGGCGCTGGGGCAACAAAAAATAATTATATGATCAGAGACTTTGCCAAATTTTTACGAGAGTTCAATATCATCACTATGGCCATTGCCTTTGTCATGGGCACAGCTAGCACTGCCTTGGTTAATTCCTTGGTTAAGGATATTGTTATGCCTTTGCTAGCACCACTCTTATCCGGTGATGAATGGCGAGCTGCAACTTGGCACTTCGGTCCGATCAATCTGCCTTATGGATCCTTTATCGCTGAGCTCATTAACTTTGTGATTCTAGCTTTTGTGGTATTTGTGGTAGCGACCAAATTATTTAAGATGGACTCCATTCCCAAGAAATAATTTGACAAACCAGTCAGTTAGCAGTAAAACAAACTTACAAAAGAGTTTGTTTTTTTAACATTTGCTAAGGAGTAGTCAATGCTTAACAAGATTTATCCTGAGTTAGCCATTGGCATAGATATCGGTGGTGTTATCACTCATATTCCTGATAACTTCAAATTTGCCGATCTAGCCAAGGATAGTCATCTCAAGATCACTACCAAGCCCGGTGCCTTTGAAGCTCTCAGACGTCTAGTGACCGAAAAATATCACGATAATGTTTTTGTCATTTCTAAGTGCAATGACCTCATTGAGGACAGAACCAAAGACTGGTTGATTTATCATCGTTTCTGCGAGGCAACCGGCATCAAGGCTGATCATATTATCTTTTGTCGTAACAATCCCGACAAAGCCGAGATCTGTCGTGGTAAGGGTATTCAAACCGCTTTTATTGATAATCGTATGGGCATCTTAAAGCACTTTCAAGAAGTTCGTCGTCTCTACTTGTTTTGTCCGGATAACGATGAAGTCTTGCAACATGGTGGTTATGATCCTTATAGCAATATTAAGCTAGTTAATTCTTGGGCTGAATTACTAGCCATCGAGCTAGCTCCAGACAAAACGGGTTCTTAAATAGGCCCGTTTTTTATTGCTATTTTTGAAGTTGCTAAGTTTTTGGCTAGCTCTTGCTTTTTTTAGACTTATTAACTATAATCATTTCGCTTATAGTTAAATATGCTCCAAATCAAAACCAAAACTGATTACGGACTGCTGATTATGTTAGAATTAGCCCGTCACCCCGAGGATTTTGTACCACTTTCGGCTATTGCTAGTAAGATTGGTATTTCTTCGGTTTACCTCGCACAATTGGCTCAGTCTCTGGTCAAGGCCGGTCTGATCAAAAGTCGAGAGGGTAGTCGTGGTGGTTTTTGCTTAGTTAAAGCACCTAATGATATTAATCTCCTTAATATCATCGAAGCACTCGAAAAAGGTCCAGAATTGAAGTGTAGTATCAATGGTCAGGTCTGCGCTCACTCAGCTAGCTGCTCGCTACCCAGTATCTGGTCAGGAGTGCTCACGGAACTAAAAGACGTTTTAAGAAAAAAAACTTTAGCCACTTTATTAAATTAAACTATGCTGACAATCAAAGACTTATCGGTTTCGATCGGTGACAAACAAATTTTAAATAATCTCAGTCTGACCGTCGAGGCGGGCCAGACTTGTGCCATCATGGGCCCCAACGGCTCCGGCAAATCCACTCTCACTCAAGTCATCATGGGTCATCCGGCCTATGAGATTAGCAGCGGCTCCATCATCTTTAAGGGTCTTGATATCACCGACCAAAAACCCGAGGAGCGAGCCGCTCTCGGACTCTTTCTGGCTATGCAACAACCACGTGAAATCGCTGGTGTTGATTTCTTCGCCTTTCTTTACGAAGCCTACAAAAATCTCCAAACAGCTCGTGGTGCTAGCATTCTAGAAATCTTTGAGTTCCAAAAATTATTTAATGAAGCAGCGAGTGCTCTCGATATCAAAGAGGACTGGTCCGGTCGCTATCTCAATCTCGGTCTCTCAGGTGGCGAAAAGAAAAAATCCGAAATGCTCCAGATGGCGTTACTTAATCCAAGTCTAGCTATCTTTGACGAGATTGACTCAGGGCTCGATGTCGACGCACTCAAAGTTGTCGGCGCTGCTCTCAAGCGCTACAAAACTCCAGACACTGCCGCTCTGGTCATCACTCACTATCAGCGAGTTCTCCAGTATCTCGCTCCTGACAAAGTCATCGTCATGCACAATGGTCGTGTCATCGCTGAAGGTGGTCATGAGCTAGCCAAAGAGCTAGAGGCTAGTGGCTTTGAAAAACTCATCACTAGTAATTAATATGCAAGAAATCGCCCACGACTCCATGTGGGAGTCCTACAATGACTCTCCTTACATGCAAGGCACTCGTACTGGACTTGATGAAGCCCTAGTTCGTTTTATTTCACGCGAAAAAAACGAACCCGACTGGATGCTTGAGAAACGTCTCGAGTCCCTGGCTATCTATCAGTCTCTCGAGTTGCCGACTTGGGGCCCGGATTTGTCCAAACTAGATTTAAATAAGATTACCTATTACGCCAAAGCTTCTGACAAGCAGGCCGAAACTTGGGATGATGTACCAGCTGACATCAAGAATACTTTTAATAAACTCGGCATCCCGCAAGCCGAACAAAGAGTCCTCGCTGGCGTCGGTGCGCAGTACGAATCCACCGTCATCTATCATAGTTTAAAAAAGCAATTCAAAGACCAAGGTGTCATCTTTGAAGACATGGATCTAGCGGTTAAGAATCACCCCGAACTAGTCAAAGAGTATTTCATGACTTGTGTGAAGCCGGACTTGCACAAATTTGCCGCTCTGCACGGTGCTGTTTGGAGTGGTGGCACCTTTCTCTATATGCCAGCCGGTGTCCAGATCAGTGCTCCACTGCAAGCCTATTTCCGCATGAATGCTAAAGGCATGGGTCAGTTTGAACATACTCTGATGATTATTGAAGACGGCGCCGAAGCTCATTATATCGAAGGTTGTAGTGCGCCTCGCTACGGTGTTGATTCTCTGCATGCTGGTTGTGTCGAAGTCTTCGTCAAGCCGACTGCTAAGTTCCGTTACAGTTCAGTCGAGAGCTGGAGTAAGGACGCTTACAATCTCAACACCAAGCGTGCTATCGTCGAACGAGCTGCTCATATGGAATGGGTCGGTGGTAACTTTGGTAGCAATGTCACTATGCTCTATCCTTGCTCAGTGCTAGTGGGCGAGGGGTCAAGCGCCGATCATCTCGGCGTAGCCTTTGCCAATCAAGGCCAGATTCAGGACACTGGTGCCAAGGTCATTCACCTCGCTCCCAATACTACTTCTAATATCGTCATGAAGAGCGTCAGCAAAGCTGGTGGTCGAGCGATCTATCGTGGTCTAGTTGATATCGGCACCCGAGCTGAAGATGCCGTTGCCAATATCAAATGCGACGCGCTGATCCTCGATGAGATCTCTGCCTCTGACACTGTGCCGCTGATGAAGATCAAAAACTCTTCCGCGCTACTTGTCCACGAGGCCAGTGCCGGCAAGCTCAGTGAAGACGACATCTTCTATCTCCGCAGTCGCGGTCTGTCTGAAGCTCAAGCTGCTGCTTCTATCGTCAACGGTTTCATCGCTCCCATCGTCAAAGAATTACCGCTCGAGTACGCCGTCGAGATGAATCGTCTAGTCGAACTCGAAATGGAAAATAGCGTCGGTTAATATGAAAACACTTTTTATCACTGACAATAGTACAGAGCTCACTATCGCTGATCACGAGGCAGTCTTGGTCGTGGACGAGCGCACCAGTTCTAGTGACTTTACTTTGCGCATCGGCGCCCATGCTCAAGTTAATTATCTTTGGCTCGCGGGCGAGACCAGTGACGCGGAAATTACTCGCGCTGTCAAAATCGGCAATCATAGCGAGCTGACCGCTTGGCAACTTTTCTCTGGTGAGTCTAGTGCTAAGTTCCGGCTCGATCACCAGCTAGGTGAGCAAGTTAAGTTTATTAATAAAGTCCTCGTTCATAAGGGCGGTACTGCCCAGCTAACTGTCACTGATTATTATCGCTTCCAAGAACCTAGTGCCTATGGTCGCTTTGAGATTGAGGGCTTTGTTACTGGTCTTGCTAATTTGTCTTATTCCTCTGACTTACAAATCGCTCCGGCCGCTCAGCAGACTGATTCTCGCATTGATATGAAACTGCATTTACTTGGCCGCGAGGCTCGAGGCTTGCTACTACCGGGTTTGCAGATTGATGCCAATGACGTCAAGGCTGGTCATAGTGCTACTACTTTCAAGCTCAGTCCTGAGGACGCCTTTTACTTACAGAGTAGGGGGCTAGCTACTGATCAGATCAAGGCTCTCTTGCTCCGCTCTAGTCTCAATCACTTCCTCGCAGGCTTAGATGATCAAGAATTAAAAGCCAAAGTTATGTCTAGACTTTTATAATCTCCTTTGTGTCATTTCGAACGAAGCTTAAGCGTAGTGAGAAATCGCTTAAAGGTCATTACTCCTATTATCTTATCAATTTAACCCGACACAATGCTTAATGGTTAAGAGATCTCTCACTGCGTTCGAGATGACACAAAATAAACTTTTAGCTTTAAGACTTTATACTTTTGACTAATTTAATATGAACCCCCGATCAGACTTCCCAATTTTAAACAAAACTATCAACGGCGAAACCATCGTCTATTTTGATAATGCCGCCACCACTCAAAAGCCTCAAATCGTCATTGATGCTGTCAGCAACTTCTATACTAACTCCAATGCCAATGTCCATCGTGGTATTAATCCGCTCGCTGAAGAAGCTACTAAACTCTACGAGGATGCCCGCGCGACTGTCGCTCAGTTCATTGGTGCAGCTAGTAAAGAAATTATTTTTACTCGTGGCACGACTGAATCCATCAACCTCGTTGCGCGCGCTTGGGGCGAGGCTAGTTTACAAGCTGGCGATATCGTCGTCCTTAGTCAGGCTGAGCACCATGCTAATTATGTGCCGTGGTTGCAGCTCAAAGAAAAGCTTGGTATTAAACTCGCTGTTATTCCAGTGCTTGCTAGTGGTGAATTAGATTTGCAAGCGGCAAAAAAATTACTTGCTGAGCCTCGTGTCAAACTACTAACCTTGTCTCAGGCTTCTAATGTCCTCGGTATTATCAATCCGATTAAAGAATTGTTTGCTGAAGCTCGTGACTTAGGAATTGTTACTCTGCTTGATGCGGCGCAGACTGTCGGGCACTTGCCGATTGATGTCCTGGACTTGCATTGTGATTTCCTAGTTGCTTCTGCTCACAAGCTCTATGGTCCAACTGGCGTTGGCATCCTCTTTGGTCGAGCGGAGCTGCTTGCTAAGATGCCGCCTTTCTTAGGCGGTGGTGGCATGATTGCTTCGGTTGCGACTGACAGCTTTGTAGCCGGGCCAGTGCCAGAGAAATTTGAAGCCGGTACCCCACCGATTGCTGAGGCGATTGGGATGGCTGCGGCTTGTGATTATATTAAGCAAGTTTCTTGGACAGAGATTATCAAACAAGAAGAAACTTTGACAGAGTATGCCACTCAAAAACTAGTCGAGCGACCTTATATTAAATTGCTCGGTACTGCGTTGAAGCGCTTGCCAGTTTTCTCTTTGGTTATTAATGACCTTCACGCTCATGACCTCGCTGATCTACTCGGTCAAGCTGGCTTCATCACTCGTGCCGGTCATCACTGTGCCCAACCACTGCATGACAGTCTCGGTGTCGTTGCCAGTTTGCGCCTTAGCCTGAGTTTCTATAATACCACCGAGGAGCTAGATCGTTTCTTCTCAGCGCTTGACCAAGTTTATCAGTCTTTTAATTAATATGGATCTCTACGCCTATCAAATCCTTGATCACTACAAACGCCCTCGCAACTACGGTGTGCTTACTGACGCTGATGCGAGCTCGGAGCAAGCCAATCTGTCTTGTGGTGATAATATTGTCATGTATTTGAAGTTGGACGATGACAAAATCGCCAAGTTACAATTCACTGGTGACGGCTGTGCTATCTCCAAAGCCACTGCTTCCATGCTGACCGAGAAGTTAGTTGGCAAAAAAACCACCGAGGTCCTCGCCATGGACTTGGAGAGCATCAGAGAGCTACTTCATATTGAAATTAGCGATCGCCGCTCGGGTTGTGCTATGATTGGGCTAAGCGCCGTGCAGAAGGCTATAAAAAATACTTAAGTTTCTTTTGTTAAATTATTTATGAAAATTCGTGAAATCAAAACTAAAGTTTTCGGTGAGGAGTGTTTATTAAAAATAATGGATTTTACAAAATCTGATGGTAAAAAGTGGAAGTCTACTTTTGATTTGTGGAGAGATTTAAAAATTGGTATGCGTGATTATAAATCTCGCGAACCAAATTTTCCTGAAGGACTTTCAGAAGTTGCTTTTTGTCTTTGGTCTGGGTCATCTCGTTTTATATCGGCACACGGATTATCTAATACATCTTTTGATACTTTTAATACGAAAACTGGAAAAGCAGAGCAAATTAAGGCGTGTAGCGTGGAAAATGATTTGACTTCCTTTGGGCCAAAATCAAAATGGGATGATTTGTATTTCTTAGATTTTTATAATGGAGGTAAGTTTGATGGTAGATTTGATATTTATCTCATTCCAAATAACCTTATTTATGAAAATAAGGTTAATAAAAATCAAACACTAAAAGATCAGCAAGGAGAAAAACGAAGGCCTCGTTTTTGTATAAAAAAAGATATCATTGCTAAAAATAAAATAAAACCAATAGCTTCGCAGATAAAAGTTTGGTAATTACTCCATCGCTTTCATCATTTGTTTACCGACAGCTTCAATTACTGGGACGCTGACAGAATTTCCGAATTGTTTATATAGAGCAGAGTCTGCTAATTTCGGTATTTTGTAATCAGCGGGAAAGCCTTGTATCCTTGCGCACTCTAAGGGGGTCAATTTTCTTATACCTTTTTTGTCTTTAATAATCGGCACGTTGTGTCCACCAGTTCCCATGTTAGCAGTTAGCGTTGGACAAACACCGCTCTTATTTTCTCTGACATATTGTCTGCGCCATTGATAGGCTTTACCCTCTTCTTTTACGTAGTCTTTGAGCTTTTCAAATAGAGGTTTTCCGTTATAATAATATTTTTCTGGCACATCATTTTCTAATAGGTCGGTAATTCTAACTGTTAATTTTACCGGACTAGGAAATTCAAATTTATCAGAATAGTTTTTATTTCTAAAGCCAACCATATAAACACGCTCTCTGTTTTGTGGAATATTTCCGTATTCCATACTATTTAAGACTTTTGTTTTCAAATGATAACCAAGACTTTCTAATGTTTCCTGAATAATTCTAAATGTTTTACCTCCATCATGGCTTTTTAAATTTTTTACATTCTCAAGTAAGAAGCCTTCTGGTTTTCGCGCATCAAGGATTCTTGCAATATCAAAAAATAAATTACCTCTACCTTTCTCATCGTTAAATCCTTGTCTATACCCTGCGATAGAAAAAGCCTGACAGGGGAAGCCGCCTAAAAGAAAATCAAAGTTTGGCAAATCATCAATTCCAATCTTTCTAATATCTTCAACTACTAATTTTGAATCTCTGAAATTAAGATCGTAAGTGTCTTTACATCGTGGCTCAAAATCATTTGCAAAGACTGTTTTGAATCCAGCTTTTTCAAAACCTATTCTTATTCCGCCAACACCCGCAAAAAGGTCAATTGTTTTGAATCCATGTTTTGTCTTTTTTGAAATTATTTTTTCTGGTTTATCTATAATATTACTTATAACTTGAACTACAACGCCTCTGACTTCAACGTCCTTTCTAAATAATGGCAACATATTTGTATTTCTTGGCTCAAGTCTGTATCTTGATTTTTCTCGATATAGTTTCTTGAGTGTAGCTTCGTTATTATCAATTATAGCAACAACCGTTTGTCCATTTTCTGCTACTGACTGTTTCTTTATTACAACAATATCTCCGTCAAAAATTCCTTCGTCAATCATGCTTTCTCCTGTGACTCGTAGGGCGTAATATCCGTCCGCGGTTTTAATATTTGGATTGATAATAGAGATTGTATCTTCAGTATTTTCAATTGCCTCAATTGGATATCCAGCTGCGATTTTTCCTAAAATTGGAATTTCAAGAATAGGTTTTATTTCTTTTTTTAAAGAAAGACTTCTGGCTGAGTTTTCAGATTTAACTAGGTAGCCCTTATCTTTTAGAAAGTTTATATGCTCATGAATAGTAGAAACTGCCTTGAGTTTAAATTTTTTGCGTATTTCTTCTATAGTTGGAGAAATGCCGTTTTCAGCAATGTAGCTAGTTATAAAGTCAAAGACTTGTTTTTGTTTTTTTGTAAGATTTGACATAATGTTTGAAAAATTAATATTTGCTACAATTTTATTATAACCGAAAATAACCCGAAAGGCAAAGCATAATTTATTTAAGCATTTTACAAAATAATTGTCCTAAAGATTTTAAGCAACCAATATTCAGTTGAAAACATCTCTCAATCAGCTATAATAAACCCCATGCAATTAACTACTCCCATCTCTGAGCTCTCCCAAGTCGGTGTCGCCACAGCCAAGAAACTAGCTCGTCTCAATATCACTACAGCAGGCGACTTGCTCTGGCATTTGCCACGTCGCTATGATGATTTTAGCGAGCGTGTCAGGATTGAAGATTTAGAACTCGATCAAAAGGTCAATCTGGTCGGGGAGATCCAGATGATCGGTAACAAGCGCACGCACCGTTCTCGGATGCATATCACCGAGGCTCTCATCGCCGATGACACTGATGTCTTGCGAGTCATCTGGTTCAATCAGCCATTTATTACCAAAGCCCTCAAGATCGGTGATCAAGTGTCGCTTGCTGGCAAAATCACCGAAGACTTCGCCGGTCTCGTCATGATCTCACCGAGCTATGAACGGCTTAATGCTGGACAGACCATTCATACTCAAGGCCTCGTACCAGTCTATGATTTGACCGCTGAGCTCTCGGCTAAGCAAGTTCGTTCCTTAGTCAAACAAGTCTTGCCGCTAGCACATATCATCAGTAGCGCCTTACCAAACTCTATCCAAAACAAATATCAATTAATCACTCTAGCCGAGGCGCTTAAACAAATCCATTTTCCGACTAGCCAGATAGAGTTAGAATCCGCCCGCAACAGAATCGCTTTTGAAGAGTTATTTATCTTGCAACTCCGTAGTCAGTTGGCGAGACTCCAAGCCAAGTCTCACGACGCTCTCATCGTAGCCTTTGCCGAGCAAGAGACCAAAGAGCTCGTTGCTACTTTGCCTTTTACTCTCACCGAGGATCAGCGACGGAGTGCTTGGGAGATTATTCAGGGGCTCGGTCAAACTAAACCCATGTTACGCCTATTAGAAGGCGATGTCGGCACTGGTAAGACTGTTGTGGCACTGCTTGCTATGCTAAATGTCGCTCGAGCTGGCTATCAGTCGGCTCTGATGGCACCGACTGAATTACTCGCTACTCAGCACTATGAAACTTTGACGCGTCTCGCTAGCACTACGAATCTACGTATAGCCTTGCTCACACGCACGCAGTGGCGCTTGAATATCGCATCAGAAAAATTATCCAAAGCTAAACTCATTAAAATCATTGCCAGTGGCGGCGCTGATATCATCCTCGGTACTCACGCCCTCATTCAAGAGCAAGTCACTTTTAATAATTTAGATTTCGTCGTGATCGATGAACAACACCGTTTTGGCGTCGAGCAGAGGAGAGCGCTGATGGCCAAAAGTTCGAGCGCCACGATGCCGCATCTACTCTCGATGACAGCAACGCCGATTCCTCGCTCTCTGGCTCTCGCTCTCTACGACGATCTGGATATTTCAATCATCAAGACCAAGCCCAAGGGCAGACCAGCGATCATTACCAAGATTGTCGAAGAGCCTGACCGGAACAAGGCCTATGATTACATCTCGACACAGATCAAGGCTGGTCGTCAGGCCTTCATCATCTGTCCGCTCATTGACCCCTCAGATATCCTCGGCGCTCGTAGCGTGACCGAAGAATACGAACGACTTTCGCAATCAGTCTTTAGAGACTTCAGTGTCGGACTTTTGCATGGCAAATTAAAACCTCGAGACAAGGATAGCTTAATGAGCAAATTTGCTGCCGGTGAAATAAATATTTTAGTCGCGACTTCAGTCATCGAAGTCGGTATCGACGTGCCCAATGCCGTCATTATGATGATTGAAAATGCTGACCGTTTTGGCCTCGCTCAACTCCACCAGTATCGTGGGCGAGTTGGTCGTGGCGAGCATCAGTCCTACTGCTTCCTCATGACTGATAGTAGCGATGACAAGGCGCACCAGCGTCTCAATGCCTTGCTCGAGCATGACAACGGCTTTGATCTTGCTAAGGCTGATTTGCAATTCCGTGGTCCGGGTGAGGTCTATGGCAGTGTGCAGTCGGGTTTCCCAGAATTAAAGATTGCCAGCCTCTTTGATTTTGAATTAATGAAAAAGGCCAAAGAAGCCGCTCAAACAATTTTGACAGAGAGCTCTGATCTGAGCCTTTATCCAGATCTCAAAAACAAGCTCGGTGAGACTACTGATGCTCATTTGGAATAAATAAAAAGCTACTTTTTAAGTAGCTTTAATATATTTTGTTGTTAGGAGTTTGAGATAGGTCTCTACCACAGAATTGATCCTTGATTATCCGCTTTGGTTAATGGGATTTCTTGTAGGATTTCGGTCGCTTCTTCGCAAGTTACATAACGGCCAGTCGATGTGATAAAACCTTTGCTTTGATTATTATTACTGAAGCTTTGACCACTTCTTTCGCAGGCCTGTATAGCGTGTTTGTGACTATGACCCTTAAAGATTTCACCGTTTTGAGCAATGATAGCCGGGCAAATAATCAGTTCTTTTTTTGGACAAATTGTCTTATCAATCAGTCCTGATTTTTGCTGGCGGGCAATATTGCCCCATTGAGGGATAGTTACGTAGCGACCAAAAGAAGTCATTGCGCCACGGTTGCTAAAGACCTCGTTTTCTTCGTCACAAGCAACTCTAGCGATTGCAAAGCGATCTCCAGTAAAGATTTTACCGCTTTTAGACTGTATAGCGAAGCAAATTATTGCTTCTTTCACTGTCTCCGTCGCAGTTGTTTCCATCACTAACTCCTATATATAGATAAATAATGAACAAATTACCCCTGATTTATGACACAAGGTGTAGATAATGTCAAATCTTTTAGCGTCATCCCAGCCACTATACCCGTCATTCCAGCGAAAGCTGGGATCTTATGAATGAAGCTTGTGGCATGGGATTCCCGCTTTCGCGGGAATGACGAAGCACTTCCCCTCCTTAACAAGGAGGGGTGAGCGTCAGCTCGGGGTGGTCTTGAAAAACCCCAAGATTTAGCTTAGACTAAGCCTATATTAACCTAATCCTATTATGATGACCGCTACCGACCTCAGACACAAATTTCTAAATTTCTTCAAAGACCATGGCCACGCCATTATCCCTAGCGCTTCTTTGATCCCGGACAATGACCCAACCGTGCTCTTCACCACTGCTGGCATGCACCCGCTCGTCCCATTTCTCCTCGGCGAAACTCATCCAGCTGGCAAAGAACTCACTAGCGTCCAGAAATGTATTCGCACTGGCGACATCGACGAAGTAGGGGATAGCACTCATCTCACATTCTTTGAGATGCTTGGCAACTGGAGCCTCGGCGCCTATTTCAAAACCGAAGCCATTGACTACTCTTGGCAATTTCTCACTGATGCCAGTTGCCTCGCTCTAGACCCTAGTCGCTTAGCTGTCAGTGTCTTTGTCGGTGACAATGACGCTCCTTTTGATGAGGAGTCATATAACCATTGGCTAACCAAGGGCATCAATCCTGAACGCATCGCCAAACTCGGCAAAGCCGACAACTGGTGGGGTCCGGCCGGTCAAACTGGTCCTTGTGGCCCTGACACTGAGATCTTCTACTGGGTTGGCGCTCTACCAGCTCCGACGCACTTCGACACCGAGGACAAAAACTGGGTGGAGATCTGGAATAATGTCTTTATGGCCTACCGCAAAGAAGCTGACGGCTCTTTCTCGGAACTCGCTCAAAAAAACGTCGATACTGGTATGGGCCTCGAACGTGTGCTCTGCGTCATTAATGGCGTGAGCGACATCTATCAAACCGAGCTCTTTAGCAGCGTCATCGCTAGGCTAGAGTCTCTCTCTGGCAAGCGCTACGCTGACAATACCAAGGCTTTCCGTGTCATCGCTGACCATATCCGCGCCGCTGTTATGATCATCGGCGATCAACACGGCGTCGGCCCGTCCAATACTGACCAAGGCTATGTCGTCCGCAAGCTCATCCGTCGGGCTGTGAGATTTGCTAACCAGATCAATTGCACTGACAATCTCGCTACTAGCGTTGCCAGTATCTTTGTTGATCATTTCTCTAGTGTCTATCCAGAAATAGCTAGCAATAAAGACAAGATTATCAACGAAATCCTCGAAGAAGAAAACAAATTCAAAAAGACTTTAGAAAACGGCCTGAGAGAATTCAACAAATACACCGCCAGTCTGACTGGCACTGAGGCCTTTGGCCTCTACCAGAGCTTCGGCTTCCCACTGGAGATGACTATGGAGCTAGCGCGCGAAAAGGGCTTCTCTGTCGATGAAGACGGCTTCAATACCGAGCTAGCGAAGCACCAAGAGCTCTCTAGAACCGCTAGCGCCGGCAAATTCAAAGGTGGTTTGGCGGACGCAAGTGAAGACGTGACTAAGCTCCATACCGCCACCCACTTACTCCAAGCCGCTCTACGCCAAGTCCTCGGTCACCATATATTCCAAAAAGGCTCCAATATCACTGCCGAGCGTCTCAGGTTTGACTTCTCCCATCCAGACAAGCTGACACCAGAGCAGATCGCTGAGGTGGAACAAATCGTTAATAAAGCTATCAGCGACGCTCTGCCAGTTACTTATAAAGAAGTCAGTCTAGAGGAGGCGAGAGCCATGAATGCGCTCGGCGTCTTTGAATCCAAATACAATGAAAGGGTCAAGGTCTATACTATGGGTGACGATAGTCATTACTTCAGCCGCGAAATCTGTGGCGGCCCTCATGTCAGCAATACTTCTGAGCTAAAATCCTTCAAAATCCTCAAAGAAGAGGCAAGTAGTGCGGGGGTGAGGAGGATTAAGGCGGTGGTTGGCTAGTCTAAATGAAAAGAAAGTTAAAAATCAAAACAAGAAATTCACTGACCAAGTCGTTATAGATGTTATTATCGTAATTGTATCAAGTATTTTAATATAGCTGTTTCAATAATGTAAAAACCTTGATAATTCTGATTTTTAACCACACTGAGCACTTAAAAAACAAGTAACCGTGGCACTATACAATGATATTTTTCCCCCATTTTTAGCCAAAATCACCCCATTCCCACCCCAAAAGCTAGTATTCTTGACATAATATTAAATTACCTATACAATTCACTAGTAATTATTTGAACGGTGATTACGCATTTTTTGCATTACTTTTTGTTTTGCAATAGAGATTTTCTTTAATGGACAACCCAAATAACAATTCAGTTACCAATTCTAAGGAATTTATCGAAGTTACCGGTGAGGTCACGGAATTAATGCCTGGGGCCTCGTTTAAAGTTCGTTTAGCCAGTGACCACGAAGTTTTGGCACATTTATCCGGCAAGATGAGAATGAATAAGATTCGTCTAGCTCCGGGTGATAAGGTCAAAATGCAGATGAGTCCCTATGATCTGACTAAAGGACGTATTACTTACCGTTTATAATATATATTTATGAAAGTTCGAGCGAGTGTTAAAAAAATTTGTAAAGATTGCCAAGTTGTTCGTCGCAACGGTTCCTTGCGGGTTATCTGCAAGACTCCCAAGCACAAGCAAAGACAGGGCTAATTTTTGATATATGGCAGTACGTTTATCCGGAGTTGTTATTCCAAACGAAAAAAGAATTGAGACCGCTTTGACCTATATCTACGGTATCGGTTTGGCTAAGTCCCAAAAGATCTTGGCTCAAGCCAAAGTTGACGCCAGTATTCGCGTCAAGGATATGACCGAAGACCAAGTCAACGCCTTGCGCGTGATTATCGAAAAAGAACACCGTGTTGAGGGCGATCTCCGCCGTGATGTCGGTGGTAATATCAAGCGCCTCAAGGAAATCGCTTCTTATCGTGGTAGTCGCCACACCAAGGGCTTACCAGCTCGTGGTCAACGCACTAAGACTAATAACCGCACCCTCCGTGGTAACAAGCGTGCTACTTCCGGCTCTGGTCGTAAGCAAGCCAACCAAAAGACTTAATTTTTACTTATGGAAGAACTCAAGCATGACATTGATTTGACCGAAGAGGCGACTGAAGCTCGTGGTCTTGATATTGACACTACCTCTGGTGAAGCCATCCCTGACCAAACTGGTCCAGTTGATTTGCTCGCTGACCTCCCTGAAGATATCAAAAAGAAGCTAGAAAAGACCAAGACCGCAGCCAAGAGTGCTAAGCTCAAGAAAGGCAAAAAGAAAAAGAAGCTAGACAAGAAGGTCAGCATCGGCAAAGCCTTTATTCACTCCACTTACAACAACACCATTGTCTCTTTGACTGACATGGAAGGTAACATTATTTCTTGGGCTTCTGCCGGTCTTGCCGGTTTCAAAGGTCCAAAGAAATCTACTCCTTACGCCGCTCAGATCATTACCAAGATTGCTGTTGCCAAGGCTCGTGAATTTGGCCTCTCTGAAGTCAGTGTCTTTGTCAAAGGTGTCGGTACCGGTCGTGAATCCGCAGTCCGCGCGCTCAATGCTAACGGTCTCAACATCAGCTTTATCAAAGATATTACTCCTATGCCTCACAATGGCTGCCGTCGTAAGAAACCAAGACGCGTTTAATACCTATTATGACTACTACCAATACTTCAACTTGTAGCCTCTGCCGCCAAGCCGGCAAAAAGCTCTTCCTCAAAGGTGAAAAGTGCAACTCTCCAAAGTGCGCTTTGGTTAAGCGTCCAACTCCTCCTGGTATGCACGGTGCCAAGCGCCCAGCCAAGAAGAGTCAATACGGTCAGCAATTAGCTGAAAAGCAACACGCCAAAAAGATGTACGGTATGCGCGAACGCCAATTCCGTACCATGTTTGAAAAAGGCAAGAAAAAGGGTGATGCTGGTGAAAACTTGCTCCGCTCCTTGGAAACCCGTTTTGATAACGTCATCTTCCGCCTCGGTTACGCCAATTCCCGCCCTCAGGCTCGTCAAATGGTTAACCACGGCCTCTTTACCATCAATGGTGAAATGGTCGACATCCCATCCTATCAGGTCAAGGCCGGTGATTTGATCAAGATCAAAAAGAACAAGGCCCAAAAGAAAATCTTTACCAATATCGAAGACAAGCTCAAGAAGGCTACTGTCCCAGGTTGGCTCAATTACGATGCTATGGAGAGCCAAGCCAAAGTTCTGCACTTGCCTGCCAAGGAAGATCTTGATAAATCTATCAACAGCCAAGTCATCGTTGAATTTTATTCAAAATAATCGTTTAAATTGCGATCAAAACTATGCAGACAATAGCTTTGCCAAAAAAAATCCAATTCATCCCAGGTGCCAGTGCCAACCAGCAACTAGTGGTTATCGAACCTCTTTTTCCTGGCTATGGTACAACCGTCGGCAATTCCTTGAGGAGAGTTTTGCTGTCTTCTTTGCCTGGCGCCGCTGTCATCGGTATTAAGATCGAAGGTGCTGACCACGAATTCATGGCCATCCCAAAGATCAAAGAAGATGTTTTGGAAATTTTGTTGAATCTCAAGAACCTATACATGAAGATTCACACTGACGAAGTTGTCCGCTTAGAACTTGACGCTCACGGCGAAAAAGAAGTTAAGGCCAGTGACATCAAAAAGAACTCTGACGTCGAAATCATCAATCCTGATCTGACCATTGCTCATATCACTGATATGGCTGGCAAGCTCAAGATGGAAATCTTTGTCACTCGTGGCATGGGTTACGAGATGGTTGAAAACCGCGAAAACCGCAAGAAAGAAATCGGCTACATCGAAGTTGATTCCATTTTCTCTCCTGTCCGTGTCGTCGGTTTGCACGTCGAGAACACCCGTGTTGGTAAGATGACCAACTGGGACAAATTGACTTTGGATATTACTACCAATGGCATTATCAGCCCAGAACAAGCTTTTAACGAAGCTACCAAGATCTTGATCGACCAATTTGTCGCTTTAACTAAAACTACTGAAGAACTCTCCGCCGCCGCTCCAGCCGAAAGCCAAGCCGACGAAGACAATGCTTAATTAATCGTATGCACCACAGACACAAAGGTAAAATTTTAGACAGACTCAAGGCTCCTCGCGAGATGATGTTGCGCAATCTTGCTGCAAGTATCATCATGCACGAAAAGGTCAAGACTACCGAAGCTAAAGCTAAGGCTGTTAAGCCTTTGGTCGAGAAATTGATCACCAGTGCCAAGGCCAAGGATCTCAATGCCCGTCGCAAGCTGATCTCTGTCTTGCCTCAGTCACTAGCCGTTCTCAAGGCTATGGATGTTTTGGCTGATCGTTATCAGACTCGTCCAGGTGGTTACACTCGTATCATCCGCCTCGGTAATCGTGTCGGTGATGGTGCCTCTGTAGTGCAAATTGAATTAGTTTAATCTTATGAAAACAGCTTTTATCAGGCCAACCAAAAAATTTGATGCTACCGGCATGTCTCTTGGTCGTCTCGCTACTAAAGTCGCTTTGGCTTTGCGTGGTAAAGACGAACCAGAATTTTTGCCTCATGTTGATCACGGCGCTATCGTCGAAATCAACAATATTTCCAAAATGTCCCTCTCCGGCAAAAAAATCGACCAAAAAGTCTACTTCAGTTACTCTGGTTATCCAGGTGGTTTGAAGGAGAAAAAAGTTAAGGATGTCCTGGCTAAGAACCCGGGTGAAGTCCTTTGGCGTGCTGTTCGTGAGATGTTGCCTGATAACAAGCTCCGCCAGCCAATGTTGAAGCGTTTAATCATCAAGTAATTTTATGGTCGAAAAGAAGACTACAACCAAAAAGGCGACAGTCAAAGCTCCTGCTAAGACTCCGGTTAAGGCCGCTGTCAAAAAGCCAGCTGTTAAGACTGTTAAAGTCGCTCCTGTCGAAACCCAAGAAATCCTAACTACTGCCGAACCAATCATGGAGAAGCGTATTATCAAGGATATTAAGTTTGACGGTAAGTATATCTCCGCTCTTGGTAAGCGTAAGACTGCTGCCGCTCAAGTCCGTCTCTATACCAATGGTGTTGGTGGCATTATGGTCAATGGCCAAGCCTCTGATCTCTACTTCGAAAGTCTCGAAGCTCGTGCTATCGTCAACTCCACTTTGAAGCTCGGTGCCGAAAGCTACAATTTCTCGATCATCGTCAGCGGTGGCGGTAAACTTGGTCAAGCTGAAGCTGTCCGTCACGGTATTACCAATGCTCTGATCAAGGCTAATCCTGATTTGCGTCCTTCTCTCAAGGCCAAAGGTTTCACTACTCGTGATGCCCGTAAAAAAGAACGCAAGAAGCCAGGTCTCAAGCGTGCTCGTCGCTCACCACAGTGGTCCAAGCGTTAAGCTATCTCTCAAACAACTCTCCACTCGGGGAGTTGTTTTTTATGCTCCCCTTACTAAGGGGAGCTGTCCGCAGGACTGAGGTGTAGAACCCTAACAAGGGTGGGGGAGCTGTCCGCAGGACTGAGGGGTAGGACCCCAACAAGGGGAGTCGAGGCTCAGCGCGGGGTGGTATTTTTATTGACAAACATTAGTTTGTCTGTCACTTTAGTCTTATCAATTAACTCGTTCCTTAACTAATGGGGGTAGTCATGGTACACGGACAATACATCAATCTACAAGACAACACATTGGTTGTCTTGACAGAAAACAGACAGATTGTTAGAGCTTATTATTGTGATAACAATGGTCTAATTAAAAAAACAATCAAAGACCCAGCAAAGGCTCAGAAGATTTGGCAATCTACTCTAGAGGATTGCGAAGAAGATCCTAATACGATCGATGACCAATTCAAAAAAATGCTCGAAGACAGAAATCCTCAGCTCGCCAAACAAGAAGCCGAAAAAGACTTTTCTGATCAGGAATAGTCACCGAGAAGCAGTAACAACTGCTTCTTTTATTTACCGGTATTTGTTAGTATTAGACTATGTTTAAATTTTTATTAATTTTCATCTTTGGCTTCTTTTTGACTATCAATACCGCTCAAGCCGAAAGCATCCAAGCTTTTGATACTTTAGTCAGTTTAAATACTGATGGCAGTCTCAATATCTCCGAAAGCATCCTCTATGACTATGGCATCTTTCCTCGGCATGGCATTTACCGCTATTTACCACTGAGCTATAGCTACCAAGGCCATCAATACCAACTCAGTTTTGACAAAATAGCTGTACCCGACTATCCCTTCAGCATCAATACTGATAATGATAAACTTAGCTTACAGATCGGTGATCCAGAGCAATTCCTTACTGGTACCCATGTTTATAATCTAAACTACCAAGCCCAAGGAGCTGTCGCTTATTATCCTAATCACGACCAAATCTATCTACAATTAACTGGCTATGGCTGGCCCGTCGAGATCAATTCCTTTAGTGCTAATTTTGCATTGCCACGAGCCCTAGCTGCCGACCAGATCACCGCCGCTTGCTATGCTGGAGCTATTAACTCCACTAGTACTTGTGATCAGCTAATACTAACTACTAATGAAGCTGGCTTAGTAACTGGACTCAGCATCAGACAAGCTTATATTCCTGCTGGCTCCGGGCTCCGACTTTTTGTGGAAATACCCAAAGACCTTTTGGAGTCAGCTAGCAATACTAAGCTATTTTTAACCGCTTTCATTTTACTTATTATCATCATGACAATTTTATGGAAACAAACACTTGGCAAGAAGCAAACAATAGCCTAACCAAGACCTTTAGCTTTGCTGATTTTGACAGCGCTTGGCTCTTTATGACCAAGGTCGCGGCCTTAGCCAAAGAGCTCGATCATCACCCCAGTCTATAATCAAGTTAGCTTTGAGCTCAGCACTCATAGCGCTAGTGAAGTGACTGATTTAGACAGAGAGCTCGCTGAGGGGATTGACCGTTTAGCTCAAGGTTAAAGCTTGTTTTTTCGCTAATTATTGCTATAATTTAAGCATTAATTATCAAGTCTCTATGGCTGACAAAATCGGCAATCTAGCCAAAAATACTTCCTATTTCACCCTCGCGCTCATCGCTCAAAAGCTAATTTCCTTAGTTTACTTTACTATTTACGCCCGAGTCTTGGGCCCAGCCGACCTCGGTAAGTATTATTTCGCTCTATCCTTCACGACCATCTTTTCGATCGCCCTCGACCTCGGCCTCACCAATCTCCTCACTCGTGAAGTCGCCAAGGACAAAGCTAAAGCAGGCGAGTATCTCAGCGCCGCTCTCGGTGGCAAGCTGTTGCTCTCTGGACTTACTATCTGTATCATCGCTCTAGTTACCAAACTCTTTGGCTATGATCCGCTAGTCAGTACTCTGATCTGGGTAGCCGCGCTCTCGATGCTCGCTGACAGCTTTACTACCTTACTCTTTGGCTTTAACCGCGCCTTTCACAATCTCAAATTCGAAAGCATCAACGCTGTTTTAGCCCAATCCATCACACTTGTCGTTAGTTTACTAATCTTTCGTTGGGGCGGTGGCTTAGTGCCGCTGATGTGGGCTCAAGTCGCTTCTAGCTTCTTTGCCCTCAGCTACGCCCTGCTAGTCATCAAATTCGCTTGGTCGCTCTCACTGCGACCTAGTTTTAATTTGAACTATTTCAAAGCGCTACTAGCTCTAGCACTACCTTTTGGGCTCTATGCTATTGCTCAACGTTTTTATAATTATCTCGACAGTGTCTTACTTTATCAGCTTGCTGGCGACACAGCTGTTGGCATCTATCAAATCCCTTTTCGAGCTGTTACAGCTTTGCAGTTTCTGCCGATTGCCTTTATTGCCTCTCTCTATCCCGCTCTGTCGCACTATTGGCGTCACAATCATGATCAACTCGTTATCACTTTTGAGCGCGCCATCAATTATTCACTCATCCTTGCTCTACCGCTTGCCATCGGTGTCGCTAGTGTAGCGAGGCCCATCATCGCTCTCTTTGCGCCTGACTTTTTAGCTGCTGTTTTACCTCTACAGTTAAGCGCCTTTACTATTTTCTTTATGTTTATCAATTATCCAGTCGGCTCTCTGCTCAATGCCTGTGACAAGCAGGCGATTAATACTCGGCATATGATTATCACCGCCGTCTTAAGTATTATTTTTAATCTCTTACTCATCCCACGCTATGGCGTCATCGGCGCTATTAGCACTGCCGCTACCAGTTCCGCCATACTCTTTACTCTCAATTGGTTAAGCGCTCTAGGCGTCATTGAGACCAAGTTACGGCCCATCTATCTGACTTTTGTTAAGGCCTTGCTCGCTAGTCTAGTAATGGCCGCTCTAGTATATTATTTACAAAATTATCTCAATATCTTTGTCGTTGTTGTACTTGCCGCACTGCTTTATTTCTTTTGTTTACTGCTCCTAGGCGCTATCAAAAAAACTGATCTCAGTAGTATCTTGAGGTCTTTTAAAAAATCATGAAAAAGCTACTCGTCACATTAGAATATCCTCCTTATCATGGTGGCATCGCTCATTATTATGGCCATCTAGTTCAGTTTAGTCCTGAGCCTATCGCTGTACTCACCGATACTCAAGGCCACTTAATTAACCAACACTGGCCAGCATTCAAATGGCTACCTAGTCTGTACTGGATCGCTCGTGCTATCAAAGAGCATCGAGCTGATCAAATTCTAGTTGGCCAAATCCTACCCATCGGCACAGCTGTCTTCTTGCTCTCACGCTTTTTGCCGATTCGCTATACTGTCTTTCTCCACGGCCTTGACCTCTCGCAATCTCAGGCCACGCCAATCAAAAAGTTTTTAGCCAAACTCATTCTCAATCACGCCCATCGCATCATTTGTGCTAATTCACGCACTGCTGCTGAGGCTCGTGGTCTAGTCGAGCCAGATCAGATTACTGCTATTAAGGTCGTTAACCCAGGCATCGATCACAAGGCCTTTATTTATGATGAGACTTTGATCGCTAAGCTCAAGACCAAATACCAGCTCCAGTCCAAAAAAGTTTTACTCACTGTCGCGCGTCTCGTGCATCGCAAAGGCATCGATCTGGTCTTACACGCCCTAGCTGCCTGTGCTGATCCTAGTCTCTGTTATGTCATTATTGGTGAAGGTCCAGAAGCAGCTAAATTACGCCAATTAATCACCGAGCTTAATCTAGAGTCTCAAGTCATCTTGCTCAGTGCTGTTGATGATGAAACTCGTGATCATTTTTTTCAAATTGCCGACATCTTCATCATGACTAGTCGTGATCAAGGAGGGGATTACGAAGGCTTTGGCATCGTCTATCTCGAGGCGGCCCTCGCTGGCAAGCCGGTTATTGCCAGCAGTGGTGGTGGCGTCACTGATGCAGTTATCGACAATCAAACCGGCCTACTCGTTAAACCAGAACCAGAAGCTATCAAAGTAGCTATTACTAAACTAATTTCTTATGACGGTCTGGCTCGCAGACTAGCTGACAATGGTCGTCGTCGCGCTCAACAAAACTTCGCTTGGCCTGACCAAGCTCGTAAAATCATTGATATTATCTCCTAATATGATCAGCGTTATCATTCCAGTTTACAATCAAGGCTCCAAACTCAGGCACTGTTTAGAGACTTTAGCAAAACAAAGTTACCGAGACTTTGAAGTCATTATCATCAATGACGGCTCCAGTGATGATCCAGCTACTATCGTCAAGGATTACCAAAACAGTTTTCCTAGCGCGCCTGTCTTCATTACTCAGACTAATCAAGGCGCTAACGCCGCTCGCAATCGTGGTCGAGCCGCCGCTAGTGGCGAGTATCTATTCTTTTGTGATGCTGACGCTTCTCTCAGTCCTGATTGTCTAGCTAAGCTCCTTACAACCCTCACTGCTCATCCCGAAGTGTCCTATGTTTATAGTAATTTTCGCTACGGCTGGAAACTCTTTCGTCCGGGTGCTTTTAGCACTGATCGATTACGCAACTCTCCATTTATTCATACCAGCGCCTTGATCAGAGCTAGTGACTTCGCCGGCTTTGATCCTAGCTTAAAACGTTTTCAAGATTGGGATCTCTGGCTCACTATGCTCGCTCATGATCATCAGGGCTTCTGGCTCGATGACTGCCTCTTTAGCATCAGTACTGGCGGTACCATCAGCTCTTGGTTACCGAGCTTTGTTTATCAGCTCTTGCCTTGGCTGCCTTCGGTCAAGGCTTATCGAGCCGCTGAGACCATCATCAAACACAAACATGCGCTGTCTTAAAATCATCACCGTGCTTTGCCTGAGCTTAGTGATCAGCGCCTGCCAAAGACCGGAGCCGCAGTCTATCACTAGTCTAGAGATCAATCAGCACAGACTACAAGTCGAGCTAGCTGATACAGAACAAGAAAAATTTATCGGCCTCTCCGGTCACAGTGCCCTCTGCGCTGACTGCGGTATGCTCTTTAGCTTCAAGCCTACTCAAACCACTGCCTTTGTCATGCGTGATATGAACTTTGCGCTCGATATGATCGGTATAAGGGAGGGGAGAGTAGTAGCACTTGACCAAAACTGCCCACCACAGTCAGGGCCAAACTTCACTCTCTACCAACACCAAACACCAGTTGATTATGTGCTAGAGTTAAATGCCGGCACTATCGCGAGGCTCCAAATAAAAATTGACGACCAAGTTATTTTTAATTAATCCTATGCTTAATTTTTTCAAAAACTTACCCAAGTATTATCTGATTCTACCCGGCCTATTACTTGTCGAACTCTGGTCACTAGCTAGCTTCACTCAGGGCTGGCTAAATCTTCTTGGCTTTACTGCTGTCAGCGTACTAGCCATAACCTTAGCTATCCGAGACTTGCGCCTCGCTCTTTGTCTGATCTTTTTAGAATTATTAATTGGTTCCAAAGGCTATCTCTTTAGCCTCGAGCTCGGCTCTTTTACTATCTCCATCCGCATCGCTCTCTGGTTAATTATTATGTCCGTCTGGTTCGCTCAATTTTATCTACGCCCTGCCGTTAGACAAGTCTTGTCTGAGCGACTCAAGCTCAAGTCAACTCGTTACTTTTTGACTTTGGTCACTGCCTGCATTATTGCAGTCATCATCGGACTAGCTAGTAATCAGCTCAGCAATCTTTTCTTTGACGCCAACAACTGGCTCTTCTTGGGCCTAGCTCTGCCACTCGCTACCAGCTTCCGAACTCGTGAAGATCTCATCTTGCTCTATCGCTCTTTTTGGCTCGGTCTGGTCGCTCTGAGTCTGAGCACTATCGCTCTGGCTTATGTCTTTAGTCATGAGCTCGGCACTTGGCCAGGTCTGATTTATGCTTGGTTACGCTCTGCGGGACTTGCCGAAATTACTTGGACACCGCACGGCTTCTGGCGCATCTTTATGCAGTCCCAGCTTTATTTGGTACCGAGTCTGATTGCTTTACAGCTTGCTAGTCTGTCACAAAACCTCAAATCAAAAACTGGTCTCAAGCTAACTCTCAGTACTGCTTTGATCTTAACTGCTTTATTCTTTAGTCTCTCTCGTAGTTTTTTCTTGGGAGCAAGTATTATTAGCCTCATAATTTTAATTAGTACACTAGCTGACAAAGTTAAATTACTTCGCTATCTAAGCTTCGGCGTGAGCTCCCTAGCTCTATCCATCGTCCTGATCTGGTCGATTGTAGCGAGCGGCTCAACATTCGCAGCCCTACTAGATCGAGCCAAGATCGGCACCGAGGCGGCCGCTTCCTCACGTTGGAATCTACTACCTATCATCTGGCAGGAGATTACTGAGAGCCCTGTTCTCGGCCAAGGCTTCGGGACGACTGTTACTTACACTAGTGCTGATCCACGCATCTTGTCACAAAGCCCTAGCGGCGCCTACACTACTTATGCCTTTGAATGGGGCTGGCTGGATCTCTGGCTCAAACTCGGCCTCTGGGGCATGCTTGCCTATCTAGGTTGGCTTAGCTATCTGATTTTAGAGTTATTCAAGCTCAAACAAAGTCACGCTACTTGGTTAGGGTACAGCCTAATTGCTCTAGCTAGCATTCATTTTTTTACCCCCTATCTCAATCATCCTTTAGGATTAATGCTAGTGCTCATCAGTGCCGAGGCTCTTAGCATCTGGCAAAAGCCCAAATTATAAGCTGGGCTCGGTATTGCCAAAAGGCAATTATTCCTGTATCATTGCAATTAATTTTTTATAACTAAACTCTCACTATGACCGAACAAATCATCTCTCAAGACGGCTATAATAAGCTCAAAGAAGAAATGGATTATCTATCTAGCACCAAGCGTCGTGAAATTGCTGATCGTATTGAATCCGCCAAAGAACTCGGGGACCTCAGTGAAAACGCCGAATACGCGGACGCCAAAGAAGCTCAAGCTTTTAATGAAGGTCGTATTGTCGAGATTGCCAATCTACTCAAAAACCTCCAAGTTGTTTCTGCTGGCAACAAAGGTACTATCGGCATGGGCTCTGTGGTAACCGCCGAAAACAATGGCCAAACCAAAACCTTTACCATTGTTAGCTTCAATGAAGCCGATCCACTCTCTGGTAAAATCTCTAACGAATCTCCACTCGGCATCGCTCTCAGTAACCGCAAAGCCGGTGACTTAGTCAGCTTCCAAACTCCCAAGGGCGAAAGTCAGTACAAGATCCTCAAGGTTGAATAAACATAGCAGTAATTAAAAAGCCTTATCATGATTGATAAGGCTTTTGCTTTTATAGAATAGGAGTTAAATTTAAAAAACTAGCGAATAGCGGTTGCTGAGACTTATTCAGCTGCTCATCAGTAATCAAATCCCAACAGAAATAATTATCTCTATTGAGTTTTAAGCAAATATAATCTTTGCTACCCTCAGGCTTCGTTGGCACGATAATTATATTTCTAGCTAGTCGATGCATTTTTTCAGCCTCTTGGACAACAGCCTTATGTAAGCCAACTATCAAGGGCCTTGCATCAGTCTCATCTACAAACTCTACTCCGTTCGTCAATGTTAATATAGAAAAACCATAACGCCTTGATGACTTAAAAGCGCTATCTCTTAAAGTGTTTGTTACCTGAGCATAGTACTCAGGTCTTAGATGTTTATCAATCGAAAAATCTACAACCATTAGATTGTAACTCCAGTACAATTCCAAACCGTTTACAATTTGTAGCGCCACGCCAAACTCCTAAAATATTTAAAAAGAACAAATTAGCCTGTTATTTTTAACACAAATAACCAAATAAGTCAAGTTTATCCATTGCCTAATTCAGTCATCTAACCTATAATAATCAAATAAATCTATGGAAAACACTACTAATAAAAAACTCGGTCATGAGCGCGAGGATCGTATCAAACGATTAGAGGCTCTGCGTCAACTAGGTATCAATCCTTATCCAGCCAAAGTCCAAAGAGACGGCTTGGTCATGGACTTTTTAAATAATTTTGATGAGTTACTCAGTTCTGGCAAAGAGTTCATGCTTGTCGGTCGTTTGCGTAGCTTTCGTGAACACGGCAATATTTCTTTTTGTAATTTAGAAGACTTTTCTGGTCGTCTCCAGCTCGTCCTGTCCAAAAAAGAATTCTCCGATGACACTTACAAAATCTTTACCAAACTCATCGATGTCGGCGATTTCCTAGAGATCAAAGGCGTCGCTTTTATCACCAAAGCCGGCGAAAAAAGCCTCTTAGTCAAATCTTGGCGTCTCGCCACCAAGACTCTACGTGGCTTACCAGACGAATGGTATGGCCTACGTAACGAAGAAGAACGCCTCCGTAAGCGCTATCTCGATATTCTGACCAATAATGATGTCCGTGACATGATTATTAAGCGTGACAAGTTTTGGAACTCTGTCCGATCTTTTCTTCGTGACAAAGGTTTCATCGAAGTCGAAACTCCAGTCCTCGAAAACATGCCAGGTGGCGCTGACGCTCGACCCTTTGCCACTCATCACAATGCCCTAGACATTGATGTCTATCTCCGCATCTCCATGGGTGAGCTCTGGCAAAAGAAGCTCATGGTTGCCGGCTTAGAAAAGACCTTTGAAATCGGTCGTCAATTCCGCAACGAAGGCATGGATGCCGAACATCTCCAAGACTATACTCAGATGGAGTTTTATTGGGCTTACGCAGACTTTGAAATGGGTATGCAACTGGTTGAAGAACTTTATCGCTATGTCGCTCTCGAAACCTTTGGCACGCTCAAATTTACTATCGGCCAACACGAAGTTGACTTAGCTAAACCCTGGGAACGCTATGACTACCGCGAGACAGTCCTCACTATGACCGGCATCGACGTACTCACAACCAATCTAGCCGAAGCCGAAGCCAAGCTCACTGAGCTCGGTATTAACTATGACAAAAACGGTTTCAACATCACTCGCGCTATTGATAATCTCTGGAAATTCTGCCGCAAAAAACTCTCCGGCCCAGGTTTCCTCGTCGGTGTGCCGATCACTGTCTCACCACTCGCCAAACGTGATGATATCAATCATAATATCGCTCAACGTTTCCAGCCGATCATTGCTGGCTCCGAACTAGGTAACGGCTACAGCGAGCTCAATGATCCACTTGATCAAGCTGAACGCTTCAATGAGCAACAACGTCTCCGTGAAGCTGGCGATGACGAAGCTCAACGCAAAGATGACGACTTCGTCGAAGCTCTTGAATACGGCATGCCACCGACTTGTGGCTATGGTATGAGCGAACGCGTCTTTTCTTTCCTGATGAATAAAACCGGTCGTGAGTGCCAGATCTTCCCACTCATGCGTCCACGCGAAGCTGAACTCAAAGATCCTATTACGCCAACCAAAGTCAAAACAGACAAATCCAAAATCTCGGATCAAGACGTCGAGCGTATGAATGCTGAGCTGGCTAGTAGGGGAGAGCTCGAACTTGGTTTGGACTATCAAGCTGCTCGCGAGCTTTTTGACGAGCAAATCACCGATCGCGTCATTCGCTTGCATAGTCTAGAGACCGAAGCTATCATGCGCGCTCTTGCCGTCAAACTCAATCAAGATCCAGAAGCTTGGGGCATCATTGGCTTACTCCACAACCTTGACTATCAACTTACTCAAGATGATATAGCTAGGCACGGTATCGAGGTGATCAATTTACTCAAATCCGCTGGTGCCAGCCAATTCCTAATTAATGTTGTCATTAGTCATGTCTACGGTCATCCCGAGATTCCTCATTATCACGAACATCATCGTTCTAGCCAGCTAGAGCACCTCTTAATCGCCTCAGCCACTATCGCTGACTTGATTGTTGCTAGCACCCTCGCAAGGCCAGATAAACAACTAGCCAATCTCGAGCTATCCAGTCTCAAAAAGAAGTTTAACAGCGCCAATTTTGCCGCTCATTGCGACAGGGGATTGATCCGTGAATGCGAAGCCGCGGGACTTGCTCTCGATGATTTCTTGAGCCTAGCCCTCAGTGCGCTCCAAGCTCAGGCAACTGACTTTGGCTTGTAATTTTTCTCAATTCTATGCTTGATATCAAATACATTCGTGAACATTTAAGCGAGGTTAAAAGCAATTGCCAGCATCGTTTAGCTCATGTCGATTTAGACCAGTTACTCGCTCTCGACGACGAACGTCGTAAACTCATTGCTCAAGTCGATGAATTACGCTCAACTCGCAATCAAATCTCCAAGACCAAGCCTGATCCAGAGCAAATCGCTCAGATGAAGACCCTTGGCGAAGAAGAAAGCTCTCTCAGTCGAGAACTCGCTAGCCTCGAACCACAAGTCCGTGAGCTCATTTTAGCTGTACCCAATCTCACTCATCCAGAGGTCAAAATCAGTGCTGACGAAGATGATAATAATATTCTGGAAACAGTCGGTGAAGTTCCTAGCTTTGACTTTACACCACTCGATCACGTCGCCCTCGCTGCCAAGCATGACTTAATCGACTTTGAACGTGGCACCAAGGTCGCTGGCGCCAAATTCTTTTATCTCAAAAAGGATCTCGCTCGTCTTGAGTTAGCTCTCATCAGCTATGTCGTCGATCTCATTGCCAATCACGGCTATGAGCTCATGAGTACCCCTGACTTAGCCAAAACTGAAATATTAGAAAACCTAGGCTTCAATCCTCGTGGTGACTCCACTCAGGTCTACAATATCGCTGACAGCGAGCTCAGCCTCATCGGCACCTCCGAAATCACTCTTGGCGGCTTGCATGCTGACGAAGTTTTAGAGCTTGACCAGCCCAAGAAGTATTTGGGTATTTCTCATTGCTTCCGTACCGAAGCTGGCAGTTATTCCAAATTCAGCAAAGGCATTTTCCGTGTCCACCAATTCACCAAAGTCGAAATGTTTATCTTTGCTAGACCCGAGGATAGCAATCAACTTCATCAAGAGTTACTAGCGATTGAAAAAGAAATTTTTACTGGACTCGGCTTAACTTACCGTGTAATTGACCACTGCACCGCTGATCTCGGTAATCCTAGCTACCGCACCTTTGACCTCGAGGCTTGGATGCCTGGTAAAGTCAGCCAATCTGAAACTAGCACTGATCAACTTGGTGGCTGGGCCGAAGTCACTTCCACTTCCAATTGCACCGACTATCAAGCTCGCGGCCTCAATATCAAGTACAAAAACAGCGAAGGCAAAAAAGACTTTGTACATACTCTCAATGGTACCGGTATCGCTACTACCAGAGCCTTGATCGCCATCATCGAAAACTACCAACAAGCCGACGGCTCAATCAAGATTCCAAAGGTCTTACACAGCTATATGAATGGTCAAACTCAAATTGGCTAATAATTAATCATCATGTCCTGGCAACCGAAATCTCAATCCGCCTCCACTAGACGCCACTTCAAGTTCCAGCACAAAACCAAAATCGTCCGAGAAAACAGCTATCTCCGTGAACCCGAATCCACCAAAGCCACTAAGCCTAGCTCACACGCTCACTGGCTCTGGCTTTTGCTACCATTTTTAATCGTTGGTCTATTTTATTATGCTAGCGGCCTCAGCATCAATCAATTAATTATTCCTGAGACCAAAAACATTGACCGAGCTGAGATCGAGGAGATCTTTAAAGCTCAAAAGAAAACTCCGGCTCTGTTAGTCTTGGACCAATCCAATTTGCTCATTTTTAATAGTAACCAGTTCCTAGCTACACTCCAGTCGCGTTACCAATTTCATTCTATCGCTCTGCGCAAAAACTTCCGCACTCACAATCTAGAATTAACTTTTAACGAAAAAGATTATGATTTAGTCTGGCAAGAAGGGGAGGAGTACTACTTTATTAACTACGCTGGTGACATTATCATCAGCAAAAATAAAAACAGCACTTCTACACTCGGCGATTTATTATCACTGCTCAATACCGGAACCAGCAAAAAACAAGAGCGTCGTATTGAGATTGATGAGAAGTATCTCAGAAGCGCCAGCAACTTAAACGAAGCACTCAAAAATCAAGCCAGAGGCCTAAGTAACCGTCGTCTAGCCATTGGTAACGAATACAACACTCTGCAAGTCTTGATCTTAAATGGCCCCATTATCTATTTTGATATCAATAGCAGTCTTGATACTCAGCTAGCCAAGCTAGAGGCTCTACGAAAGAATAATCTAGCTGATGGACAAGTCTTTAACCAGCAAAAATATATTGATCTACGCTATGGCAAATCCATCTTTTATCAGTAAGTAGTCAGCGCTACCAATCAATGCTATAATTAATAAATCTTTAGTCTTTTTATTTTGCGACACATCTCGCTCGGGGCTCAGCCAAGGGGAGTGCTACTAGACTCTAACTCATATGAATCAAGAACAAGTCTTCAAACTAGTCTTTGCCGTCGCTGTTATTATCTTTTGTCTTACTATAATTGGATTTTTTCTCTTGGCTGTAAAAATAATTTTATTGTTTACACCAGAGCTTAAATTTATGGGAATTTCCTTCAGAAACGTCTTATTACGCTAATTAACTGGTTAGCAGGCCAAGGACCCATAGAAACTTATTTGACCACTTGAAGCCTAATACCTGTTTTAAAATAACTTTAGTGTCGTATAAGTTACATTGTGCGACACAATAATAATAGCTAGTTCATGGACTCTAGATCAAGGCACCAAAGCCCTTTTAACACTCTCTCAAGCCCCGACACTCCTCTATCAATCTAAATCAGCCAACCTATAAGCTAGTTCATCTAGGGCTAATCAAATTATTTTTTATTTATCACTCAACCTAGACCACACAAATATTTTTATTTATAGCAGAGGAGTCTGGACTAACAAGCCTCAAAATCGATTACAGCTCTCTTACTTAACTAGCTAGTAGCCACTCCCCTTCCCAGGCAATAAAAAAGCAGCCTCTAGAGGCTGCTATAATTTTGTTTGTTATTTACTGACCGTTGATACCTTAACCATCTGTGGCGGACTAGAGCAGCACCAATCATAAGTAAAATCAACCGATGACTGAGGCTCACTAAACAAAAACATCTTGACACGGGGCATTGCTAACGCGGCTCTATATCTAGATAATGTACAAAGAACAAAATACTCATAATCAAACTCTTCGGACTCTAGTTCGTACAAAGACTCAATTATCTGCAAAACTCCAGCTAACTCATTAGCTAGCTCGGTTGAGGCCAAAGCCGATCGCAATCTATCAATATCTCTTTGTAGATGCTGACAAATGGCACTGTGATGTAAATACTGATAGTATAGTTGGATACTATAATTTTTTTTGCTTTTGAGATCATTCAGCAAAAAATCCAAACTTTCCATTAAAGGATGTTCTAACTTAGGCAAATTCTTGTGCATTGCGCAAGCTAGCTCATAAGCAATCTGATTATCACTCACTGTTCACCTCATTATTTTATTCAACAACGATTTTTAAACTTTTTCATCAAGTAGCCAACCCTTGGGAATCCTTTTTTCACTATATAACTTCTTGGCCAAAACTCTTGCAACTGCAAGCTTTGGATCAATGATAGTCCTCTGATAGAGAACTATGGCTGTCAATTGCTTTTCTGATGACATTTCAAGCTCCTAAATTGATTAATTTTTCAAACAACTATGCTTATTATCATAACATAAATTATATATAATGTCAATATAATAATAAAAACCGCCCTATTTAAGCGGTTTTCTGAATAAAATCAGTTTTTTAGCTGTAAAATTAACAGCTGCGCTAACTACTATAGCGATTAGCTTTGCTAACACCAACTGCAACTCCCCTACCAGATAGATTATCTCGAGACTCAAGGCTAGTGAGCACAAATTAATCATCACAAAGATTATTAATTCCCGATCAGCTCTAAATCTCTCATAACCCACAAAAACCCATTTTACACTCAGTATATAGGCAGTTGTCACTCCGGTAGCAAAAGCTAGAGTAACTGCCAGCAGATAATGTATCTGACAACTAATCAATAGCCAGAGCGAACTAGCATCAACGATCGTCGCAGCAAAGCCACACAAGATATACCTAGTCGGCTCAATATTCCAAGTTCGCCATAATCTCACGACAAACCCCTTATAAAAATGAACAAGACAACCAGAGCATTCTAGAACTTCTAGCTAATTAGTCAAGTTTATTTCAAATAGTTCAAAGGATTAACTGGTATACCATTGAGACGGGTTTCAAAGTG
>ERZ761595.55-NODE-55-length-36492-cov-32.787112_pt1 | contig 36492 bp, 51 predicted proteins | sample MGYA00511035_ERZ761595 | MGnify/ENA primary metagenome ERZ761595 (study PRJEB28899, sample SAMN03785553) | bioreactor sludge metagenome | biome: EBPR Sludge; feature: EBPR Bioreactor; material: 0.22µm filtered reactor supernatant | place: Saint Lucia: Queensland...
GTTCTACAGTGGCCTGAATCTGTCGCAGGCGGCGTTGGAGGCGCTGGGGCAGTACGTGGAGGTGATCGGTGACCTGGTGGACCTGATCGCGGACGCGATTGAGGCGCTGGGGCTGATCGCGGCTTACAGCGGTAGTACGGCGGCGCTGGGGCCGGCCATCGCGGCGTTCGCGGCCGATCTGCTGCTGCTGGTGCAGATGCTGGCGACGGCGTTCACGTCGGCCTCGGCGGCGTCGCTGGCGGCGATTGTGGCAGCAGGGGAGTTCGCCGACGCGGTGGGGGACATTCTGGACGTGGTGGAGGACGGGGTGGACGCGCTGGTGGCGCTGGCAACCTACGTGCCGGCGGCCAACCTGGTCCCTACAGCGCAGCGGTTCGCGGCCGATCTGGCGCTGGCGATCACGACGGTGGTGGCAGCGCTGCAGGCGGCTGGCGTGCTGGCGAGCGCGGCGATTGTGGCGGCGGGCGAGCTGGCGGATGGGCTGGGCGACGTGCTGGGGATGGTGGAGGACGGCGTGGGGGCGCTGGTGGAGCTGGCTAACTACGTGCCCAACGCGGGGCTGGCGGGGTTGGCGCAGCGGTTCGCGGCCGATCTGGCGGCGGTGATCATGGCCGTGGTCAACGCGCTGGCAGCGGCGGGGGTGCTGGCGAACGAGGCCATCACCAAAGCGGGAGACCTGGCCGATGGCCTGGCGGACATCCTGGGCGTGGTCGAGGACGGCGTGGGGGCTATCGTGGCACTGTCGGAGTACGTGAGTTCGTCGGGCATTGGGGTGAAGGCGGCGGCGTTCGCGGCCGACCTGGCGGCGGTAATCACGGCCATCGTCAACGGTCTGGTGCAGGCGGGGCTGCTGGCGAACCAGGCCGTGGCGGCGGCGGGCGAGCTGGCCGGGCGGCTGAGCGATCTGCTGGGGGTGGTGGCGGAGGGGATCGAGGCGATCCAGGCGCTGGCCGAGTATAAGGGCGTGGAGGGGTTGCAGGAGAAGGTGCAGCGGTTCACGAGCGACCTGGTGGCGGTGGCGACGACGCTGGCGACGCAGTTGACAGCGGCGGCCAATGCCATCGGGACGGCAACCATCGACGCGGCGCGGGCGTTCGCCACGGCGGTGACGGCGCTGGCGGCAGAGGTGCAGGCGGCCATGCAGGGGCTGGCGCAACTGGCCGGGATGGCGACGCCCAATGTCGACGGGGTTCTGGCCTACATTGTGGCTTCGGCGCAGAAGATTCAGCAGTCGTTCACGGCCGCTGGGGACATCGGGCAGGCGGTGCAGTACGCGGCGAACTTCCGGCAGAACCTTGAGCAGTTGGTGCAGGAAGTGCAGGCGGCGGTGGCGCAGTTGGATGCGCTGGCAGGGGCGGGGACGAGCGGGTCGGTGCAGGAGGCGCTGAACCGGATCGCGGCGGCACTGGCGAACACCGAGGGGCAGTTCGCCGGGGCGGGCGAGGCGCTGGCGAATGCGCTGATCGAGGCGCTGCGGGGCGGGATCGACGCGGGCGAGGGCGAGGTGGTGCAGGCCACGGTGGGGGTGCTGACGGCGGCGCTGAACGCGGGGCTGGCCGAGGCGCGGGAGTTCTCGCGGGTGGGCGACGCGATCATCGACGCGGTGGCGGACGCAGTGCTGTCGGGCCAGGCGCAGGTGGTGGCAGCGGTGGTGCAGGTGGTGGGGGCGGCCATCGCGGCGGGGATCAATGAGGCGAAGCGGGCGGCCGACGTGGGGCGGCAGATCGTCCAGTCGGCGCTGGCGGAGGTGAATGCGGGGCGGATGCAACTCGACATGGCGGGGGCGGCGGCGGGGAACGCGATCATCGACGGGATGGTGAGGGCGATCACTTCGGGGAAGAGCCGGCTGATCAACGCCATTCGGGACGCGATTCAGGACGCCATCGAGGCGGCCGAGGACGCGCTGGGGATCGGCAGCCCGTCGCGGGTGGCCCAGGCGCTGTTCGGGAACTTCATGGCCACGGCGGAGGTGGCGCTTAGCGACCCGCGGGGGCTGGTGGCGGCTATCGGGAAGTCGACGCGGGTGATGGTGCAGGAGGCGGCGCGGGCGGTGGATACGTTGGGGCGGATGGTGGCCCCACCCCGCCTGACGCCGGCAGCGGCGGGTGTTGGCGCGCAAACAGTGCGGCTGACGCAGCCGGCGCTGGGGGCGGGGACGAGGACGGCGGCGGCGACAATGACGCCGCGAGCGGCCGCGGCGCCGGCGCCGATCTACAACTTCTACGGCAACTTCGTCGTGGAGGGGGTGGAGGATGGGCCGGGGCTGCTGGAGCAACTGGCAACGATGACGGCTAACGCGAGGCGGAGATGATCACGCCGATTAGCTACAACGGCGGCCTCATCAACGATGGGGTCGATTATGAGGCGTGGTTCCTGAGTCCGGTGCGGGGGCTGCCGAAGTTGACGGTTCACAAGGCGAAGCGGTATGGAGCGCACCCGCGGATCGGCGGGATTGGGCGCGAGGGACGGGCGATCGCGCTGCTGGTGCGGGCGTTGGCCGGGAGCGAGGATTGGCTGCGGGCGCTGTTCAATGGCGAGGATGGGACGCCTAAGCTGCTGGTGGCGGCCGATGAGGATGGGGGGAATCAGCGGTACGTGAAGGCGTTGGCGCTGGGGTTGGAGCAGACGACGCAGCGGGGCGTATTCGTGGCCGAGTTGGACGTCGACGACGAGGTGCGCTGGCGGGCGGTGGCACCGACGACGGTGAACTGGACGGTGACGGCGAGCGGGCAGACGGTGGTGGCGACAAATGGGGTGGCGGGGACGAACGATGAGGCGTATCCGATCATCCGGGCGACGCCGCGGGCGTATATGACGGGGTTGAACCCTTACCGGCTGTTCTTGGCGGTGCCGTGGCCGGCCGACCAGCCGGCGACCGACTACCCGACGGACATCACAGATGGGGCGCTGGACACGCGGGTGAGCACGACGGAGTTCCACTCGGCGACGGGCGACGACGTGCGGGTGATTGTCGATGGCGAAGAGGTGGATTTCTGGCTCGACGGCGTCAACACGGCGACGACGAGCATTTGGTGCAACCTGAGTTGGCAGCGAGCGCAGGCGGCCTCGCTGGCGGCGGCGCTGGGCGTGGGGCCGGTGGCGGCGGTGACGGTCAAGGAGGACATCACGACCTGGCCGGCGACGGGGACGATGCGGATCGGTAATGAGGTGCTGACCTACGGGGCCAAGAACAGCGCGACGAAGACGTTCACCGGCATCGAGCGGGCGGCGCGAGGGTCGGCGGCGGCGGCGCACTCGGTGGGGGCGGCCGTGCGGTGGATTCAGCACGAGATCTGGGTGGAGTACGGCTCGACGACGCTGGCGGCCAAGGTGGTCGACAGCAGCCGGAAGCCGATGTTCGACCTGGCGACGAGCACGAACACGAGCTGGAACTATCTGTCGTTCTATGAGCAGAGCGCGAACCGGGCGGGGGCATGGGCGTTCACGAATCAGCAGTGGACGCGGGGGTATGGCGGCAATCAGAAGGGGACGGCGAATCCGTATGGGGAGCTGGGCATTTCGGACGCGGCCGAGAACGAGAGCACGAAGAAGTCGCTGACGGGGTATTGGAGCCTGTTCAATCCGTGCGGGATGGTGAGCGCCAACTTTCTGAGCGGCGAGCGGTACTACGGCCGGGCGGAGTGGTGGAGCGCGAGCATCCAGTCGAGCGTGGACGGGTCGTCGCGGACGAAGCACTACACGCTGCCGACGGGGACGAGCAACGCCTGGGTGGCGTGGTCGCAGAACGTGAGCCTGGTGGACGGGGCGCGGTACGTGTACCTGTGGCTGGGCGGCTATGGCAAGAACATCTATCCGATGCGGGTGGAGGCGTCGCAGGTGACGGTGGCGCTGGACAGCAGTAAGACGCCCTCGGCGTTGATTCTGCCGCAGCAGAACGTGTACCGGATGGCAGCGACGCTGACGAACCAGACGACGGGGGCGGCGATTCAGATCGACTTCGCGCTGGACGTGGACGAGACACTGCGGATCGACGTGGACAAAAGCGACGCAATCTACGAGGCGGACGGGTCGAGCCAGTTCGGGGCTATCGCGCTGGTGGGGGCGGAGCGGCATCGTTGGCTGCGGCTGGCGCCGGGGGCGAACACGCTGCGGTGGGATGAGGTCGGGGTGGCGGAGATGGACGTGGAGATCACGTTTGAGCGGCGATATTACGCATAAGGAGTTGGGAGATGGCAAGCGCACACATTTTGATCACAGGGACGGCGACGGGCCACAACCGGCAGTTACGCGAGATGGTGGACGGGCTGATACGGGTTGGCGATGAGGCAAAGCGGCTGAAGGCGACGTTTGACCAGGCGGCCCTGGGCGGGGATTGGGCGGCGCTGGCGGCGCTGCTGGGGATCGAGAGCGCGCAGGAGGCGGAGACGATCTACAACCTGCTCGGCTCAGTGGTGACGGAGTTGAACGCGACATTCATCACGCAGTTGCGCGGCCGGTTGGGCTAGGCGATGGCAACGACGACGGCGCAGGCGGCGAGCACGACAACGCCGAACGATTGGGACCTGGTGGGGGCGTCGAAGCCGCTGGCGGTCAACCCACCGGACGACGACGCGGGGAGTTACATCGACAGCACCGGGTCGGCGTTGACGGAGCAGTGGTTTGCGTGTTCGCCGGCGCCGGCGGCGGGGGACACGATTACCGGCATCGCTGTGACAGTGAGGCACCGGCGCGGCGGGGTGAGCGACGCGGCGTTCAAGCTGGGCTACCAGTTCACGCCCCAGGGGGGCGGGACGCAGGGGGAGTTGATGTCGGGGTCGTTCACGGCCGGGGCGGCGTGGCAGACGGAGATGTGGAACGCGACGCCGTTGAGTGTGGTCTATGGAAGCGGGTTCCAGCTCTATTGCCGGAATACGCAGACGCGGCGGGTGCAGATTACGACGCTGTACGCGGAGATCACGTACACGCCGGCGGCGTCGGGGGATGGGCAGCCGATGGTGGCGCGGGCGCGGTTGGTTCCTGGGATGCGGCGGCCGCACGGGCAGCAGGGGTGGTGAGGTGAGAGATGGCAGCAAGTGACGCAAGGCCATACCCGATTAGGAACACGGCATACCGTGTCTACTTTCCGATTCTCGACGCGGACGGCGATCCTGTGTCGGGGGCGGCGAATCTGGATAGCGAGATCTCCAAGGACGGGGCGGCGTTTGCGGACTGCACGAATGAGGCGGTGGAGATTGGGACGAGCGGGATGTACTACCTCGACCTGACCAGCGCGGAGATCGGGACCGCTTCGGCCGTGGTGTTGATTGTCAAGACGTCGACGAGCGGGGCGAAGACGACGCCGATTGTGCTGTATCCGGTGGATCTGTCGGTGGCGCAGTTGGGGGTGAACAGCGTGCAGGCGGGCGGTGTGGCGTGGGGGAGCGGGGCGATCACGGCGGGGGCCATCGCCACGGATGCTATTGATGGGGATGCCATCGCGGCGTCGGCGGTGACGGAGTTGCAGAGTGGGTTGGCGACGGCGGCGGCGTTGCAGGCGGTGGACGACCTGGTGGACGAGCTGGAGAGCCGGCTGTCGGCCGCCCGGGCGGGGTATCTGGACTACCTGAGCGGTGGGGCGGTGGCGACGGCGGCGGCGCTGGCGACGCTGACTGGGTATGTGGACACGGAGATCGCGGCGATTCTGGCAGCGGTGGATACGGAGGTGGCGGCGGTTCTAGCAAAGGTCAACAACCTGCCAGCATCGCCAGCGGCCGTGGGGTCGCCTATGACGCTGGCGGCGGACGCGGTGACAGCAGCGGCGCTGGCGGCGAGCGCGGTGGCGGAGATTCAGGCGGGGTTGAGCACGCTGACGGCGGGGCAGGTGAACGCGGAAATAGTCGATGCCTTGTCGATTGATACTTACGCGGAGCCGGGGAGTGCGCCGCCGGCGACGGCGTCGATTGTGGCGATGCTGCATTGGGTGTTCACGTTGGCGAGGAACAAGCGGTTGACGACGGCGACCACGGACAAGGTGAGGAACGACGCGGATTCGGGCGACGTGGGGACGGCGACGATCAGTGATGATGGGACGACGTTCACGAGAGGGGAGTATGCATAGTGGTCAGTGGTCAGTAAGCAGTAGGTCAGTGGGTCAGTAGGTCAGTAGGTCAGACAGTGGCAATCGACAGCGAGAACAAGCGCAGGAGCGTGCAGGGGTATGGTGGGCCATTTGGCTTCGTGCCGCCGCGGCCGGATGGGTCGTTGGGGAATGAGGCGGATCGGCGGCACGTGGCGGGGTTGTACGCGGGGCAGCTGGTGGCGCTGGTGGTTATCGCGTCGCTGGCGCCGGCGGGGGCGGCGATCCAGTTCCTGGTGGCCGACAGGAACGGGCGCATTCTGGCGCAGTTGCGGCCGGATATTGAGCGGGTTAGCTGGCGGTTCAATGGGGCCGGGCAGGCGGCGTGGAGATTGGCACGGTCGGACGAGAAGCTGCGCGAGGAGTATCTGCGCTTTGGGAATCGGGTGCTGGTGCAGTTCGACAATGGCCTGCCGGCGTGGGGGGGCGTCATTGGCGGGGCGTATGAGTGGAGCGAGGCGGCGGTGGGGTTCCTGGCGTTTAGCGGCGAGGCGCTGCTGGGGCGACGGCTGACGGCGCGGACGCGGCGGTTCGACGGGGAGACGGTGGGGGCTATCGCGCTGGCGCTGATGGCGGAGGCTGACGCGGTGTGGCCGGTGGGGGTGCGGCCGGTGAATATCTGGATGGGCGGGGCGGCGCACTACCCGGAGTATCACTACAAGGCGCTGGAGGACGTGCTGCGGGAGAGCCTGGTGGAGAACCTGAGCGCGGAGGCGTTTGACGTGTCGGCGCGAGAGGAGCGGGGGTACGTGGTGTTTGAGTTGAACCTCTACGAGCAGCGCGGGGCGACGAAGAGCAATATCGCGCTGGTGGAGGATCAGAACGTGAGCGATGTGCGCTTCCGGGTGGAGGACGGGATCGTCAATGCATGGTACATGGCCGGCGATGGGAGCGATTGGGGAGACACGAGCCGGGTGTACGCGGAGGCGGTGGACGAGGAGAGCGTGCGGCTGTATGGGCGGCGGGAGGCGTTCGAGGTGCGGTCGGGGGTGATCTACCAGAGCACGCTGGACGCGACGATTCAGCGGCGGCTGGCGGAGACGGCGTACCCGACGCGGGTGTTGGCGCTGGCGACGACGGACGATCGGCCGGCGCGGTTTTGGGAGTATGGGGTGGGGGACACGGTGCTGTGCGTGTTGCCGTCGTTCGATTGGAATGGGCTGCGGGGGATGTACCGGGTGCTGGGGCGGGAGTTCTTCCCGGAGCATGGGGGGTGTGACCTGGTGCTGGAGGAGGCGCGATGATCTACCGGCCGGCGCCGCGGCGGGTTTTGGATGGGGGCACGCTGGCGGCCGATTTCCTGGGCGGGACGATTGTGAGCGACGTGGAACGGCACGAGGAGCAGGTGCGGGCGCTGGAGCAGGATGCGCTGCCGGCGGCGGCGGCCAGTCGTAGCTACGTGCGCTCATTCCGGCAGATGGTGTTCGACGGCTGGGGGCGGCAGGACGTGGCGGCGGGGCTGTCGAACTCGGTGTTGGCGAGGTTTGGCAACGCCTGGCAGAGCGATCTGCGGATGGCGGTGAGCGGCAATGTGGTGGCGCTGGCGGTGTGGCTGAGCGCGGCGCGGTCGGCCGATGTCTGCACGGTGACGGTGTGGGTCGGCGGATCGGCGACGGAGCTGGCGACGACGCTGGATGGGGACTCGTCGCTGGCGGCGCTGGAGACGGTGTCGGCGGGGGCGGTGGGGTTTGAGGCGGGGGAGGAGATCGGGTTGCGGGTGACGACGGGGGCGACGTGGGCGCCGGTGACGGCGGATTTGCAGGCGTGGATTGTGGTGAGTCTGGACGTGGAGTAGAGGCGAGATGATGGAGAGCATCTACGAGTTGACTCCGGCGTGGCTGGTGGCGGTGGCGCTGACGGGAGCGGCGGGGTCGTTTGTGGCGGTGTTCCGCTGGCAACAGAGGTGTGGGGTGATCGAGTACAAGCCGGCGCTGGCGCTGGGGGTGGCGGCGGTGCTGCTGGCGTTGGCCGGGTGCTACGTGTGGTTGAGCCTTGATGCCGATGCAAGTTTGGTGGAGCGGGCGGCCGTGATTCGCGTGTTGCTGTTGCTATTGAGCGGTGGGCTGATCCACCACAACGCCGGAGCGCTGCGGTTGAGCTGGAGCGAGTGGCGAGGGAAGGCGCGGGATGGATAACGGGTCGATTTGGCCGTGGGTGTTGACCGTCGGGGCGCTGTTCGGGATGGGCCTGGCCTGGTGGCTCGGCCGGGGGGGCTGGAAGGTGTTCCGACGGGCGGACGATCCGCTGTCGCAGCGGGTAGATGAGTTGACACTTGAGGTGGTTGACCTGCGGCTGGCCATGTCGCGGTTGATGGTGGGGGCGGCGCGACTCATCGCGCAGTTGGAGAGGGAGGGGGTCGAGCCGGAGTATCGGTTGCCCGAGGCGCTAGGGCGGCCGGTGGAAGAGGGCGACGCAGCAGTTCTTCATGGCATGTTGGTGGAGAAGTTTAGTCAGGAGGAGTTGGATGCTCTGGCATTCGGAATAGGGATAGCGCCGGAGAGCTATGGCGGCGCGACGCGCTCGGCGCGGGCGTTGGCGCTGGTGCAGGTGGCATCGCGCCATGGGCAGTTGGAAGAGCTGGCTGCGGCGGCGCGGAAGGCGCGGCCGCAGGCCAGGTGGCCGCGAATGCGGCTGGAGGTGTAATGTGACTATCTGGTATGTGGAGGCAGGGAAGGGGTCAGGCGACGGCACGTCGCTCTTGCCATGGCCCACGATTGGGCAGGCGCTTCAGGCGGCCGGCGCGGGCGATGTCGTGCGGGTGCGCGATGGGGTGTACCGCGAGATTGTGACTCTGAACGGCAACGGGGTGACGTTGGAGGCGGCCGAGGGGCACGCGCCGGTCATCGACGGCGGCTATGGCCCGCAGTTGTTCGGGGCGAAGGGGTACACGGACAAGGCCGGGCGGCAGATTCGCGCCGGCACCCTGCCCTACCCCAGCGAGGCCAATAAGCGGCGCGGTGGCTGGCCGCTGGCGGCGGCGCAGGGGTTCCTGGTGCGCGTCGGCGGAAGCAGAAACGTCATTCGCGGCTTCCGCATTGTGAACGTCTGCGGCCGGTCGTTGGTGCTGGGCGGCGATGGGAACGAAGCTCAGGGCTGCGTGATGGACTTCGCCTACGGCGGGCCGGTGTACGTGGCCGGCAGCCGTTGCCGCCTGAAGGGCTGCAAGGTCACGCGGGGGTCGATGAAGGAGTTCGACCCGACCAGGGATGGCCGGGTGAATGAGCAGGGCCAGGCAAACTCGGCCAGGGTGCAGACCGCGATCATCGTGAAGGGCGAGGACAACGAGGTCGTGGATTGCGTCGTGGGGTATTGCTTCGGCGAAGGCATCGCCGCGGCTAAGGGGGCGAGGCGGCCGAAGGTGAAGCGGTGCGTGATCAACACGACGGCGCATTGGGGCATCGGCATCAATCACGCCAGCGGGGCGGTCGTGGAGGGGTGCGTGCTGGTGTGGAACGACGCGCTGTTGACCGAGATGAACCGGGATAAGCCGGGCGACTTGCTGGTGATCTCGGCCGAGCGCGAAGACATGGCCTGGGACGTGTCCGGCATACGGATCGCCAACAACCTGTTCATCGGCGGCGACCAGCAGTTCCTCATCGCCAGCGGGGCCAGCGGCCGGCGGGTGAGGCTGTCGGACGCGGTGATCGAGAACAACAGCTTCGTGGGCGGGGAGAAGACGCGCTACCTGGTGTCGTTCGGCGGCATCAGCGACCGGCCGCACCAGAACGTTACCTTCGCTGACAACGTGCTGCTGAAGCACCGCGCGGCCAAGAGCGCGGCCAGTATCGAGAATGGGGCGCGGGCGGTGGCGTTCGCCAACAATCTGAGCAACGCGCCGCTGCCGGGGGCGATGGCCGGCCGGGATAGCGTTGTGGTCGGCGATGATGAGCGCGTGCTGGCGGCGGCGACGTGGAAGCTCGGCGGCGCTTTTGACCGCGCGGCGGTGGCTATTCCTGACGCCGGCATTGGCATCGACCTGGATGCGTTTGCGCCGGCGGCGGGTGGGCCGGCCATCGGCATGGCGCGGAACGGGGGGAATGTGGGGGCGGCCGTGGGCAAGGTGACGGAGCCGCCGACTGACCCGCCAACCGACCCGGAGCCGCCGGAGGAGCCAGAACCCCCGGAGGAGCCGGAGCCGCCACGGCCGGTGGAGGACATCGTCTACGAGGCGGTGGAGTTGATGCGCTTGGCCGGCGACGCGCTGGAGCAGGCGATGGCGTTAGTGGAACCGTTGATTGTGCGCGAGTAGAAGGATAGGTGGAATCATGGATAGTAAGCCGAAGTGGCTGACGTTGGAGTTCTGGGCGGCGATTCTGAGCGCTGGGGCGCTGCTGATCGTGACGCTGGGGATCGTCTCGCAGGAGGAGGCGAACACGTGGGTGGGACTGCTGACCGGGCTGGTGGCGGCTGTGCTGCCGATCGCCGCGCTCGTGCTGGGCTACAGCCAGGTGCGGGCGTCGGCGCTGGCCTACGGCTTGCTGGCGGTCGAGACGCCGGCGTGGATGACGGCCGAGTTCTGGATGACGCTGGCAACGGCCGGGCTGATGGTGCTGGTCGGGCTGCGGGTCGTCGACCAGCAGCAGGCCAACACCTGGAAGGAGCTGCTGGGGCCGCTAGTAGCGGCGGTGCTGGCGATTGCAGCTTACATCCGCGGCCGGTTGCAGGTGAAGGCAGCGGCGGTGGAGAGGCTGGCGCTGCGCGGGTAGGGAATTCCGGCGCGGTTTGGTCGCTCGCTGCGCCGATTCTAGACGGCCGCCGGGTGGGTTTCCATGCCGGCGGCCGTTTTTTGCGTCTAGAACGTGAGTTCTATGGTTTTTGGGGGTTCCCATATGGGGGTGGGTGGTTGCGTGGTTCCTGGGCCAGCCTGGTGCGTCTCATGGCCATTTAGAACGGATGAGCGGAACGTTTGAGCGAGGGAATTCCGGCCCCTAGCGTACCTAGTGTACGTCTGGGGCCGCTTCCAGACGGCCGCCGGGTTGCGTCCTCCCGGCCCGGCGGCCGTCATTCCCCTAGAATGCCGGCCGCCGCTAACCAGTCGATAGGTTCGTCCTCTATGGTCTCCACGGTGCTGGCCGGCAATGGCGGCAATGCCGCCTCTCGTTGCCGCCGCTCAGACGGCCCCCGCTTGACGAAAACTAACCGACTCGTTAGCCGTCGCCGTAGCCGTAGCCGTCGCCGTAGCCGTAGCCGTCGCCGTAGCCGTCGCCGTAGCCGTAGCCGTCGCCGTAGCCGTAGCCGTCGCCGTAGCCGTCGCCGTAGCCGTAGCCGTCGCCGTAGCCGTAGCCGTCGCCGGTCAAACGAGTTTGGATGTCCATCCGTTCACCTCGGCGGCGATCATGTGCTGCAACGTCCGCAACGGCATACGCACGCTACCAACCGGGTCGAGTTTGGTGTCCGGCAAGGGGCCGTTCGCCAACTCAGACGGCCAGGATGTCGGCGGTGTCGGCGGATTCGACGTAATCCGGTTCGTCGGCGTGCCAAGCGCCGGCCAGGATGTCGAGTACGTCATCCTTGGCGGCGGCGATGGCCCAACTCTGCTGAGCTTCGCAGTTGCGAGCCGTGAAGCTCAGCAGGCGGTCAAATGCGTCAGCTACTTTGGTCAAATCGCGCTCGTCCATGTTGCACCTCTAGAACACGTCGCGGTTGAAGTCGTCGATGGTGTAGCGGCCGTTGGGACCAGTGCCGACCAGCACCGGCCGGGGGCGGGTTGGCTCGGCCACCTGCTGGGCGGCGATGATGTGCTTGCAGAGCGGGCCGCCGACAACGCCGGTGATCGGGCGGTGTCGGTAGGCGGGACAGTCGCAGCGCCAAACGCCATGCCGGTTGCGGGTGACGGCGTAGGCGTTGCGGCCGTCAAGGCTCTGGACCGTGTAGGCGCGGCGCTGGTGGTCGTTCGCGCCGGCTTCGGGCTGGGCCATGAGGTAGGTGCGGGCGTGGGTGAGGTTGGCCTCGGCGTTGGCGACATCGGCGCGGCGGCTGAGGCGGCTGAGTTCGGCCTGGGCCAGGGCGGTGCGGGCGGTGACGATGCGGTTGGTTGCGGTGCGTAGGTCGGATTGGATGGTCATGTCTTTACCTCAAGTGAAATCTCTAGTATGACACTAGGATACATCAGATTTGTTACAGTGTCACTTACGGTGAGATTAGAAACAGCCACTAGACATACACTAGGCAGTCATGCTAGAATGCCGACATGCCAAAGAAAGCAACCGACTTTACGCAGGTGGTAACTGTTCGCATGACGGCCGAGATGTACAACCTCGTCAGCGCCATGCGCCGGGTCTATGGTAATGACGCCGACGTGCTTCGCGCGGGCATCATGTCGCTGTGGCGCGAGTTCGACACGTTGCCCAGTCTGGAAGAGTCGCCGCTGTTTCCCGATCCGGGCGACGCGATGGACGTGGTGGACGCGGCCGGCGAATAGGGCGGTCATTGCGCGTCATTGCCAGTATCGACGGCGGTTGCCAGTATCAGGTCGCCGTCGGCCAGGCGGCAGTTTGCCAGTATCACGGCGACGCGCGGCTGCTGGCCGGGCGATACTGGCAAGTTGACGGCCGATACTGGCAATCCGCTGGCCTGTAGCATCCGGGCGGCTTCCTGAAAGACGCTGAGCGCGTCCGATACTGGCAACGGCTCAGACTGTCGTTTTCGCGCCGGCACGTTGCCAGTATCGCGCTTGGCGTTCGTCGGAGAGGCCGTCGAATCGACCGCCGTAGCGCCAACTGTCGGGGCCGCCGCGGGGGCCGCGCCGTCGCCAGTTCCAATAGCGGCGGCCGTTGCGGTTGGTGTAGACCTCGATTCGCCATTCTCCTGAGTTAAGTCGCTCATCTCCTATCTCCTGATTTGCCAGTATCGTTAGCGTCTCATCTTCGATACTGGCAACGGCCAGGGGGTCGTTTGCCAGTATCGGCCGCCCGTTGCCAGTATCGACCGGCGATACTGGCAACGGCGTGGGGTCGGTGGCGCGCGGCCGTGCGGCTGCCGGCGGCGTGGCAGGCACGCCGACCGCGGCTAAGGGTTTCCCGGCTTGACCTCCTGGCCGTTGGGCGACGGCACAGGGGCGCTCATCTGCGCCACCACAGCGGCAATAGCCGCCACGTCGTCGGGATGAAGGCGCGGCGTGGCCCCCTGCCCCGGCGCGGCCGCCGTCGGCGTCGTGTCGGCGTCGTGACGCGGCGCGTCATGGGTGGGGGCGTCCCGCTTGCCGCGGTTGGCCTTGCGCTCATAAATGTCAGGCACGCCGTCGCCGTCGGTGTCGCTCGCCAATTCGTTGACGAGGGTGTTGTACATGCCGGCGCTCATGTCCTGGCTGAGGGCCAGGGCGTTCTGTTCGCGGCGGGCGGTGAGGTCTTGTAGCGCCAAATCGACCACGGCGTCCTTTTCGTCCTGGATGGCGGCGGCGATGCGTGCGTCGGGCGAGGATAGGTGGAAGGCGACGATGGCAGCCACGTTGACGAATGTCCAGCCGCCGACGCCCCAGATCGCGGCCGTGCCTAGACCTTCCGGTGCGGCGGTCAGGGTCTGGCCGCCGAGTACGATCTCGGCGATGGTCATGAGGCCGACGCCGAGCAGGTTAAAGACGGTGAGGCCGAGGGCGATGGTGCGCTGCATTGCGCCTTCGGCCAGGTAAAGGTAGACGAAGAGCCAGCCGATCATGCCGGCGTCGAAGACGACCAGGCCGAGATAGGGCGCGAGCCAGAATGCGCCGGGCAGGGCCACGCTCAGAAATGAGACGGTCAGGTACGCCGTCCACATCAACAGCGCGGCGCTAATCAATCCGAAGATGATCTTAGTTGCGGTTCGCTTGTTTTTGCTGATTTTCATCATGTCTCCGTTTCACTGCATTACAAACATTGTTACAATCCTCTGCGACGGCTCGTCTCCGTGCCGCCCGCCCGCGTGCCTGCGCGGGCGTTACTTTCAGGGCAGGGGGCCAGTCTACGGGGCCGGGGCCTCCTGTCGCGCGGCCGTCAGATACCGCGCGGCCTGTTCCATGCCGCCGGGCAAGCCGCCGTTGTCGCGCAGGAGCCGCTCGGCCTGGAAGGTGGACAGCGGCTCGACGAGGACAATACGGCCGATAGGCACCTGCATCAGGCCATACGTGTCAGGAAAGTCATGGCGCTTGGCGCGGATGCGGTCGGCGAGGTCTTCCAAGTCTCCGTACTGGGTACGGCGCTGAAAGGGATTGTCATCTATTTGGTCAAGGGTGACGTAGGTCTGCATGATGGTTCTCCTTCGGTTCTGGTGTTGGCGCGCAAACAATTAGAATTGGCTGGCGGCGATCAGGGCGCGCTGCATGTTTCTCTCGACGGCGTTGACTAGCCCGCTGGTGCGGGCGGCTTCACCCAGCACCTTGGCGACGATGAACGAGGCCTGGAGTTCGGGCGTGCGGTACTGTTCGGCGGCCAGCTCCTGCAGAGCGGCGTAGTCGGTCGCGTGCAAGGTGATGGTCAGCTTGCGCGGGGGGGTATCCTCGGTCGGCTTGGGGTTGGAAATTCCTCTTGGCATGGCTTTGGTTCTCCTCTTCTAAAGTAGGGGCTTGGGGCCGGGGGTGGCGGCCGCCGCTCGGCCGCGCTTTCGACTCAGTTCCTTCTCGCGGCGCTCCTCGATGCGGTCGGCGCGGCGCTCGAGGGCACGGCGGATGAGGGCGGCGCGGTCGGGGTCGGGGCTGAAGGCCTCGGCGACGTTGGTGGCGCGCCAGCTGGTGACGCAGCCGTGCCAGTCGTTGTTCTCGATCTCGAACCAGGAGCCGAGGTCGTAGGCGACGCGGGATTCGTCGGCGTCGAGCACCTCGAGCAGGTGGTTGCGGACGGTGACCAGTTCGCGCTCGGAGGGATGGCTGAGGTAGCGGCCGGCGACGAGGCGAGCGGGCGCATCGCCAACGGGTGGGTAGTAGACCAGCCAGAGGCCGCGGGGGAGTTCGACGGTGGCGCGGCCGGGCTGGGCGATGAGGCGGGAGATGATCTCGACTAGGCTAGTCACGGCGAGACCTCTGGCGTCGCGGGCGGCGGCAGTGTCACCGGCGGCGGGGTGGGGGTGGCTGTCGGCGGCGGTGATGTCGGCCATAACTCGGTCGGTAGCGGCGTCGGCGCGGGGAAGTCCGTGCCGTAGACGCAGACGCCTCCACCTTCGTAAAACCAGCAGCCGGTTTCGAGTGTTGGCGTCGGCGTGGCGTTCGTCGTGTTTCCCTCGCCGACGCAGGCGGCGGCGAGGAGGGCGATGGAGACGATGATGATGATGGCGTAGTAGAGGCGGCGGCGGTTCATTGGTTGTTCTCCAGTAGGCGGCGGCGCAGGTAGTCGGGGTTGGCGCCGATGAGGTCGCAGTAGAAGTTGAAGTGGCGGCCGCGGATGAAGGCGGCCGCGCCGGAGTCGCCGGCGGCATAGTCGTGAGCCGCCTGGCGCAGGATGGCGATGACGAGCCGGGCGGCGGGGATGATTTCCGGCGCGGGGTGGTGGGTGGCGGTGCTGTGGTCATCGTGGGAGCTGCGGCGGCCGGGTTTCATGGGCGGTTCTCCAGGTAGGTGAAGAGGGGGAGGGTGTCGGTTCCCAGTTCGCGCAGCCAGGCGCGGGCGCGGTCGGCCTCGACGGGGTTGATCTCGAAGCCGAGATAGCGACGGCCGAGTTGGCGGGCGACGTAGCAGGTGGTGCCGACGCCGCAGAAGGGGTCGAGGACGAGATCGCCGGGGTTGGTGTACTGGCGGATGAACCGATCGGGCAGGGCGCGGGGGAACGAGATGCCCTGGGCGCGGGGGCGGTTCTGGTCGGCGGACGACGACATGAGCATGAGTGTCGTCTGCCGCGCGCCGTCGGGGTGGGGAGCGGTTTCCTGCTTCGAGCGGTTCGAGTACCGCTGGCCGTTGGAGGCGCGGATGCTGCCGCGGCCGTAGGGCCGGCGAACCGGATTGAACGTCACGTCCTGTGGCCGCTTGGCCTTTGTGAGAACGAAAATGAACTCCCACCCCGGCGGGTCGCAATAGGTCAGTGCGCCGTTGGGCGGGGGGTTGGCCTTGCCGTAGATGTACACGTCGAGCAGGCGCAGCCCGGCCGTTGTCCAGCCTGCCCCGAACAGCGCCGAGTCGAACCAGCCGTCGGCCGTGCGCCGGAACATAACGTTCAGCACCACGACTCCGCTGGGAGTGAGCTTCCCGGCCAGCAGGCTCAGCCAGTGATCCATCCACTGGAGCCACTCTAGCGGTTCCATGTGGTTGCCGTACTGGCCGGGATAGGGTGGCGAGGTGACCACCAGCGCCACCGAGCCGTCCTCCAGCGTCGGAATCAGTTCCAGCGCGTCGCCGGTGATGATCGAGTTCATTTATGCACCTCGTAGCGGACGGTCAGCGGCCGGCCGGCGATGCCGGCGACGGTGCGGTTGATGAGGTCGTGGAGGCGGCCGGAGAGCCAATCGACGGCGTAGTGGTTGCGGACGTGGACGGTCAGTTGGTCGCCGTCTAGGTTGGCAGTGGTGCGGGCCAGCCATTGCGTGAAGGTGGCGCGGGTCATTTGCATTTCGAGCTCGTGCAGGGCGTCGCGCCAGAGTTTGGCGGCGGCATCGGCGGCCGGGGGGGTGACGACGCCCTGGGCGGTGGGGGTGGGTCGGTCTGGGGGGCGGACTGGCTCGACGATGGCCGGGGAGAGGGCCGGGGGAGCGAGTTGGCCGCCGGTGGCGGTGTAGACGGCCGCGGCGGTGCGCCAGGGGAAGGCGGGGAACTCCTCGTCCGGGTCGGTGGCCGGGTCGTAGGCGTCGTAGTCGGTCGTCCATTCGAGGCGGCCGAGGATGCGGGCGCGTTCCTCGTCGCCGTAGCTCAGCCACTGGCGGGCGAGGTTGAGGACGTCGGCGCGGGGCGGTTGCCCATGACGCCAGAGGGAGCGGGCGAGGCCAACGGGATTGTAGACGCTGCCGCGCACACGTGGCAGCGCTTGCTTGAGCTTGACGGTGTAGGCCCAGGCCAGGAGGGTGGGCACGTCGAGTCGTTGCCGCTCTTTGTCTTGCAGGGCGTCGTCGAAGCCCATCCAGTCGAGGATGGCCTGGCGAGGGTCAGCAACAACAACAGCAGCAGCAGGGGAGGGCGGGGCGGCCGCGGATGATGGTGATGTCTGTGAGGTAGTCTCTGGGGTAGTCTTATTCTCTGTAATCAGCGGATGTACGTTTCGTCCATTTGATCCGATGTACGTTTCGTCCATTAGCAAATGGCCGTTTGGTACATTAGTTCTAATGGACGTTTCGTCCATTAGCTCTTCGGTCGCGGGCGGATGCTGATGTACGTTTCGTCCATTTGATCTAATGGACGTTTCGTCCATTAGGTCGGGAAGGGGGAGCTGGAGGCCTACGTCGGCCGTTGGGTAGAGGGCGGCGAGGTGGTCGAGGAGAAGGGTCTCGTTGAGGGCGTACCAGGTGACGCGCTGGGCGTCGGTCCAGTAGGAGACGAGGGCGGCGGGGTCGAGTTGGCCGTGGGTGCGGGCGGAGATGCCGCGGCGGGCGTTCTCGAATTCGCGGCGCTGGACGGAGAGTTCTTCTTCCCAGGAGTCGCCGGGGCGATACAGCCGGTGGGCGCAGGGGCGGGCGAATTTGTAGAATGGCCGGCGGCCGTTCTTGATCCACCAGTAGACGATCTGCTGGAGGAGGACGGTCTGGGCCATGCCGCCGGTGAAGGTGTTCCAGCGCGGCCGGTAAATGACGACGGCGCGGTCGTCGGCTATGAAGCTAAGGATGTCGGCGCTGGGCCGGGCCTCATTCGTGGTTGTTGTCATCTTCACGCTTCCTTCACAAACCTTGACGAACTTCCGGTACTTCTTACCATTCACTCACAGCAGTAAATCTGCTATCCTGTGCGATGCTGTGTCGACCGCAAACGACACGGCGGCGGGCGGCGCGCCCGTCAGGCCGAAAGAGGAAGCAAGAGAACCACAAATGAATACGCTTACCCTGCATCAGGCGGTGGAGGAGTTCCTGACTGGGCTGGCGGGCGAGGTGTCGGCGTCTACGCGACGTTGGTATGACCAACGTCTGTCCTTGTTTTACGAATTTGTCGGGCCGGTGTCCGTGGCAGATGTGACGCCGGCGACGATTCGCGCCTATCGCGCCCACCTGGTCGACCGCGAGCTGAGTGTTCACTACATTCACGGCTGCCAACGCGCTCTACGACGTCTGTTTTCGTGGCTGACGCAGGAGGGGATCGTTGGCCGCAATGTGGCGGCCGAGGTGCCGCTGATTAAGCTGCCGGCACAGGCGCCCAAGGCGGTTAGCGACGACGACGTGGCCCGGATTCTGGCGCGCTTGCCCCACGAGGACATTCGGAATCGGGCGATCATTTTGCTGCTAATCGACACCGGCTGCCGGGTCGGTGGGCTGGTCAGTTTGACGTTGGAGGCGGTGAATGTGCCGGCGCGCTATGCTCTGGTGGTGGAAAAGGGAACGAAGGCGCGACGGGTGTACTTCACGGAGATGACGGCCGAGGCCATTGCGCTCTACAAGCTGGTGCGGCCGGCGTCGGAGTCGAACGCGCTGTTCGTGTCGCCGCGAGGCGAGGAGATTACAGCCAACGCCGTTCGCCAGATGTTGGAGCGGGTGGGCGAGCGGGCGGGGGTGCAGGGTAAGGTGAACCCGCACTCGTTTCGCCACGCGTTTGCCAGGTCGTTCCTCAAGAACGGCGGCAACCTGGCGGCTTTGGGACGGATTCTCGGCCACGCGCCGGGGTCGCAGGTGACGGCTCAGTATTACGCAGTTTGGGACGACCGCGAGCTACAGGAGTACCATGAGCGCTACAGTCCGCTGGCGAACGTTAACGGTAAAGTCAACGGCCGTGGAAGGGACTAATAGGCCTGTGGTCAAAAGTGGAAAAGGACATCGAACGGCCGTTCTACGTCCTATAGGCCTCATAAGCCCTAGGTCGCTGGTTCAAATCCAGCTGGCGCCATTAGTCGGATGTGTCGTTTTGTAGCTGAGGGAAGTTCCGACAACTGACGCCGTCGCGGGTCGCCGGCCGCATGGCCGGGTGGGTTCGACTCCCACCAACGATCTGGCCGCCTTGGGCTGAATGGTTCGCTCTTGCTTCCTATTCGGCTGTTAAGGTGCGCTATAGGCAGGGGCGTGTTCTTTGCGGGAGTGCGCCTCTGCCGCCTTTCCTAGAATCTCGGCTTCGACGGCCGCCGGGGCCGTTGGTGCTAGTCAGGCCAGTCGTCGCGCAGGTGGTTGCTAGTCAACCCATGCTGCTGCTCGACCGCTATGACGTGCTGTTCCATGCCATACTCAATTTCTGCGCTCAGGTTCCTCTTACTGATTCCCATCGCTCGGCGAATCCTGCGCATCAGGCTCGGCGGAAGAACGATAGTTATTTTCGTCTTCCCTGCGTCTTCGGAATTCTGCGGCAGACTCATCTCTTTCCCTCCGCGCGGACAGCTACACAGCATTGTATGGCATCTGCTGGTGTTCTGTCAAGGAGGAAGTATAGCCAATTTCAGAACACTCGTGCTATACTGTTCTTGGTTCTCTGTTCTTTCGGTTTTGCGGCGAAGGGCCGGGCGCGAGGGTGCGCTCGGCCTTTTGCGTTGGTAAGGGGGTGTTGTTGGTAAGAGGGCATTAGGGGAAGTCCGGGGAGGCCATTGTGAACGCAGTTAATCGTTTTCGTGATTGGTGGGTAGGCCAGTATCGGTCGCAGCGCGGGGTGGGCAAGGTGGTGTGGGTGGCCGCGCCGCTGGTGTTCGCTTGCTGTTTTTGCTGGACGGCGTTGCTGGTCGTGGTGCCAACGCCGGACGTGGAGCCAACGGCCGAACTCGCGGAACGCGCCGGCGCGACTGTGGACGTGGTGGATGTGGTAGCCACGGAGGAGCCGGCCGAGGCGACGGCAGCGCCGACTGAGGAACCGGCCATCGGGGCTACGTTGACGACCGCGCCGTCGCGGACGGTTGCGCCCAGCCGCACGGCCGCGCCGACGTCGACTGAGGAGCCGGCAACGGCAACGGCCAGGCCGAGCGTGACGCCGCGGCCAGCGGTGGCAACACCCGTGCCCAGCGCGACGCCCCGGCCGGCGACAGCGACGCGAGTTCCGCCAACCGCCCCTCCTCCTACGGCGACAAGCGCGCCGCCGACTGCCGCGCCGACGCGGGTGCCTCCGACTGCGGTTCCGCCGACGGCCGTTCCCCCTACCCCTCTGCCGCCAACGGCTGTGGTTCAACCGACGGCCGTGCCGCAGCCGACGGCGACGTTGCCGACGGCCGTGGGGCAGTTGGCGATCACCAACGTCAATAAGCGTGAGGAGTTCGTGGACATTCAGAACACCGGCGGCACGGAGGTCGTGCTCGACGGCTGGACGCTGCGCTCGGAGAAGGGGTCTCAGGACTGCCGGCTGAGCGGGGTGCTGGGGCCGGGCCAGGCGCTGCGTATCTGGGCGATGTCGGAGGACACGGGCCAGGGTGGGTTCAACTGTCAGTTTGGCAAGGAAATCTGGAACAACAGCGAGCCGGATGCGGCTGTGTTGATTAACCCGGAGGGGGCGGAGGTGTCAAGGCGGTAGGCGGCCGTCGGCGGCAGCCAGCCTTATGGAGAGAGTCTATGATGAAGCCTAATGCTGAGTTGAGTAAGCTACCGGAAGCTGATTATAGAGACTATGCTTATGCCCTTGTCAAAGGCGCAATCTCGTCTATTCCGATACCGTTCGTCCCTGGGATTGCTTCCGAGGTGTTTGCCTTGCTCTTCAACCAACCTCTTTCCAAGAGGCGGGAGGAGTGGATGGTCGCAGTGGCGGAAGGGTTGGTCGAACTCAAAGAGAAGGTTGAGGGTTTCAGTCTCGAGGCGCTATCAGAAAACGATGCGTTTGTTACCACAGTCTTGCAGGCAACAACCTGCGCGATGAGAAACCATCAGCAGGATAAGCTCGAGGCCCTTCGGAACGCGGTTCTCAACTCGGCCCTCCCCAACGCGCCTGAAGACGATGTTCAGCTCATCTTTCTCGATCTGGTTGATACACTGACGGCGTGGCACCTGCGCGTTCTGCAGCTATTCGATGACCCGGTTAGGTGGGCAGAGAAAAACCAGAGACCGTTTCCCAAGGACTGGTACACGAGTGGAACGAGACAAGTGCTCGATTATGCCTTTCCTGAACTAACGGGGAAAGGCGAGTTGACGGGAAAGATCATCCAGGACTTAGGTAGGTATGGCCTGGCAGAGATACCAGGCGGTATGATGACGGCCCGCGGCGCGCTGGAGTCGAGAACGAGCAACTTCGGGAGGCAGTTCTTGCAGTTCATAGCCACTCCGCGCCAGTTGGGAGGAGCATAGGTAAGTTTTACGGCTGAAGTTGTATGGGCTATTTGGGGTGCTTTGGGGAGGGCATGGAACAACTGTGCGAAAAGTTGACGACGCTAAGCGCTCACGTTAAGATCGAGAGAGAACGTGCGGAATACCACAACAATTAGCGGGAGGTGGTTCTTTATGGTTTAAACTGGGCAATAGATATTGCAGTAGAAACGCGTCGGCCCCAAAGGGCGGGGGTCCTTTGAGGCCGGGTGCGTGGGACGCTGATAGCATTCCTAAAGCAGATTGTAGCCGATACTCTTCGTGTCTACAAGTCTTCTTGCCACCAGCTCCCACCTTCGATTCTGGAAAAGCGAATAACCAGTTTAGTAGTCATGGCGCAGACTGCCGTGACAACGCGCATGTGTGGTGACACGCAAGAGAGGTAGACAGTAAGATGAATCGTCAGTATCGATGTGAGCTCATTCGAGCCATAGAGGATAAGCGGCAAAGTAAGGTAATTGCTTACGTCACGGGTGACCGCGGCGGAGTTGGAGCACAGATTGGGGGCGACGCTGATCGGCCCCTCTATCGGCATCTTCGGCCATTGGGAGCCGATAAGGTTCAGCAGGTCGACCTGTTTCTTTACAGTAGAGGCGGTAGTGTAGATGTGCCGTGGAGCATGATTTCTACTCTGCGAGAATACTGTGAAGTACTGAATGTTCTGGTTCCCTTTCGGGCCCAGAGCGCGGCAACCATGCTGGCCCTTGGCGCCGACACAATTGTAATGGGCAAGAAAGGACAGCTAGGGCCGATAGACCCGATCCTAACTCGCGTTAATTCCCAGCAGGGAACGGGCGTAACGGAAGCGATCTCCGTCGAAGATGTGATGGCCTACATCGCATTTATCCAGGATCGCGCCGGGTTAACTGACCAGGCTGCACTGGCAACCATGACGCAGCTGTTGGCCGACAAGCTTGACCCGTGGGTTTTAGGCTCGGTCTATCGTACTCATTCCCACATCCGCTCGGTAGCTCGTAGCTTGTTGGGTTCGCATCGAGAGCCACTTGACGAGCTACGAGTCAATGCCATTGTCGAGCTTCTCGCCGAGAAAATCTACTCCCATGGGCACGCGATCGGCCGACGGGAAGCGAGCGAGAAGGGACTGAGAGTCGAAGCGGCTGACGCTGAACTTGATGAAATGATGTGGCAGTTATTCGAGGGCTATGCGGAATTGCTTAAGCTGGATAACCCGGTTGACCCGCTTGCCGCAATACCAGAGGGACAGAATAGCTATCGCGAAGAGGTTATCCTCGCCTGCATTGAATCCCAACAGCGACTAGATGTTTGCCGAGGTCAGTTGGTGTGCCAGCATGTAAGGGGTACTGGGACCCCTAATATCAACATGAATATTGGCCTCAATTGGCCCGATGGGATGGATCCTCAACAAGTGCCGCCTGACATGAAACAGTTTCTACAGGTCGTGTTGGAGCAAGCTCTAAATCAGCTACTGCCGATCGTGCAGCAGGTAGTTGCGGCCGAGCTTGCCAGGCAACTGCCGCCTGTCCATACAACTATGAATGTCGTAGGTGTCCAATGGCAGGACGCCACCAGTCAGGGCATCTAGTGGTAGGCGTAGGAGGTATGAATCTGCCCGGCAGTTTGGGAAGGAAACTCAAAAGAGGGCTCCTCCCTTTCCCGTTCTGGAGACACGAGAATTACGTCTGGGAGGATAAAGGAATCGGTAACAGAATATACCCCCAAGGAGCCGGCGTCGAGCCGGATAGTCACACTTACGCGGGGCGCGCTTGGCTGTAGACCCTCATTTTGGTGGCCATTCTCGTTCATGGGTAACCCCCAGGCTCAAAGCTGAATTTCATCGAAACTCCATTATAGAACGAAATCAGCTACAAAGATATAGAACCAATGGTCTGTTTAGGTGTTGGCGCGCAAACGGGGAGGCCACCAGGTAGCTGGTGGCCTTTTTCGTTGGTGGGTGCTGATTCCAGGATGTCAGTCGGTTTCGGTGCCGCGGGCGGCGAGGAGGTAGCGGTCGCACTGGGCTTCGTCACCGAGGAGGTCGACGCTGAAGGGGAGTTGGGCGCCGGACTCGACGCGTTCCTGGTCGGTGTAGTTGTCGCGTGAGACGGTGGGGACGAGGGTGTCGTCGAAGCAAATGACGGCAACGTTGATGATTTCAAGGGCGGCGGCATTCGAGTTCAGCAGGGAACCGACGACGTTGCCGCTGACGAGGTTGTGCTCGATGACTTCGAGGTCGCGGCGGATGAAGATGATGCCGGGGTCGTCGCTACCGGTGACCAGATACTCGATGGTGACTCCGTCGAGAGGTGTGTCCTGGAAGAGGACGCGGCCGAAGGCGACTCCGGCAGGCGGGACGTAGGTGGGCAGGAGGTCGATGCTGGAGCCGGTGCCGAGGACGCTGCCGGCGGCGTCGCGGGCGGTAGCGGAGATTTCTAGGCGATAGGCTGGGGCGTCGGTGTTGTTGCGGACGAGAACGGGGATGGCACCGAATTGATTGGGCGGGCCGGCGGCGATGACGACGAGGCCGGGGTCGCCGGTTGGGAGATCGTCGATGGTCATGTTGGCGGCGGCGATGTAGGCCGTGGTGTCGATTTCGGCTGCAGGAGCGGCGGTTGGGTCGAGGGGTGGCGTGGGGGTGATGACGGTCTCGACCAGGCGGGTGACCTCCACCTCTACAAGGCGAGTGACTTCCACCTCTACTAGACGGGTGACTTCTACTTCTACTTGTTCGGCGACTTCGCCGGTGGGGCGGCTGTTGTCGTCGGAGCTGGGGATAAGGAAGTAGATGATGCCGCAGGCGGCGCAGGCGAAGACTGTTATGAGCGCGCCGAGAATGAGAAGGGTGCGGCGGTTGTTGGATTTGGGCTTGGGGGTGGGAGACGGCTGATCTAGCGGCTGTTGGTTAGACATTGGGGCCTCCTGGTTGGGTTGTTGGCGGATGGGGATCCGCGAGTTGAAGAACGGCCGCTGGAACGGCGGCCGGGAGAGACGGTTATTCGGCGGAACTGTCGGGCGCGCTGGTGTCGCGGGCTGGGAGCAGGCCGTTGGCTTTGAGCAGGACTTTGAGGGCCAGGGTGGTGCCGCCGGGGTCGGCGTCGTGGCACTCGGCGAGGGCGTCGAGCAGCGCGGCCGGGGAGGGGTCGCCTAAGTACCGGCCGGGCGTGGTGACTGTAAACCCCAGCTTGCCTGAGAGTTTCTGCAACTCTGGCAGGGTATCCTCGTGAATCCGAACCTTGTAGGCGTAGCTGTATCTTCGTGCCATTGGTCTGCTCCTAAAGGGGAGGATAACACAGACGGTACATACATGTCAATTCCCTATTGACGGGTAGGTACATACGAGTATAATAGTAGGTACATAGCAGAGAGCCACCCGCTAAGTTCACGAGGCCGAACGGGTGGCTCAACAACCAACACCCATGACAGGAGTTGATCATGTCAAATCTACCACAGGTTCCCCCTTCCCCCAAGAAGAATCCAGACTGGAACGACCAGGTGAAACTCGGCCGCGGGCGCAGCGACACAGGCGCGTTCCATCGGGCCATCGCCGTGGCCGTGGCGCTGTTCGAGAGTGGCGCGTGGGACGGCCGCGGGCTGCTCATTGTCCACGAGGCCTACGAGACGCACCTGAAGATGGAGTTCTACCGGGAGGCGTTGGTCGAGGGCGCGGACTACGAGTTCGCCAGCGACACGATCTACCGGCGGGACGAGGCGGCCGAGGCGCTGCCGGCCTGCCCGTTCTGCGGCGAGACGGTCGAGGAACTGCCGCAGGGCGTTCTGCGCTGCCCAGAGTGCCCGCGGTCGTTTTGGAGTCGAAAAGACCTGGAGTGGTACCGGCCGTTGCCGTGGCAGCGGCCAGCAGAAGGGGCGGCGACGCTCACCAATGCGCTTGTCGCTCACGTCGAGCGGAACGAGAACGAGTCGTTTCCGTGGACGGTGACGCTGCTCGACGGCCGCACGTTCACGATGTCGAGTGAGCACTGGAACCGCTGGACGGCGGCGAGCGGGGAGTGGTAGCCATGATCCCCAACACTCAGAACGTGATCGAGGTTCGGTCGACGTGGACGCGCATCGCTAACTCGCCGTGGGCGGGGTATGAGATGCGGTATGCGGCGACGCTGGTCGACGGCAGCGTGGTGGCGCTGGACGGCAATGGGGCCGTGGCGCTGCTGGCGGCCTTGCAGGCGGCCGGGGTGCGGCTGGTGGAGTCGGTGGAGGGGTGGAGCCGGGTGGCGCGGCGGGCCGACGTGGCGCTGCCCCGGCCGGCGTCCATCGAGGAGGCGGTGGAGCAGATGGTAGCGCGGGGGAAGGCCACGATGCCGAAGTTGGCCGGACGGCTGGAGTCGGCGGCGCGGCTGGTGCTGGAGGGGCGGGTGGCGCTCGACGGGGAAGCCGGCCGCGTTGGACCCTACACCATCAGCGCCCAGGGCTGCACGTGCGCGGACTTCGTGCATCGTGGGGGCTGGTGCAAGCACCGGCTGGCGGTGCGGATGGGGCGACACCTGGTGCGGTATGGGTTTGAGCTGCCGGCGGCCGAGGAGGCTCCGCCGCGGCCGATTGTGACGGAGGCCAACCGCCGGCTGATCGAGAGCGGGGCGGTGGTCGACCAGGCGCGGCGGGTGCAGGCGGCTTACGCGCAGAGTGGGGAGGCGGCGCGGCAGTGGGCGCTGCGGGCGATGAGCAACGGGGCGGGGTCGCTGCCGGCGGATATCGCGCGGCGGGCAGGGATCGCGCCTCAGGGAGGTGGGGAGTGATGAGGTTTCCGGCGAGTGGTGTGGACTACAGGCACCCGATGACGCTGCCGAAGATGCATCTGCGGGCGTACCTGGTGTGGAAGGCGGCTTATGAGCGCGGGCTGGTGAGCCGGGAGGAGTGGGAGCGGTATGAGCAGCTGGTGGCTACGCATCCGTTCTCGTGGAAGGGATGGCTGCGGCAGGGGCCGCGGCGGCGAGTTAAGGATGAGGTGAGGTGAAGCGAGATGAACGATGAGACGTTGGTGACATTGGGTGAGGTTCGGGCGGCGTGCGACACGCTGCTGGAGGTGATCGGCCGGGAGTGCGACCGCGAGGCGGCGACGGCTTGCTACTGGATGGCGGAGGACGTGCTGGCGATCCTGCGCGGGGAGTGGACGGCGGAGACGGCCGTGGGGGATAGGGTGAAGTCATGACGCTCTATGAGATTCTCGTTCCGGCGGCGATGCTGTTCGCCGCGGCGGTGGGGTTGGTGGCGTTGCTGCGGCGGAGGCGTTTGTGGCTGACGCTCAATCCTTACGACCTCGTTCGGTCGCCGATTTGCCCGGTCTGCGACGCGAGGATGGGGTGGTCGTTGACGTGCCGGGGGTGCGGGCGCACGTGGCGCAGCGTACAGGATCTGCACCGAGACATTCACGCCAAGACGCGCCGGTACGCCGCCCAGATTCGCCGCGAGGAGGGCGGGCGCACGCGGCGGGCGGGACGGGGAGCGAGGAGGGGGAAGCGATGAGCGGGTGGGGATTGTTCGGGGGGCGGTTCAACCGGGATGCGGCCGACAGTTTCTGGTCGGAGCGGGATGAGCCGGCGGCGGGCCGGTGCGAGCGGTGCGATGGCGCGGGCGGGGTCGAAGATCGCGGAGTGTGGTCGCCCTGCCCGGAGTGCGTCGGCTTGGACTTCTGCCCGAAGTGCGGGCAGGCGATGGAAACAGACGTGGACGTCGAGGTGACGACGTGTCCGGCGTGCGGATGGCAATGGAGCTGGTGAGATGAACGAGCAACTGGAACGGATCGAGAAGATGCTGCGCTCGCAGTTGAAGGGCGCAGGGCATCTGTGGTGGATCGGGGGATTCGTGTACGGGGTGACCGGCAACAATGACCCGTTCATCATTCTGTACCCGGCCGAGGAGAAGCTTAACGAGAAGGTGGTGCGAGTCTATCCGCATGACTTCAAGAAGCTGCCGGCGTTCATTCCGACGGATGTGGGCGGCGGCGACACGGAGGCCAACCCGAACAAGGAGCAGGCCAAGAAGCGGGGCATCTATCATGAGTGCCCGCGGTTCGAGATCGTGACGTTCGACGGGAAGGAGACGCAGATGGGGCGGGAGCGGCGGTTTGGGGATGTGTTGCGGTTGAGCCGGGCGGCGGCCGAAGCGGTGCAGGGGCAGCCGGCGCGGCCGCAGGGGGGCGCGCAGCCGCAACCGAAGCCGCCACAGCAACAACGGCCACCCGCCCAGCAACAGGCCTCTCCCCCGCCCCCGCCGCCAGACGCGCCCGCGGTTCAGGGGGCGTTGGTGACCGCTCTTCCTGATTACCGAGTGCTGGCCCAGGGGGCCAAGACCGCGACGGAGTTCGACTACGCGGCTTACATGACCTTGCGGAACGGCGTCTACGACTCGGTCGAGCGGGTCGCGCGGGCGCGGGGGAGCCTCGTGCGGGAGTGGCGGCCGTCGCCGAAGGCCAACCGGGCGATGCTGACGGCGCTGGAAGTGTACCGCGACAAGCGGACGCAGGCGGAGGGGGAAGGTAAGGCGGTGGAGGCGGCGCACGCCTTCGCCAAGCGCGAGGCGTTGAGCACCTACAACGAGGCGATCAAGAGAGGTGGGAAGTGACAGAGCAGACGTTCACTTTGGACGAGGTTCGCGCGGCGTTCCAGACGCTGGAAGACCATGTGGCGAAGCAGGGTGGAGATCAGGGCTGCACGTGGGCTATCCACTGGGCGGCCGAGGACGTGCTAGGGATTCTAGCCGGGGAGTGGGCGCCGGAGGGCGACGAGCCGGACAAGGACGAGCTGGACGAGGACGAGCTGAGAAACGCGGCGCTGCAGGCGAGGACAGCCGAAACGTTCGATGCGGCTGTTCTCCGGCTGCTGGGGACGTTGGACGATCGGCCGACGGTGGAGAAGGCTAGGATCGACGTAGATGCGGCGTGGCGGCCGTCGCCGGCGGGGAATGAGGCGATGCTGGAGGCGCTGGAGGTCTTCTCGGAGAAGCTGTCCGGGGCCATGGGGCGGGGAGCATCGCGGACGGAGGCCTGGGTGTTCGCGTTCCTGGAGGCGCGGCGGGTCTATCAGAGGGCGAGCAAGGAGTAGGTTATCGTTGTCTATCTCAAGTGAACGAAAGGTCGGCCGCGAGCCGGCCTTTTTGTTGTTGAACGGAAAGCGAACAGGTGGTCTAGGGTATTGTTTCATTATGAAACATCGTTTACACTGGATTTATGAGCAGTATTTGGATACGAGCGTTGGCGGTTTATGCGTTGGCGGTGGCGCTGACGCAGAAGCGCGGGCCGGGGGACGCGTTCCTGCGGGTGCGCGAGCTGGTGGTGGCCACGTTTGGCGAGGAGAGCAACGTAGCGGCCGGGGTGCAGTGCCCGGTGTGTGCGTCGTTCTGGTTGGCGTGGGTCGTGCCGCGGCTGCCGGCCAGGGTGGTGGAGGCGTTGGCGCTGGCGGGGGTGGTGGTGGTCGTGGAGCGGTTGGCGCAGGGGCAGAAGTTGGAGATCGCGCTGTGAGGAGGGTGGACGGTGTGGACGACGTGGACGTTGTGGGGGTTCGGCCAGGGACGTACTCGCTGGAGGCGGCCGAGGCGCTGGGTGTCTATGACCCGCTGAGCGGGCATGTGGTCGGCCGGGAGGGGTATGTGGTGTTCAAGGCGTGCAGTGGGCTGTGTGGTTGCAAGAAGGGGGAGCAGACGTGTGTGGTGTTTGTTAGAGCGAGGGGGTCATGAGCGAGGTGATGGTTGTGAGTGACTCAGGAAGATTGCAGGGGTTGCACCCGACGGCGGCGGCCGTCTATCGGTTCGTTCTTAGCTTCAAGAGGGAGTGCGGCGGCGACAGTCCGTCGCGGCGGGAGATCGCCGAGCGGCTGGATGTGCCGGTGTCGGTTGTGCATCATCATCTGGCGATGCTGGAGCGGGCGGGGTTGGTTACGTTGCCGTCGGCGCGGGGGGCGCGGCGGATTGGGATTCCGGGGGCGGTGTGGACGCCGCCCATGTAGGGGCTTGGAAACTGAACATCATGGGGCTGAACAGCAGCCGGACGTTGATCGTGGCGGAGCGCCGGGCGGAAGTGGCGCGGTTGCGGTTGCGCGGCCGGACGGTGCGGGAGATCGTGGGGGAGCTGGGACAACGAAACCTGGTGAATCCGGCTGATGGGACGCCGTGGTCGTTGGGGACGGTGGCGGCGGATATTAAGGCGTTGGAGCGGCAGTGGCAGGAAGAAGCGGCACAGGATATTGCGGCGCACAAGGCGCGGCAACTGGCGCGGCTGGAGGAGCATTACCGGGAGGCGTGGCAGGCGGCCGACCTGCGCGAGGTGCGGGAGAATGTGAAGCTGGCTATGGCGCTGTTGGGGACGGAAGCGCCGAAGCGGCAGGAGGTTCGGGCAACATTCGCAGCAACGGGTGAGTTTGATGGGATGAGTGATGATGACCTACGGCAGGAGCTTGAAACCCTCGGCCGGCCGACAGTCGCACCTGGAGGCGATGGCGCGGGCGCGACGGATTTTGCGGGAGAGGATTCAGAGGGCTAAGGCGCGGGGGGTGATCACGCCGGATGTGGTGGCGGACTTCGCGAAGCTGCACATGCGGACGGCCGATGGGCGGGCGATTGCGCCGGCGGCGCATCATGTGCTCTGGCTGCATTTGATGTGCGATCCGGCTATCAGGCGATTGTTGATCGTGGGGACGCCGGAGAGCGCGAAGACGACGTGGGCGTTGGCGTATGCGGGGTGTCACATCGGATTCTTCCCGGAGCAGCCGCTGATCATTGCGGCGGTGAGCGGGCCGGTAGCGGAGACGCGGAGTATCGCATTGAGGAACATCGTCGAATCGGATGAGTTTGGCCAAACATTTCCCAGCGTGCGGCCGGCGGCGGGGATGTTGTGGACAACGACGAAATGGAGTGTGGCTGAGGAGGGTCGGCCGCACGCTGGGCGCTTACACCCAACCGTCAGCGCGTATGGCACGGGTGGCAGTGTGACGGGCAGCCGGGCGCAGTTGTTGATCGCGGATGATATTCTGGACTATGACAACACGCGGACGCAGCATCAGAGGAATGTGGTGGATACGTGGTTTCACACGTCGCTGCTGCCCCGGCTGATGGCGCAGACGGGGCGGGCGATTGTGATCGGGAATACGTATCACCACGCGGACACTATCGCGCTGTTGCGGCGCAGTGAGGGGTGGGTGACGTGCCACATTCCCTTGTTGTCGGAGGGCGAGGAGGTGCTCGCCTCAATCACGTACCCCTCGGATTTTGCGGGACGGCCGATTGGTGTGCCGGTGGCGGGGGCGTTGCCGGCATGATCGCATTAGCGGCGCGATGGTCTAAGCGGTTCGGTCAAGGCGCGGTCGGCCGTCCAGCCGGATTTGAGGCGGTAGAGGATGACTTCCTCGGACAGTCCTGTTATGGCCGCCCATTCGGAAACGGTGCGGGTCTGGCCTTTGCAGGTGATGGGGCGATTCGTGCGGCGGTTGTTGCCTTGCTCGACTCGCGTGGCCCAGCGGCAGTTGCCGGGTTCGTAGTCGCCGTCGTTGTCGATGCGGTCGAGCGAGTGTTCGCCGCTCGGACGCGGCCCCATGTCGGCGTAGAAGGCATCGAAGGAGTCGCGCCAGCGTTGGCAGACCTTGATGCCCCGGCCGCCGTAGTTGGGGTATTGGGCGTTGGTGGGCGTGTAGCAGCGGCGGTTCATCGCTTTCCAGGCGTTGTGCTCCGGGGTGCGGCTTCGCCCGTGTTTGAGGAAGGCCATGTTCTCGGAGCGCCGGCAGCCGCAGCTGAGGGAGTGGCCGCCGGTCAGTTGGGACCCCTGCACGACGCCCTTGCGGCCGCATTCACATTGGCAGAGCCAGGTGGATTTGCCCGACACTGCCCCGGTATAACCGAGGACGGTCCAGCGGCCGAAGCGTTGGCCGGTGAGGTTGTTCTTCACAGACTTGGGGACGGGTATAATCTTGGCAGTCATGTTCGCACCTCCAGTACGAATGTGATGAGGGGACTGTCAGGCGTTCGTTGCGCTTGCCAGTCCCCGTTATTGTACCATGAATTAGAACGTTAGTACTATGCAAACTTACCGCTACGTTGTCCACCGACGAGGCCCGGCGCTTTGGCCGGAGAACAAGCCGGTGGCCGAGGTGCTGAAGTTGCGTGACACGACGCCGGAGTTGGTGTGGGAGGCGGTTTACCAGGGCAACCCAACGCCAGCCGGCGGCTATACCTTTCGGCGGGAGTTCTGGGCTGACGGGAACCGGTTCTCGGCTAATGGGCAGGGGATGCGGGGGCAGGTTGTGGCGCGGGTGCAGAGTTGGGACACGGCGGAAGAGGTGAAGGATACCAGCGCGTGGACGGTGTGTGTGACGGGCGAGATCCTCGACGATTATCGGTTAGCGATCTGTCATGTGTATCGGGCACGGTTGACGTTTGATGCGCTGCCGGGTCAGATCGAGAGTCTGGCGCGGTTGCACAATGGGGACGGCCGGTTGCGGGGGGTGGTGATCGAGGACAAGAGTAGCGGAAAGAGCGCGCAACAGACGTTGCGAGTTACCGCGCCGGAGTGGCTGCGGGAGTTGATCTCGCCTTATCAGCCGACGGGCAGCAAGGAGGCGCGGGCGGGGGCGGCGGCAGTGTGGTGTCGAAACAGTATGGTGATGTTGCCGCATCCGGGGCCGGACGTGCCGTGGCTACTTGATTTTGAAGACGAGTTGTACAGCTTTCCGCAGTCGGCCTTTGCCGATCAGGTGGATGCGTTTTCTCAGCTTGTGTTGTTCTGTGAGCATTATCTGGCGGCCGGGTGGCGGGCGCGAGGAGGTGGGGTGTGATCATTGAGAATGGGGCAGGGTGGCGAGGGCGGTTGTGGGGTTGGGCTGGGCGGCAGTTGTCGCGGTATGGGGGGCTGGTGGAGGCTTCGGCGTCGCCCTGGCCGGCGGCGGAGGAGTCGAGTACGCGGTCGTTGTCGGAGTACGCGGCGCGGTGGGCCTACGCGGAGAATAAGGGGCTGTACCGGCTGCTGCATGAGTGGGGGCTGGTGGAGCAGGCGATGGCGACGGCGCGGAATCCCGTGCCGGCGGTGGTGGATTTCTATGTGGCGAATGTGCTGAATGGCGAGCTGACCATCGAGCCGGAGCAGCGGGCGACGGCGGACGGGGCGGTGTCCAGCGCGGCGGAGAATGAGGGGCTGGCGGCGGCCGTGGGGCGGGTGTGGGAGTGGTCGAACTTCGTGGTGCTGAAGGGGGAGTTGGTGCGGGCGGCGGCTGTCTATGGGGATGTGCTGCTGAAGGCGGCGGAGCGGACGGACGGGGGTGGCCAGGTGGTGAGTGTCTATCTGCAATTGTTGCCGATCCAGCATGTGCGCTATTGTCGGACGGATGAGCGGGGGATTGTGCAGGAGGTGAGGGTCGACACGCCGCGGCTGGTTTCGTTGTTCGGCACGGCCGAGCGGGAGCACACGCTGGTGGAGATTTGGCGCAAGGCCTGGGACGGCGGCGAGGGGGGCGTTCGGTTCTTCGAGGTCGAGGGGCGGGGCTACGTGGCGGATAAGGAGTTGCCGGCGGCTGTTGGCGCGCAAACATTCGGCGAGCTTGGCTACGATTTCGTCCCGGTGGTGTGGGCGCGGTGTGAGACGCCGTGGTGGGACGCGACGGATCAGATCGACTACTACAATGAGCTGGCGCGGAAGAGTGAGCAGTTGAATGTGCCGCTGGGCGTGGTGCGGGCGCGGGCGACGGACAGCGAGGGTCGGCCGATGCCGGCGCCGAAGGTGGACGCGGCCCGGCTCCAGGCGAGTTACCACAAGGTGGCGGGTGGGGCGGCGGCGCTGCTGTATCTGCCGGGGAATTCGGAGTTCGACTGGTCGAGCGCGCCGATTGATTTCGCGGCGCTGCACCGCGACATGGAGGCGGTGTGGGCGGGGATCGTGGCGTCGTTGCCGGAGTACCGGGCGGCGACGCTGGACGCCTCGACGCAGATCGCGGCGGAAACGTTGGAGCTGCTGCTGAAGGCGGCGGGGCAGCGGGTGCTGGACGCGCGCGGGGCGCTGGAGCGGGCGTTGGTCAGGGCGCAGCAGATGGCGCTGACGTTGGGGCAGATGGCCGGGCTGGCGGGGTTTGCGGCGGCCGATGTTGGGACGTATGAGGCGGGGGATTTCGGGCACGTGTTCACGGCGCGGGATGTGTTTGAGCCGACGCTGGCGGCGAAGGCGGCGGCGTTGAAGGAGTTGACAGCGGCGGGGGTGCCGGTGACGTTGGCGCTGGAGTTGGCGCAGTTTGGCGCGGCGGTGGTGGAGGCATTTGACGCGGCGGCGGCGGAGCAGGCGCTGCGGGAGAGGGTGACGTTGGCGAGTGCGTTGGTGAGGGCGCGGGCGGAGGTGGATAGGGGGGAAGCCGATATGGGAGTGACGAGGGTCTGATGCCATCTATCCATGTTGCAGCGAATGAGCAGGTGTTTGAGGAGTTGTGTGCTGAGGATTCGGCGTGGCTGACCTTGGCGGCCGAGGTGTTGCAGAAGCTCAAGAAGGGCTTCTATGGGCCGGAGGTGGTGGTCGACGCGCTGGGGCAGAACTATATGTCGCCGTCGCTGGCTGAGGCCTATGCGTTCGCACAGTTGTGGCGCATGCTGTGGGCGGGTGAGTTGGCGATGGTGAGGCTGGCGATTGGTCGAGAGCCTTTGCCGGACGCGGATATGGACGGCAACGATGGCGCATTGCAGCAGTTGAGCAAGATGTCTGGCGTGCGCTGCTCGGCGCAGTTCTGGGGTGGATTGGCGGATCAGGATGGCTTTATCCGGCTGGAACAAACGGTGCGGCTGGAGCTGGTCAACTTCAGCGCTCAGGAAGTGTGGGATGGGCCGGATGGCCTGGAGTACCCACTTGAGGTGGGCTATCAGTTGTGGTCTAAGACGCTGCATGTGCTGCGGACGCATGGGAAGCTTGCCAGATGGCCGTACGGGTCTAAGGATGTGTTTCTGATGATGGTTCCGCGAGAGGTGCATGACCACTGGCAGGCGTCTTTGGCGCTTAGGGTTCTCGGTATTCCTGAGAATGGTATAGGTGTTGTACGCGCAAGGGGAGGATGAATCGTCCCCCCCTTCCAAGTGGTAGCCAATTTGGCTACCACTTGGTGAGTGATCAGCTTTGCAATCCTTGAGGGGTATGCAATTTACATACCGTTGCAGTCAGGAGTTAGACAACATGACGAGTGATCGGGAATTTCTGGAGCAGTTGCGGGAGCGGCAGTTGGAGCAGATCGAGCGGATGGACGGAGCGCGGCGGACGTACTGGCGGGCGCCGTTGATCGTGGCGGTGGTGGCGTGGGGGCTGCTGTTGGCGACGACGTTCCTGGTGGCGGTGGGGGTGGTGGGGTTGTGGAGTGGGGCGCATGTGTTTAGCTCGGCGGTGTTCCTCGTTGTGGGGGTGATGGCCGGGGCGTTGGGGGCGCAGACGCGAGTGCCCTCTCCCCAGCCCTCTCCCAGAGGGAGAGGGGGCGAGACGTCCTCTTCCAGGGGGCGAGGGGGACGATAGATGGCGGACGCGATGGCGGCCGTGGTGGTGGCGGCCGAGTTTCGGGAGGAGTTGGGCCGGCTGGATGAGGCGGCGGTGCAGGTGATGTTGGACGCCTGGCGGGGGGTGGATGCGCGGCTGGTGGAGGAGATGGAGCGGTTCGCGGCGCGATTGGCGGGGCAGGAGTTGACGCCGGGGCAGGTGCTGCGGATGGAGCGGTATCAGGCGCTCTACGCGCAGGTGGAGCGGGAGTTGGGGCCGTTGGAGGGGGTGGCGGCAGGGACGTTGGAGGCGGGGATGCGGCAGGCGGTGGGGCTGGGGGCGTCGCAGGCGCGGTACTCGCTGGAGGCGCTGGGGTTGACGGGGGTGTTCGACCGGCTGCCGGCGGCGGCGGTGGGGAATATGGTGGCGTTGGCGCGGGCGGGGCGGCCGTTGGCGGCGCTGCTGGAGCCGATGTATGGGCTGGCGGCGGCGGGGCTTCTGCGAGAACTGACGAATGGGCTGGCGCTGGGGCTGGGGCCGCGGGAGATCGCGCGGCGGATGGCGGCCGACGGGCTGAGCGATGGGTTGAACCACCTGCTGCTGGTGACGAGAGACCAGTACAATCGGGCGCACCGGTTGGCGGCGCTGGAGACGTATCGGCGGAGTGGGGTGGTGACGGGGTATGTGCGGCGGTGCGCGCGGCAGGCGGGGCGGACGTGCGTGGCGTGCATTGCGCTGGATGGGCAATTCTATCCGTTGAGTGAGCCGTTCGAGGAACACGCTCAGGGGAGATGCGTGCCGATCCCCTCGGTGAGAGACGTGAATTACGACAGCCTAGGCGCGGGCCGAACTTGGTTCGAGGGGCTTTCAGAAGATGAGCAGATCGCGACGATGGGGCGCGGCCGTTGGGAGGCGTGGAAAGACGGCCGTCTAACCTGGGACACGATGGTGAGGCGGACGGAACATCCGACCTGGGGGCCTTCTGTGACGCCCGCCCCAATTCCACGAGGAAGATGATGCTATTCTTTCAGGTGTTTCCAACTCGCGCCGGAAACGATCCTCGAGACTTGCGGCCGACTGATACCAAACTTCTTAGCCAAGAGTATATTGCTCCACCCTTGCGATTTGAGGGAAAGAAGCTCGTGGGCCTGGGCGTCGGTGAGCTTGGCCGCGCCATTAGAGCCGCCGCTCATAGTCGGGCCATGTGCCCGCCCTTTCTGCTTCATATCCTGCATATTGTCGTCATGGGTTCCGAGGAAAAGGTGATCCGGCCGCACGCAGCCTTTGTTGTCACATTTATGGAGTACGTGAAAGCCGGGAGGGATCGGGCCGTGGTGAATCTCCCAACTGACACGATGCGCCTTAAGCATTGGGTGGCCGCCAGGGGCGGCGATAATACCGTAGCCGTTGGGTTTGTGCTTACTGGCCGTCCACTCCCAACACCCCCTGCCCTTGCGGACATTGCGCCAAAAGCGCTCTTCCAGAGTTCCGTGTCTACCAGTCATGTAAAACGCTCCTATAGCTATGGTCAGCCACAGGAGCGTGATAGAATCCCGTCCGTGACTGCCAACTCAGTCACCATGCCCTGGGGTGTTTGCGCACCGCCAGGGCGATTTACTGAGAACAGTATAGCCCGGATGTTCGATAATCGCAACGCGAGGAGAGGATGGTGATGAACGACCGGGAACGGCAGTTTTGGATTTCAGTGCGGCAGGCG
>ERZ761595.58-NODE-58-length-36111-cov-15.197193_pt1 | contig 36111 bp, 48 predicted proteins | sample MGYA00511035_ERZ761595 | MGnify/ENA primary metagenome ERZ761595 (study PRJEB28899, sample SAMN03785553) | bioreactor sludge metagenome | biome: EBPR Sludge; feature: EBPR Bioreactor; material: 0.22µm filtered reactor supernatant | place: Saint Lucia: Queensland...
CTACGCTTTATTTTGGTGCGTAGGTTTGCCAAGTGTGGGCGGGACTTGGCTATTTCTAATCACTTGACATTATCAAAAAATAGGATTAAAATAGACTTATGAAGAATAACTTTCGACGGCCAAAGCACAAACAATTGCTTACTGAGTATGAATCAGCAAAAGTTGACGATTCAGGATTGCCCTTTACAATTCCTGAAGTCATAAAGGAAGGGGCTTGGGCTGATATTCCAATCGAGCACAAGTTTTTGGAACGCAAAGCAAAAGCTAAGAAACTCGACAAGTTGCGCAAGCAACAAAGGAAAGCAAAAAAATGTCGCATGTGATTGAGATTGGTGAATACCTGTGCTATGCGAGAAAGTTTGTGGTGAATGGACAGAACGCCCAAACGGAAGAGTTTGGGGTGCAACGTGATATTAAAGGTTTTTTCGATAACGATACTTCGTGTGGGGATATGCACTTCACCCCCAAAAAGGCAACAAGGGAAGTGCTAAGAAAATACAGTATCAATAAAGAAGAATATGACGAAATTTGCTCTAAACTGGAAGATGGGCTGTCATTTGGACGGTGTGATTTCTGTTCTTAGGTAATCACTTGACTTCCCTAGAAAATAAGTTTATAATCAGTGTGTAGGTAAGACAACAACAACAAAGTAAAAAAAAGGAAGGTAAAAAATGATTATCTCAAAAAATAGCCCACGAACTGTTGGCGTATTGTTCGCAAAGAATTTTGTTGAGGGAAAAAAGATTCAGGCAATCAAAAATATGTGTGAACTTGAAGCCGCAATTGATTATTCTGGTCTTTCTGGTGAATACACAGCCAAGATTGGCCTGTATGAAGCAAAGGAATTTTTTGAGGGGGTGTGGGAAGTGCTGAATCCTATTATCGAAAACGCTGGAAAGTCGGCTGTGGTTGACGGTGCCACTAATGAGTATGCGCTTTACAAAGCGTTTCGTGAGGCGGGCTTTAGCATGTCTGACGCAATCAAGGCGGCTGAGGTTGCCGCTACGGTAAAGATGCCCACTGCATAATCACTTGACACGTTGAAAAGATTAGCCTATAATGTGTTTATAAGAAAACACACAGCAAGGATGGATAAAATGGAAGTGAAGTCAGGGCAAAAGCGAACAAATGCAGGGGGTTTCTTGGTGGAAGTCGTTAGCGTGCGCAAAGCAAATAAGCGGGAATTGCGCAACAAAGCGATGAATTTTGCACGTGCTTTGCGTGATGGTTTTGACAGTGAAGATAAGGTTGTTTTGTACAAAGAAGACGGTTTCAATTTTATAAACATTATGACACTTGGCGGCTTTATGAAAGCGTATCCTTTTGTCTGCTATGATGATTAGATTCACTTGACAGGCTGAAAAAACGGTGTTATACTTGATTTATAACTGAATAGCAGTACCGTTGCCAGCGGGGGTACCTGGCACGTTCTAAAGGCAAGTAACGTGGTGACTACGGGCTTGCATACGTCGGAGAGAAAATAGTCACAAATAAATACGTTGAACGGTGAAAAGACCTTTAGACGTTATGTGTGTGACAAAACGGCTGCGCAAATATGCAGCGACAAAACACACACAAAACACAGCCGGTAGTACCGGCAATTTTATAAAGCCTACTATTTCTTTTGTTCGTCTATACATTTTTTTGGGTGTGTAGTGCAATTAAGTAGTAGGCTTTACTTTTCACTTGACAGCTTGAAAAAAGTAGTTTATAATTGCATGTGTAGCTCAATGGTTAGAGTTACAGTCTTATACACTGTCGGTTGGTGGTTCGAGTCCACCCACATGCACAATAGGGGACAAAAAAAATGTACACAATTGAAGTCTACAACGAATTTAGAAATGACGGCTTTGGATACGAAGATGATATGTGCCCAATGAATTACTACATCATTCGTGACCAGGATTCAGTTTTGATTGCTGAAACTGACTGGACTCATGGTTTTCTTTCCCTTGAACAAGCCTATCAAATAATGCGAATTTACACAAATGAATGCTTCATTGCAATAATCGAAGGTGTAGAATATAAATTCAGTGAAAAATAGGCAGGTAAAAAATGCTGATTGACGTTGTATTTACAAATGGCACAACTTCACAATGGTACATAAAATGCTTTGCAAATGAAAACATCGAAGAAAAAATAATGAAGTTGTCCGAACGTTTTGTCCAATTTGGATTGATTCTCAAGTCCTGGAAAGTTGCAAGTAATCAGGAAATTCTGTAAAAGAAAATTGACGCCGAAAGGCGTCTTTTTTTTGTGTCGTAGCTTAGTGTCAACATGACACAAGCGAGCCTAATAGAACGCCTAGAAGGTGCCTCAAAATGTGTTGCAGTATGTAGATACTAAAAAGACGCTACGAGCGCAAATAGGGGCTTCCTTGCCCGATTACAGGGCATTCTAGAATGCTTCGCTAACCACCCATTTTGGTGTCAGCGAAAACCATGCTTTACAATCACTTCACAGGGCACAAAAAGCGTGCTAGAATGTGTGTATCAAGCAAAACAGTTGAAGAAAAGGGTAAGGGAAAATGAAAAAGGTATTCTACACAACAGAATTTTTTGATAAGTGTCCTTTGTGTGGTGGTAAAATTTCAACGTATCCAAACTACATGAAGGGACACGGGTTGTATGATACAACCGAGTGCTCAAGCTGTTCATACGTTGAAATTTCATCGTTAGAAGTTGCAAGTGCAAAAGTTGCTGAAGGTGAGTTTGGGTTGGTGGTGGAGATAGTGAAAATATGAAACACTACATCTTAACGTTTGTGCATATTTTGGGTGTGGCCGAAACTGTCTATGTGTCGTGTGATTGCAAAACTGATAAACGGCAAATAGTCAACGCCATTTGTCCACGTTGCTATATGTGGTCTTTTGTGGAAGTGTAAAATGTTTACAGTGAATAGACAAGACTTATTCATTTCCCTCCCCATCGAAAGCGAGTCATTTGACCTTGAAATTGGCTATGATGGCTGCGCATATCTCACAGCAATTACATACAACGTTTTAGAACGTGTGCATATTCACTTGACAGCACAACAAATCACTGATATGATTTCTTCACTGGAAGAAATAAAGCGAAGAAGTAAGGACTAAAAAATGCGCAAGGGCACAACTAAGGCTATCGAGTGGTATTTGTATGACGTTATCAGACTCGGTGAGTTTGATGACCCTGCAACGGGTGAAGTCAACTTAACGGGGGCGGCTGAGTCATGTTTTGGGGTCTTCGACATTAAAGAAGACGATGAACGTCCATACGAAATTGCTTTTAAGGTAGCAGAAAAACTTGGGAAGTTGTAATCACTTGACACTTGCCCCCGAAAGTGTCATAATATGGGCATGAAAGGTTTCGCTTGGGCGGCTGATGTTCCCGAAATAAAACGGCAAATGAAAGTGTAGCGGTGACGCTATGCAAGGGAACGAATGAAAATTCTAGGCTGTTCAATACACCGGTTCAATTCCGGTCATGTCCACAAAAAAGGAAGAAAAAAATGTTAGATAATCTTGGTGTTGCCTATCGTGATTGCGGGAACGGGACTTTTACTTTTATTGTTCCGTCTGAACTTGTGCCTGATTTTTATAAGAAAATTCGTACAATCGAATTTATTTTGCACTACGACAATGTTTTTTGTAGTGCTATCGACAATGAAAAGTGGATTTTCATCATTAGGGGGCTTTGATGTTCAGCGTAGTATTGAACCATGTAGTGATTGGGCGCTTCTCCACTATTGAAGAAGCAATTATTTGTCAGGAAGAGAATCCTGGAAGTTCTATCGAGTATCGTGTCGTGTTTGTGTATGGAATGGGGTAGTTAAAATGTGGGGTGTGTACTTAAACTATAATCTAATAGATTCATTTTATGAATACTGGGAAGCGTTAGCGTTAGCAGAAACAATAAAAGATAGTGTTATTTATTTCTTTGTTCACGACTTCCCACCGCCGCAAGTGCTCGAATGAAAAGAATAATCAGGGCTGAGGATAAAAAGGCGATTGAAAACGCCCGCATGTACCTTAAAATTCTATTAAAATCAAGTGACCCAAACTTAGTTGTTAGGGCTTCACTTGCAATGCAAGCATTAAACCTAAGAAATCCCACCCCCACCCCTACCCCTTCAGATTTCAATTTTGACCCTGAAAATTGAAAAATGAAAATGAAAATAAAGAATAAGTAACAACTGCAAGACTTTTCTTTATTTATCATGTTTATTTATTACAATATAAGCATTATATTTTTACATGCTTTATAAGCAATAAGTAAACATGATAAATAAAGATATTTTGTAGTTGTTACTTATCAAATCAAATGTTCAATACTTAATCATGTTAAGTGCTTATTTGTTAAAATCTAACAATATACACAGAAAAATAAGTATTTCTTTTCACTTGACATTAAATTAAAAATGATTGATTATATCAATAGTTCTTACATGATATAAATGCTTATACATTCGTATATGTGTATATGATATACACATATACAAATTGTCTTGTGTACTACTTATTTTGCTACTTTCTTTAGGTAGTATGACTTGTCTTTATTTCCTTTTACATAAAGGAAAGATAAAAGGTAAAAAAATACCTGCACAACTTACTTTTTCAAGTAAATTGATGCAGGTATTTTGTACAGAATTTATAAAAAAAATAAAAAATATAGAAAAAGTAAAAAACTAACCCAAGAAATTTGGATGAGAAATTTTTTCCAAAATGTCTGATTCTGGATGGTACACTTCTGTACCATTGACATAATCAGTTTTAGGCGTGCCTAAAATTATGTTTCAAGCACACCTAAAAAAAGAATTAAGCACGCTTGAAACGTAATTTAGGCATGACTAAAAAGCATTTATGCTAATTGTATAATGTGCAACTTGCACAATGTGCAAAGTGCAGGCATGTTAGAACGCCTGTTCTAATGCAGGATTGCTTGCTTGTATGCAATTATAAACATGCAAATTTGATTGAAAAAAACGTCAACACAAAACAGGCAATTTGCAAGATTGCCGTGAGTCAATTCTTGCACAATTGTTCTATGCTGGTCAAGTGTTTATTAAAATTTTAGTGGATTTTACTAAAATTTGCGCTAACCGACTGACAACACAAAATGCCTAAAATGCCCGCTATCGGGCAAGGACGCCCCTAGAATCAACGAAAACCATTTTTTGATGGGATTATACCTTTTTCCAGTTTGAGCCGCTTACAGCAAGAAATATCTGTATTTTTTTTCTGCCATTTGTTAAGGTAGGGCACAAATTCTATAGATATTGCAAGTGTGTTTACAGGGAAAGTTGCAAAATAGAATTATGTAAACGTCTGCACAATACACTGCAACGTTAAATTAAAATTCTAAAACTGCGTATAGTCTCATGCGTGTGCGCCTGTTTCCTTTTTCTTTTTTGATTGTCACCTGCAACATAACGCAACATTCATTGCAAGCTAACGCACGAAAACATGTTTTTCTTCTACCTTAAACTTTTTTGCTCTTTATTAGGGTTTTCGCCCCACTTTTGCCCTAAAATCGCCCCAAAATAGGGAAAATAGGTCAAAAGCTAACATAAAGTCAAAAGACTTGACAATAAAACGTAGTTAATCGTTGTTTTCGCCAGCTACTCAATTTGCGCACCTGTTTGACGTGCGGTATACTGTGCACAGTCAAGTAAAAAGTGATTCAGACGGGGGTGCAAGATGACAGGCAACAAATGGGAAGCAATGAAGAACAGAGCCATTAACTTAATCAACCTTCGCTACATCGCCGAAATGCGCGGCGATGTTGAAACAACAAACGACATTGTTTTGGAGATTGCTGGATTACGTTGGGAGATGGCACGTTTCGCCAAAAATCACGGCCTTGTCGATAGTTTTTGGAATTTTTGGGAAGGGTGAAACATGTTTGAGGAACTTTTTTACACCGACTATCCGGTCTACGGCATTTGGCAGGATAACGGAATCCCTGCCAACGGTGCAGCACTGCCACTTGGCAAGTCTAGCGTAACCGTTATTCTTACAAATTTTTTCCAAGCATATACGCTGGAAATTGCAGATAATGACGTTCTTTCCTTCATGTCAGAGGAAGGATTCAACAGCGTAATTTGGGCGGGCGATGACGCCCGTAAGACTTGCAACGTAAGAACATTTGTTCTGGGGGCATAAGATGAAAACCCTACCTAACGCAATCTGCACGGATGTTAGCGAACGCTTTACAAATAACCTGCTCGCTTTGTATGGAAGCGTTCGCAACACACAAAACGACTGGTATAACACCGCTTTTTGGTGGATCGCTGAAAAAGCGAACACCTATAGCGTAAGTATGGAACGTGTAGCGTTTGTTGTTGCCACGCTTTCCCCAGCGCTTTCGTGGAAAGCAAATAAGGAAAGTGCTGAGGCGTTTTTCCAAGAGTGGGCAGGTTTACCAGCTACCGCACGACAAACAGCATACGGCGCTAATGTTGCCAAATGTTGGGCATATATGGCGCAAGGTGAATTACGTCAACCAACAGGGCGGAAGGTAAGTGCATTCTATAAGAATTTGTTAGGTGATTATAGCGTGGTGACGATTGACCGCCACGCAATCAGAGCAGCAAGATGGGGCAAGCGAGATATGGACAAGGAAAGTGGAACGCAAGACATTTGTAAGCAAGAGTTTGACATAATCACTCAAGCCTATATTTTGGCTGCAAACATGGTAGGCGAAAAGCCCGCACGCTTCCAAGCCAAAATTTGGTCTTTGTTCTGTCAGTAGGTGGTATCCACTTAAGCCCTAGTAAATTTGTACAGCTTTTGTCTAACCTTAAGGAGTTCATCATGTATTCTGTCGCTATTGTACGGTATGGTAAGGTAACAGAGACGTTCGCCGTCAAGAATCTACAATTGTTTGATATGAAACTTGAATACATTCGTAAGTATACACAGGATGGAGTTGTGTATTACGTAATGGCTGAGAAAGTTTCAGACGTTACATCCTTGTCAACTGGTAGTGTTGGCATTATTACAAAGGGACTGGCATAATCATGAGAATCCTTATTCTGTGGAATGACGGTAGCGATACCGTTGTGGATACGATTACGGAATCGTTGTCAAAGTGCTTAGGTGCATTCCGGTGCACCTATCGCACGCCAAAGGCTACCGGTCTGAACTTCGTCTATTCAGTCTACGAGAACGGTGTGACAAGGGATTTTCAGGAGTAAGGAGACTACAGTGAACCATTACTATTTTGTTAGCTTTGACTATGGCTTCATGCAATTTGCCCACGTTGTGACAGATAGCATGGACAAAGCATATGCATACCTTGCACAAACGTCATGCCCAAAAGATCAGTTTTGGGCAAGCGTAAGCGAGGAGGAATATGTCAATCTTCGCAATCAAGTAGAGGATTGACATAAGTAAGACGCCGTGACAGGCGTCTTTTTTTTGCACTTAGCTTAGTGTCACATTGACACAAGCAAACGTCGTAGAGGCCTCTATTTGCGCTTGCATATGCGTTCGTGCTAGATTGTATTACTACATGCCCTATCGTTGAATCTAGTGGCCTCTAGAGCCGATAGCGGGCATTCTACGATGGCACGCTGCGACATGTTTTTGTTCCGGCATTGCTGGCATGTTTTCAACTGTACTCAACACAATGCTATAATGAATATATGTGGTTATGCGTATATGCGCATATATGTATGCATGTATGTATAACATTATGCGTATATGCGCATAACACTATATGCGTATGCGTGCATATACACAACACACATGCACAACATACACAAATACACAAAACATGCACAACATACACAAGATTATGTTAGCTTACGTGTATGCCCCTTGTTGACATAATTATAAAGCACCCACCCCCCCTTGCAGGGGGTATAGATAAATAAATAAAGGATTCCTTTTTACAAATTACCTTCTAAAATTTTTACATACATACATAAATAACTACATACATAAATAAATAACTGTATACATACATAAAAGGAATAAGATGAAATACATATTCTTATTAAATACAATTTTCCAAATAATTATATCTATACAAATTTACTTTAATATAGGTAATAATATAGATAAATACATAATACCTAATACAAGTTATAAAGTATTGTCTATTATTATAATAGTAAGTAATCTATTACTTATACATAGACTTAAGTTAAATCTTAAAATAAAACCTTATTACTTAATAAGCCTACTCTTAGCAGCCACTTGGATTGTGTTATTTATTAACACTACAATAAATGAGCACTACAAACTTTTAACACCACTTTTACTTTTACTATCTTCAATAGAGATTGTTCGATGCAGGCATATACTTAATGAATGATATTCAATTTTTTGTCATTGTTATTCTAGCAATGGTTTTACTAACAGTAATCATTTTTAATGTTCCTGAAAAAATAAGCAATTCTTTTAATAGTAAGGAACACATTGCAATGATTACATTACAATCTGAAATAATAGCTTGGAAAGCAAGGGTAGCAGAATTAGAAAGGCTACTTGAAGAAGAAAGACGTAGATACTTATCACTTGAAAAGCAGTTTGTTGATTTAAGGGCAAATTTTGATAAATTGGAATTAAGTGTTAAATCACTTGAAGGAAGCGCACTTTTAACAAAACAAAAAGCAACACTATTAGTAATGGGTGATAGTTCTTTTGGTGAAACTGATAGAAATGCTTTGCGTAGGGCGGGGGTTTTATTTCATAGATTAACTGATGGAAGTTTTCAAGGATTGAAAGAAGAATTACAGCGTAAAAGACAGGAAGGAAGGCAGTACAAGGTTGTTCACATAAGTAGTCATGCAGGAAAAGAAGGTATACAGTTTTCTGATGAAGTTGTTAGTGGTAGTGAATTAAGTAATGTGATTGATGGTGTTGAATTACTTTTTCTTGCTTCTTGTTCTAACATAAGTGTTTCTGATGATATTTTAGGAGTTGTAAAAAATATAATCGTGGTGTATGAAAACATAGAAAATGAATCAATGCAGAACTTTGTTTTCAATTTTTACAACAACTTAAAGAATGATTTTGATATTTTTAAAAGTTTTAATATAGCGATTTCACTTACACCTGATATTAGTGAATTTGTTGACTTGAGGAGTGTTATTTACTAATGGCTAGAAATGATATAGTTTTATTAAGTGATGAAGAACGTATTGCTTTTGCATGGGCGGGAAGATTGCGTGGGAAGTCTTACGAAGTAATTTTTTTAGAAATGCAGAAGAATTACCCAGGTCTTTTACCGCTTGATTACAATTTAACTAAATTACAAAAAGATATTTCTACTGCGCTAGAAAAACTGAAGCCTGCTTACTTAGAAACAGCAAGTGAACTTGTGCAGATTGAAGCGCAAAGATTTGATGTAATGTTGAGTTCTATTTGGGATAAAGTTGAAAGTGGCGATACACGTGCAATTGACACAGCGCTGAATATCAGTAAAGAACGTAGAAAAATGCTCGGATTAGACCAACCAGAAAAATTCAATGTAGATTTTCGTATTACCCTTGCTGAATACTTAAGGGATGGGAAATTAACTCCTGCTGAAATTGAAAGTGAATTTGGTTCAGAAATTTTAACAGAAGTTAATTACAAATTACTGGAGTTAAAATGAGTATTAAAACTTTGTTGGGTGATGATGTTTATAATCAGGCAAAATCTGCAAAAATACAATTAGCAAAGGCTAAGGAAGGCGCACTTAAAGCGCCAGAAGACCCTATTAAGTGGATGTTGGCTATTTTCCCAAGTATTTTTACAAGACCATTTGGGGAAATGCACAAAGAATTATATCGTTGGGCTTGGGGTGTTGAACCAGGTAAGATAGCCCCGCCTTTTGTTGCAATTTGGAGTCGTGGTTTCGGGAAGTCTACTTCAGTTGAAGCAACCACACTTTTTTTAGGTGCAACAGAACGCAGAAAATACTGTTTATATGTTTCTGCAACACAAGACCTTGCTGACCAACACTTAGCAAGTATTCGTGACATGGCAGAAAGCCCAATCGTAAATTCTTATTATCCAGTTTTTGCAAAACCAAAATTATCAAAAGAAGGGCACAGTAGAGGATGGCGACGAAATAGGCTTGTTTTTGGGAATGGCTTTGCAATTGACGCAATTGGACTTGATACTGCGAAGCGTGGTAGTAAAATGATGGATAAGCGCCCTGACCTTTTTATCTTAGATGACATTGATGAAAAGGGGGATGGGCCAGCAATTACACAAAAGAAAATTGACAGTGTTTTTACAAGTCTTTTGCCTGCTGGAAGTAAAGACTCTACAATTTTGGCTGTGCAAAATTTAATTATTGATACTGGAATTTTTGCAAAACTTGCGCAAGTTGAACCCCCGTTTATGAAAAATAGAATTTTAAGTGGGCCATTTCCAGCACTTAAAAATTTTTCGTGGCATTATTCAGAAAATAATAGTAGAATAAAGTTGAACGGTGAATTAACGTGGGAAGGTTTTAATCTTTCTGAATTAGAAGAAGTAATAAATAATATCGGTGTCACTGCTTTTCAGTCAGAGTACCAACACTTAATCATAGACGAATCTTCCCTTTTTGCAAACATTAAATTCCAAAGAATACCAAGAAATCAATTGCCTGAGTTAGTTTTTAAGGTGGTTTCACTTGACCCTGCTGTAACTTCAAGTGATGGAAGTGATAGTCACGGACTTTCTGTTTTGGGTGCTGATGAAAATGGAAAATTTTATGTTCTTGATGCTTGGGAAAAGCGTGCAACACCTGAATTAGCCCTTAAAAAAGCTTTATACTTTTGCATTAAGTATGGGGTTGATATTTTACAAATAGAAAGTAATCAGGGTGGCGATATTTGGTTTACAATTTGGGATAACATTTTAGCTGAAGCAGAATTAAGCGAGGATGAGCGTGTGCCGGGAATTGAACTTGTTAAAGCAACTTCTGCTACTGGCGGGAAAATGGAACGTGCTTCACAAATGTTAATTGACTATGAACTTAATAAAATTTTTCATGTTGACGGTGAACATTGTCAGGTTTTAGAATCAGCATTGCAAAGGTTTCCAGTAAGAAAACCTTTTGACCTTTGCGATTCTTTATACTGGTCTTGGCAAAAAGCCACTGATTCAGTCAGATGGGTTATTTAGGAGAAAATAATGTCGGATACAAAAATTTACACCCCTACCCTGGGGAAAGCTGTTACTGTAGACCAGTTTAATGATGATTCACTTTGGCGTGAAACTTACTACGGTGAAGCAAGGGATAAGTTTGCTGAAATTTCTAAGTCAAAAAGATTTAGAAGGGAAATAAGTACACTTTATAGATGTGTCGATATTCGTGCAGGTGCAATTGCACAAGTTCCTTTTACTATTTACAAATTAAATAATGGGGATGAAATTGTAAACAGTGCTAACTTTTGGTCAAATCAAAAATTTCACTGGCTTTCAACTTTGCCAGGTCTTTTGTATTTAACAGAATCTTCTTTACTACTTTCTTCAGAAGCATTTTGGCTTAAACAAGTTGGTATGACTGGGAAAGAATTAGGTTTTCGTTGGCTTGCAGCACCCTACATTTCCCCAGTTTATGATGAAAAGTTGGGCATTACTGGTTTTAAGAGGGAATTAACGACTGGAACTTCTGAAGATTTTTCTAAAGAAGAAATTGTTTATTTTCTAAATCAGAATCCCCTGGGTGAAATTTTACCGGATATGCCACAAGCATTATCTGCTGCAATTTCTGCTGGTGTTATTCTTAATTATGAAAAATTTGTTGACAACTTTTATAAGCGTGGTGCCGTTAAAGCAACAATCTTAAAAGTTGATAGAAGTGTTCCGCCAAAAGAAAAGGCAAAACTTCGTGAATTTTGGCAAGGTCTTTTGTCTGGTGTAAATAATTCATACAACACCGAAGTTGTTTCAGGTGATGTTTCGGCGGAAGTTGTTGGCGAAGGTGCGGGGGAATCAGAAAAGACAGAAGTTTTACGTGACAGACGTAAAGATATTGCAACTGCAATGGGTGTTCCATTTTCTTTATTGTTTGGTGATTCTTCAGCAAGTTACACTGCTGGCCCAACCGAAGAATTGAATTTCCTTAAGTACACTGTTAATCAAAGAATTAACTTGATTCAGGCTGCATTAAATGAACAAGTTTTTGTTAAAAATGGATTTAGAATTAGATTCTACATTGAACACTTGCCAGCATTCAGCGAGTTTGGCGTAACACGTGTTGATATTTTTAAGAAATACACAGATGCTTTGTTGCCAACTTCTTTAAGCGCCCGTCTTGCTGGCATTCAATTGCCTGATGGTGTTACTTACGACGACTTGGATACTTTTGTTGAAAAAGAACGTGAAAGACAATTCCAAGAAAAAGAAAGAATTGTTACAATTAACTCAAAATTACAGGAAGGTTCACAAGCAAATCAAAGTAAGAAAAAGCCAGAAGAAGACAACAACTTGAAAGAATTTTCAGACGAACTTGCGGCGTATAAAAAATGGCTTAAAAACAGAAACTGGATTGCGAACCCAGAAGATTTTAATGCAAATTTTTTGACAAAAGAGTTATTATATGAAGTTTATAACAACTATTGGAAGGGAAAAGAAACTTTACTGGAAGTGGATGAATTATGAGTAATTTCGTGACACTTGGAATGGATGGTAAGCCTGTAGAAATAAATTCTGAAATTGAAGAAAAGATTTCAGAAATTTTTAATGAACAATATGAGTATATTTTTTCAGGTGATGGGGAATACTTAAAAAGACTTGATGAATCTTTTAACGTGCTGAAGGTTTCACTTATTACTTTGCTAATGCCATACATTTTTGCAGGTGCGAATTATGCTATTGGTTTAATTCGCACACAATTTCCAGGTTATGACGAAGATGTTTCAGAAGAATTACTAAGGTCTTTTTCAGAACATATTGACCAGTCAATTAGAAAGATTCACGAAACAACAAGAAAAAGACTTATTGCCTTACTTGAGGTTGACCCCCATCTTTTATCTGCTGAAAGTTATAAGATTTCTGTAATAGGTAATAGACCTTTTGTAATAAATGAATATGAAGGCGTGTTTCTTTTTAATCGTGGAATTATTGAAGTGCTTAAGAAATCGAGATTTGCTTACTTTGTCAAATGGAATACTTCTAATGATGAAAAGGTTTGTGCGGTTTGCAAGCCACTTAACGGGGTGATAATGCCCCTGTCACAAGCAACGATTCCACCACTTCATTTTGGATGTCGTTGTAAGTTGGCTTTTGTGCTTGATAGGAGACTTTTGATGCAACGATACAAAACCTAATAGAAGGGCTACAAGGCATGTCAAATTAGTTTTTGGTATCTATGTACTAAAAGCATTCTATCGTTGAATTTAGACCCCTTCACGGGGCTTACAGGGGCATTGTAGAATGAGCAGTAACAGTGTAAAAATCAGTGTGCGTGGAATTGAAGAACTCAGCCGAAAATTGAATAAGTTGGACGTGCAAATTGGGGAACTTGAAAAACCGTTGAAGAAGGTTGGCGTTATGGGTAGGGCTGCTGTTGCATCTTACCCACCCTATACTGATTCTTGGAAATCAGGAAGGCCAAGTTTTATTAGAAAGCGTCCTGGTTCTAAATATGTTAGAACTGGGGCATTACAGAAATCTTGGTTTGGACGCTTGCAGAAAAAAGGTAAGGGTGGCCCAAGTTATATTATTTATCAAAAGACAAGCATGAATCCAAGAGAAAAAGTAGATGCACGTGCATATATGAATTATGTTCAGGGTTCTGAACAATCATCTATACATGCTGGACAGTGGAATACTTTAGATGATTGGATTGAAATACTTGAACCTGTTGTAACAGACGAAGTAGAAAAGTTTATAAATACACTTATTAAATGAAAAATGGTATCTTATTAAAGAAAGACATGATAAATTCTTTATTTTTTATGTCAAAAATGAATGTTATGCCATTTTTATTGAATATATTTACTTCTTTCTCAAAAAGAAATTCTAAATCAATTGATTCAAGTGTTTTGCAGGCAATATAGGAAAGTCTTTTGTTAGACTGTCCAGTGTTTATACATTCACCTACTGCTAAAAATTCATTTGTAAAATTAACACTTGTTGCACGTGTTTTTGCAACTAATACGAAAACACGTCCATCATAATTGATTGACATAACTTCATAATCATTAACTTTTCTAAACATAAATATCTCCTTTATGTTATTATAAATATGTGAGGACAAAAATGCAATTAACTATTAAAGATTTTTCAGAAGATGGTAATCTTGTACTTGAAGGTTACGGTGTAATGTTTGATGTACAAGATTTAGAAGGTGAGTTTTTCACCAAACAGACGAATTTCTACTTAGATAATTTTGAGCAACTTCCTGTACTTTATGGTCACAACAAAAAAGAAATTCGTGGTGTAATTGGAAAAGCCACAATTGACAGAATTGATGATACTGGAATCTTATTTAACATTATCATAGACCGCTCAAATAAATATCGAGAACTTATTAGAAAACTTGTTGAATTGGGTAAAATTGGCTTAAGTTCTGGCACAGCGGAACAATTCTTTTCCAAAGACCAAAATATGATTAAGGAGTGGGGACTTATTGAATTATCTTTAACTGAAACCCCCGCAGAACCTAGAACTATTTTGACTTTAGAGGAGGTTGCAAATATAAAGCAAATTGAAGAAGAAATCTTGCAAGGGAGTTCTGAAGAAGGCTTTGCGAAGTCAGATGAACTAAATGCAGGGGACGTTGAATTTGCAAAAGATGTAGTTGAATTTAATGAAATTGAAATTACGGGAGAAAATAAAATGGAAGATAATAAAGGGGGCGTCACTGTTGAGGATGCCCGCATGAAATCAATTGAAGACGCTTTGGCGCGGATTATGGGTCTTATTGAAAATACGCCCGCTGCTAAAGCCGGTTATGTGACTGCTGATGGTGGCACTGCTGACAAACACATTAAATCTTTTGGTGATTTTCTTGTTGCTGTTAGACGTGGTGACATTGAGCGTATCACTAAAGTTTATGGCAGTATGAAAGATTTGGGTGAGTCACCTGGTTCTGCTGGTGGTTATTTGGTTCCTACCGAGTATGGTTCGCAACTAATTCAGGCTGCTGCTTTTGAGAATCCGGTTTACTCGCGTGTGCAGAGAATCCCTGTTATGCGTGAATCTGGTACTTATCCTGCACTTGACCAGTATTTCACGCCTGTTGCCGGTTCCGGTGCTACGGCTTTTGCTGGTGGTGTGAAGGCTTCTTTTACTGACGCTGGCGCTGAGTTTACCGAGACCCAACCTGCATTCAGCACGCTTAATTGGCGTCTAAATAAAATGGGTGGCGTTACTGAAGTTGAAAATGAGTTGATTGAAGATTCTCCTTTTGCTATTGAAGCGTTGCTACGTGGTCTTTTTCAGGTCGCTATTTCAGCACGCAATGAGCGCAATATCCTTCGTGGCAATGGCGTTGGTGAACCTTTGGGTATTCTAAATGCTGCTTCAGCTATTGGTATTAGCGATAATACGACTGGTAGTTTTAAGTGGGAAGATGTTGGTGCGATGTATGCCAGATTTAAGGGTATGGGTGGTGCGCCTGTTTGGGTTATTCATCCTTCTGTGTGGCCTAAGATTATGACCATGAACAACAGTTCTGTTTCTGTTGTGCAGACCAACTTGAATAGTGGTACTCCTAACACGATTAACGGTTTCCCTGTTATTACGTCGGAGCATCTACCACAAATCGGCAATAATGGCTCTGTTTTGCTGGCTGATTTGACCGCTTATGTGATGTTTGAGAAAGCCGGTCTTTCGATTTCTTATTCAGAGCATGTTGGCTTCAAGCGTGATGTTGGCGTGTGGAAGTTCCGTATTCGCAATGATGGCAAGCCCTGGTTACAGGCCCCAATTCTGCTAGGGGATAATCAGGGTTCGTACAGTGTCTCTCCATTCGTCTATCTTGTAAATGATTAGGTAAACCATCCTTTCACATTTATGTTATAATATAAGTATTCCCCACAAAAATAACATAAATGTGAAAGGGCAATAAGAATGAAATGCGCAGTAGAAGATTGTAACAATTCAGTTCATGCCAAAGGATATTGCAACACACATTATAGACGCTTTTTGAAATTTAATGACCCACTAAAAACAGAAATAAGTCCACCATATCGTGGCAAGAAATGTTCTGTAGAGGATTGCACAGAAAAAGCCTATAAGAAAGGAATGTGTAATAAGCACTTCCAACGTGTTAAGAAATTTGGTGCAACTGAGCTACCAAAGAAGATTTGTAGTGTTGTTGATTGTGGTAGAGAAATAAGAAATGGTGGTTTAGGATTTTGTGGTAAGCATTATCAAAGGTTCATAAAACATGGTAATGTAGATGACCCAAAACCTAAGCAAGTTATTTGTAAAGAATGTGGTGCTTCTGGTGCTATAACACGTGGTTTATGTAAAAATTGTTATCATCATTTTATGATGGAAAACAGTAAAATATATTTTAGCAAGTGGAGAGCTAAAACTTACAGGCGACGTTCACTTGACAAAAACGCACAATCAGAACAATTTACACTAGAAGAAATACTTGACAAAACAAGTGGTTTGTGTTCATTGTGTTTTGAGACAATTGATACTTCTATAAGTGGAAGTCATAGGCTTGGACTTACGATAGACCACATACAACCACTGTCAAAAGGTGGTAATAGTATGAAATACAATCTTCTTGCTGCACATCGAATTTGTAATTCAATAAAACAACATCGATGGAAAAATAGTTTTACTGTTGATGAATATGTAGACATATTAAAAATTCAGAACGAGAAGTTCTGGAAGGAGAAATTTCAATGTTAAATTTTGAGGGTCTTGTTTCGGAATCAGTTGTTCCGATTGCTGTTATTCAGCCACAAGCCGTTACTGCCGGGGCTACAGGTGTTTTGACTGGCGCAATTGACATGGCTAATTATGAAAAAGTCATGGCTGTTTTGCTTACCGGCACTTTGGGTACTTCTGGTACGCTTGATTTTCATGCTGAGGCGTCAGCCACTTCTGGTGGCACTTACGCAACGATTACTGGTAAGGCCGCCACGCAACTTGTGAAGGCTACTAACGATAATGACATTGTTATTATTGAAGTTGCTAATGCTGATTTGGCTTCACTGGAAAAACGTTACTTGAAATTCAATGCTATTGCCGGTACTGCTAATGCTACGTGTGCCGTTTTAGTTCTTGGTGTTCCACGTAATTATGATGCTGACCTTGTTGATAGTGCTGACATCGTTGAAGTTATCCAGTAATTAAATAACTAATTTAGAAAATGCCCCTAGAAGGCTGGCTTTTAAGGCTGTTTTCTAGGGGCATTTTTGTTTTGCCTGGGGGCACGCATGGCAACTTATTCAGATAATTTTAATAGGGCGTCACTTGGAACTGATTGGACAGCCGTTAATGACGGAACTTGGAGTATTGGTGCTTCCACCTATGCCCAACAAGCACAATCTACTGGAACATACAGAGGTTTACGTTACAACTCTGTAATGGATTCAAATGATTTTGATGTAAGCGTTCGCTGTTATTCTAATAATACTAATGCTGGTGTTGGTCTTATTGTAAGAGCGCCTAATAGTGGTACTGCTGCAACTGATATTGATGGTTACGGCTTAATCTTTTTTCCATCTGACACTTTTTATCTTTTAAGATTTGACAACGGTAACGACACTGGCGTTGGCTACACTTATACTTGGGGAAGCCCAACAATAAACACATACTACACACTAAGAATTGTTGCTCAAGGAAGCACAATTACTGGTTATGTAGATGGCACACAAAGATTCCAGTTTACAGATACGACTTACACTGGAACTGGAAATAGAAGTGTAATACTTGTTTCGTATGGAGAAACGCCACGCTACGATGATTTCTCGGCAGCAGACATTGCTTCTTCGCAGACAGTAACACAAACGCACCTTAGTAATTCAAATACTTTTTACAGTTTTACTGCAAGTAATGCAAATGGCGCACAAAATGTTTCGCCTACACTTTTGCAAAACTTTGGTGCTTTCTTCGACCCCGTTATCACAATCCCACAAGTAATTTCTCCGAGTATTGCAAATCAAAATCGCTACTCTTTGAAATTTAATGGAAATGGCGCTGATGTAAACAGAGTAATAATCCCCCTTGAAAATGGTTCAACAACTCAATATCCAGTTAACGTTGGTGCTGGTGATTTCACTGTTGAAACATGGATAAAAGCGAATTACAGCGAAAATACTTCAACTTCTCTTGATGAAGATGCTAGATATTCAAACATTTTTTATGATAGAGATTCCTGGGGTGAACAACGTGGTCATGTAATTGGCGTTACAAGAAGTGGAAGTAATCTTGTTGTTACTTTTGGGCAGGCTGGTTCTGGTGGCTCTTGGACTTCTATAGCAACAACAAGCAATATTGGTGATAATAATTGGCACCACGTTGCAGTTACAAGAAATCAATCAACGGGTCTTGTTAGAATTTTTGTTGATGGCACACAAGAAGCAAGTGGAACTTATGATACTACAAACTGGTCTTTTCCAGCGGGTCATACAGTAGCAAGTGGACAGGATAATCAAAACTTAATTCTTGGCTGCGAAAAACACGATGTTGGTTATTATTTTAATGGTGAGTTGGATGAATTAAGAATAAGTGATGTTGTAAAATACAACTCAACATTTACACCTTCAAGACACTTAACAGTTGATGCAGATAGCGTTGCATTATTCAGATTTGACGAAGGGACTGGAACAAGCGTTGCGTGTTCTGCTAATGTTGGAAATGTTGCGGGTACAATGCTTGTTGGCGGTTCACCGGCTGGCCCAACTTGGAGTGCAATTGAGTTAGCTGGAAGTGAATTGTTTTCAATTTCTGTTACCTCAGAATTTGACATCCTACCAGACACATTAACAAACAACAATTCGTTTTTTAGTCCAACAATTACGACGGGTTCTGTTTCTGTAATTCCTTCAATAATTGATAGTGCGTCTGAATTGTTTGGAATTTCTGCAAGCGTTCAAGGGGTGCAGGTCTTACCTGAATTACTTGAAAATTCCCAGACATTTAACGATTTCACTGTTTCACGTGGCACGGTGACTGTCAACCTTTCAAGGGTTGAAAGTGTTTCGCAGTTATTCAATCCTGTATTCTCTACAGGCGGAAACAATATATTACCAACAGAAATTGGTTCAACTTCACAGGTTTTTAACCCAACTTTCTTGCGTGGAACGGTTACTGCAAATCTAACAAGACTTGAAAGCGCTGCACAGTTATTTACACCTGAATTAGACCTAAACGTACAAACAGGAATAATTGAAATCGCTACACAATTATTCACACCAACAATTACGGCTGGTGCTGTTTCTGTAGAAATTTCAACAATTGAAAGCGACTCGCAAACATTTTCAATTGTTGTTTCAAGTGGTCTTGTTTTAATTCCAACTGAAATTAGTTCGGCTTCACAAGTTTTTAATCCAACAATTACAACCGGCTCTGTTTCGGTTTTCCCGGTAATAATTGAAAACACAAACAATTTCTTTTCATTTAACACTGGAAGTGGAACACTAATTGAACCATCTTTACTGGTTAGTGGTGAAATTTTTAGTCCAACATTTACAGTTGGTTCTGTAAACATAATCACACAAGAAATTGCAAGTGAAAATCAGTTTTATGATATGCTTATATCAAGTGAAATAAACATTTCACCTGATTTTGCTGATTCTAATTCAACAATTTTTGACATATCATTAGTACAAAATGTTTCTGTTGAATTTGTTGAAAATCAAGAAGAATTATTCCAGTTTTCTGTTGATTCCCAAAATTCTACTGTAATTCATCTTCTTGAAAATCAAAATACATTCTTTGATATTTCTATTTCAACTGGTTCTGTTTTAGTTGAACCTTCAACTGTTTCTGAAACACAAATTTTCAATCCAAGTTTTTATCTTGGAAGCGATACAGTAATTGATTTGGAAATTTTAGGAAATACAAATATCTTTTTTACAGGCACACTTGCTAGAATTTCGCCAGAAAGAATAATCAGAACAAGTGTGCAAAATCGTATCATTATTGTTCAATAAGGAGAAATAAAAAATGGCTAGTGCAATTTATCCTGCTTTTAAGCAGGCTTTACTTAATGGTTCTGTTGACTTAACTACTGCTACTGTTCGTGCTGTTCTGATTGACACTGGCACTTATACTTACAATAGTGCCCATGACTTTTACAATGATTTAAGTGGTGTGGTTGGCACTGAATCAGCCGCACTTGCAAGCAAGACGATTACCAACGGCGTTTTTGATGCTGCTGATATTAGTTTTACTGCTGTCACTGGTAACACTGTAGAAGCAATTGTTTTATTTGTTGATACTGGTAATGTGACTACTGATAGATTGATTTGCTTCTTGGATCAGGGCGTGGGTCTACCCGTCTCCCCCAATGGTGGGGATATAAATATCTCTTGGTCATCTTCGGGCATATTCAGCCTTTAAGAAAGGGTCTACAAATTGTATTCTGATAGATACGAAACAAAAGTCTGTCCTACTTGTGAAAAAGAATATGCGCCTAATTCTGGAAGAAGCATCTTCTGTTCAGAAGAATGTAAGAAAAATAGAAAAGAAAATCAGTGTACTTGTGAGGAATGTGGTTCTGAATTTCTGAAAAGTAAAAACTCTTCTGGAAGATTCTGTAGTCCAACTTGTTTTTACAACAATAAGGCTCCAATAGGTACTACTTTTTTAGACCAGTCTGGATACAAAAAAATTAAGGTCGCACCCGGTCAATGGCAGTGGGAACACAGATTCGTTATGGAACAAAGTCTAAACAGGATTTTGGACAGTAGCGAATCTGTTCACCACAAAAATAGGGATAAGTCTGATAATAGAATAGAAAATCTTGAACTGTGGCATGGTTCGCAACCTTCAGGGGCAAGAACGTTTGATTTGGCTGTTGACTTAATTGAAAAACTTTCTAATTCAGAAAGAATTGCCCTGCTAGAAAAATTAAAGGAATTGTGTGAGTGAAAAATGGAAGCATTTATTAAAGACCCAAATTCAACAAAAGATTTTACGTGGGACTGGACAAGTGATTTGGCGGATGATACTATTTCTTCTGCACAAGTCATTTCTGATAAGGTTGGCCTAACTATTTCTTCACCTACAATTACTGCTACACACGTCACTGTTGATATTTCTTCTGGAACGTTGAATACAAAGTATCGTGTTACGTGTAGAATTACAACTGTTGGTGGGAAAATTTTTGATAAGTTGATTACAATTTTGTGTCAGGAAGAATAAAATGAAATACATGGTAAATAGATATTTTAACAATTTTATTCCAGGTCAGATTTTAGAAGAAGCCAATCAAGAATGGATTTCTAGTGGACTTGTTTTAATTGTTGAAGAAAAAGAAGCCTTTATGGAAAAGGTTGATGATTTAGTTGAAAGTTTAGACCCTGAAAAACCTAAACGTAAAAAGGGGTGACAAATGGCTTATCCACTTTTTCACGATGTTAAGTATTATTTGGGAATTGAGCGCAACGAAGATGATTATGTCCTTGCTACATTTGTTGAGCAGAGTATAAAAATGTTTGAGTCACTTACTGGAAGAATTTTTGCAGTAAGTAATCCGACTTCTAAAACATTCGTTGCTGGTTCACGTGATTTTTTTACAAATAAGAAATTATTTTTCTTTGATGATATTTGTAGAATTGACTCTTTAACTATTGGTGGCGAGTCTGTTTCTTCAACAAATTTTCGTTTGCCTAACGAAACACCATATCCATTTTTAGAATTGAAAGCAAGCAGTCCACTATTTTTCCAAAATTATTCAGTTAGTGTTGACCCTACTGAAATCGTTGTTAATGGCTTGTGGGGTTATTCAACTGAATGTCCCGCTGATGTTTTTTCAGCCATCATTAGATTAAGTGCTTGGAAGTATCATCAAAAAGATACTGGTGCTGATTATGATAGACCAGTAATTTTTCAAGATAAAATTGCAACACCAATTGGGGTTCCAAATGACGTAATGGACGTTGTGTTGCTTTACAGGAAAATGCTATGAAGATTATTGATGAAGCGATAGATAGGATTTATGAAATTCGTGTTCCAATTGTAAAGACACACTTGCAAAATGCCCCGTATAATTTTAATACGGCTATGTTTCCACTACTTTTTATTCGCAATATAAAATTTAATCTTGAGTTTGGAAGTAATTTTAATAATGCAATTGATTTATCAAATTCAACAGGCGAGTGCGAGATTGTTGTGGTAATTGAAGCATTTAAGCAAGGCACAGCAGCACAAAATTACATCAAAAGTCGTGAAGTTATTTCTGCTTTGGCTGAAGCAATTGTTAATTCTGGCATGTCCCTGGAAAATGACGGCGTTGAAATTCGTGAAGATTTTGAGTTGACTGGTGATACTGTGCTTTTTGTTGTGATTGCAAATGTCAACTTTTTTCTGTAGGAGATAAAAATGCGTGGAACAAATAGTAGAATTTTATATGATTATTACGATGCTTCAATGTCAACATCTGAATGGGAAATTTCTTCTTCTGTAGAGGAATTAGAAGTGCCTAGAATTGCAAGTGATGTAATGACTTATGCCCCTGGCAATTCTGATTTTTCACTTACAATCAATGGATACATTGAAGGAATTGAATCAGGTTTTGAGGAAGTATTAAATACTGCATTAAATAACGGTGATAGACACGTTGCATTGATTTTAGAACAAAATGTTATTCCTGCAACTGCTTATGTTTTTGTTAATGCTTTTGCAAGTGAAGAAACTTGGAGTGTGCCTTTTGATGGCTTGATGACGTTAAATGGTACTGTTCGTGGCAGAAATGGCGGTGAACGGGGTAAGTGCATTTATTACAATGAATCAAGTACGGCAACTGGAAATGAAGCGTCTGTTCAAGTAAGCACAATTTCAGCAAGTGATGTTGGTAAAGCATTTCTTTTTTTGCATGGTTGGACTGGCACACGTTCTGGAAATATTGGGATTCAAGTGCAAAGTTCTCCCAACAATTCGACTTGGACTACAATTGCAACTTTTACAATGACAGAAGCAAGAAGCCAGGTAGAAAGCGTCACTTTTACTGGTGGTTATATTCGTGTTAATGTGAGTAGTTTAGGTGGCACTACAGCCATTAACTATTCTTTGATTGTTACTGAAAATTAAGGAGATTAAATTATGGCTATTCGTGGTGCTGGTAATGTTACGGTTTTATACAATTCACAGAACGTTACTGCTTATATCAATGAATTTGAGTTGCAGCAAACTGTTGACGAACTTGAACAAACTTCGTTGGCTTCAACTGTGATGGAATATCGCCCATCTATTGCTAATTATTCCTTGTCCCTGAATGGAGACTGGGCTTTAGCTGCTGACAACATTTTTGGGCCAGATATTGTTACGCCAACCACACGTGCTGTTTCAATTCAGATTGAGGATGGTGCATCAAGTGTTACTTATTCGTGGACTGTTGGATTTTTGACTGGTTTTAGTATTTCCGGTAGTGCAACTGACAAAATTACGCACGCACCTGAAATTCGCTTAAGTGGGCCGCCTACTAGAACTGTTGCTTAATTAGAAAGGAATTTTTTACATGGCTAAGTATTATTTGGAATTTGAGGAATATAAAGATTGTTTCGTTGAAGTTACTGACAAATGGACTATGAAGGAAGTTAAGGCGCTTACTTCTAGCACAGAAGAAAATTACTTTGATTTTTTCAAACAAAAAGTTGAATCTATTTACATTCGTGATGTTGATGGTAATGAATTGCGTGATGTTAATATGCTTAATGAAAATTTCTTGGATAATGTAGATGTTGCTGTCAGTGGTTTTCTTGGAATGGTTCTTGTTCGTCATGTAAGGGATAGAAGAAGCCTGGGGGGTTTGAGCGTGCGTCCATTGTCCACTACCTCAGAGTCCAAAACAGCGAAGAATTAGAAAAAGATTACACTGAAAAGGGCATTGTTCTACCACCGATGAATGATGCCCTTTTTGATTCTTACATGCTTTCTAATTTTCCTGGTCGCACATTAGACGAATTAGATAGCATGGATATTCTACGTTGGATGAGGGCGATGGATGCACGTAGCATAGAAACAGTGGAATCAAATCGTTCTATGCAAAAGAAGGGAAAGAAAAAAGCTAAAGAAATTCCTGAAAGAATTTTACGCCAATTTTCTGAACACGATAGATTATTTAGGGAGTTCGATGAAACATTAAATGGCAAATAATGTAATTACGCTTGTTATTCAAGCAAAAAATCAAGCAAGTGCTGTATTGAAACAAGTTGAAAAAGACACTGTTGCAATGCAAAAAAATATGCTTAAAACAAATCCAGACCCATTTCTTTCTGCTAAAGCACCGGGGGTTGCTGCTGCTGGCGCTGTTGCTGTGGCTGGTGCGCTTGCTATGGCTGCTAATCAGTCTGCACAAACGGCTGCTCAATATGAAAGACTTGAAAATTCTACTAATAGTCTTGGTGCTCAGTATGGCTTAACTTCTGGTGATATTATTGCTGCTGTTGATAAAATTGCACAAGGAACATTATCAAATTCGACAATTCTTGAACAAGCAAACAAAGCTATGCTTTTAGGCGTTGCAAATTCAACAGAAGAATTTGAGACACTTACGAAAATTGCAATTGATAGGGGTCGTGCGATGGGCATTAGCATGGAACATGCTTTTAATAGCATCGTGCTTGGTGTTGGTCGTTTAAGTCCGCTTATTCTTGACAATCTGGGTATTATTCTTGACGCTGATACTACTTATGGTGCTTTTGCTAAAACAATTGGAAAGACAGCGGATGCTTTAACCGATGCTGAAAAGCGTCAAGCATTACTTGGCAGATTAAAAGAAGAAATGGGGAATTTTGATTCAACAAGTGTTCTTGACGCTGCTAGTGCTTGGGAAAGATTGGGGGCATCAGCTTCTAATGCTACTGTTATTTTTGGTGATTGGCTTAATGAAAATGGTGTTGTAATTGGGGCTATAAATAGTTTAACTGAAGTTGTTGATAAAGTATCATTAAACCTTTTTGCTAACAGTGATGATGAAAACGTTAAAATGCAATTATCTTTAATTGATACTTATAAGTCAAAGATTGATGGGCTTCAGTCTCAAATGGAGAAATGGAATACACAAAGCCCGCTAGAAAGATTACTTTTTAATGTTGACCCAAACATTGTACAGCAGCAAATTGATGCTTATAAGGCGGCGATTTCTTCTGCTTATGTTGAACTTGCAAAAATAGATTCTGGAAAAAAAGGTACAACTGGGGCTATCGGACAATCTTTTAAGAATGCTGCTGATTCTGCACAAGCACTTGCTGAAGAAACATTACGTGTTGCAATTGAACAAGAAAGAATAAATGGATTAACAAGGGAATACGAAAAATTAAGTGGCTTGACTAAGGCTGAAACAGAAGCACTTGTCGCTGAAATTATAAAAATTGCACCAAACGTTGGAAGTGCAATTGCTGAAATTGAAAGAATGGTTGGCGGCTTGCAAGCTGCACAGAACGCCGCCGCAGCCGTTTCAAGTGCTTTGGGTGGTGCGCTAAGCGCACTTGAAAGCGCCGCAGTTCAAGCATATAAAAATACTGGAAGCAATCAAGAAATTGTTTCTTTATACGCACAGCAACGTGCTAACTTAAATGATACACTTGCAATTGCACAAGAACTTGGAATTACACAAGCACAACTACCATTTTTTATGGCAGATGCACAGGCTGAAGCGACTGCTGTTTTTGACGCAATCAACGATTCTGCTACTGCAACTGGAAGTGTTGCAAGTGGAACTAAACAAATAACTGCTGAATTTACTTCGCTGAAGGGAATTGTAAGCGGGATTTTTGACGGTTTATTTGATGATATTGGTGGTGTAAATCCAGAGGATTTCTTACCACGTGAAGATGCTCCAAATGAAGCAGCAAGAAGAATTGCCGATGTAATGGTTAAGGGTTTTGAGTCACCCTGGGCTGAGTATTTTCAATCAAGTTTCCCTGATTTATTTTCCCAGTACATGGGAAGTGCTGGAGGGGATGTTAAGACTGCTGCTGCACAACTATTAAGGGATTTTCAATCTGGATTAAGACCAGAGTTAATTGATACAAACGCAGTAAAAGAAATTGCAAAAAGAATGTTTCAGGCTGATGCTGCTACAAGTGCAATGATTGACCAAGTTGCACAAGAACTTGCTGCTGAAATGGGTATTAGTATTGAAAAAGCTACTGGCTATGCTTCGGGTGCGGCTGGCAAAAAAGTAGTTGACCAAGACGCAATTGACGCCGCTAAAAAGGCTTTGACAATTACACCAACATTTAATTTTGGCAGCGCAAGCACGGATTTAATGAATGCTGGTAAGGCTGCTGGATTTTTTACAAGCGATGGAACACTTGAAATTCCAACTACAGTAAAAATTTCATCAACTGCACTTGACCCTGAGAATTTACCAAAAGCAGAAATTGAAATAATTAAATTTGCACTTGGCAAGACAAAAGAAGAATTTGCAAGTGAAATTGCAAGTAATGTTGGGGGGGTAAACATTTCTACAAACTTGAATTTGCCAAAAAGTGATGACGCTATTTGGCAGCAAGTTAGGGATGCAATTAAATTAAGTATTGGTGGGGTTAGTATTCCAACCGTTTTGGCAATTCCAACAATAGGGGATGTTGAAGGGTTTAAGGAGCAAGTCATGACAACCGCAGGTGTAATTGGCATTCCAATTACATTTACTGGTGCTGCTACACTTGCTGAAGATATTAACGCATTAAAAATGGCAATTTTTAATCAGTTGACTGCCGAAGAACAAATGACTTATTTGGCTGAAACATTCTCAACAAATCTTGGTATTGCAATGTCTGAACAGGCAACACAGATGGGGGTGTTCGGAGTCCTTCTAGGAACGTACATTTATCAAGGTTTTTCTCAGTACCAAATAGGCACAATCCTTGCAAGCGAATTATCAAGACAAGTCGGTGAAGCACAGGCTTCTTTTGAGGCAAGCGGCAAAACTGCCGGTAAGAAGTGGGGGGACGCATTCTTAAATGTTGTTGGCGATAATGTTCCGTTTGAGCTATTACAAATTTTGGTTGACCTAATAACACCTGAAATTCAGAAAAGATTGGTAGACGAAGGTACTAGAAAATGACAACTACATTGAATAGCGTTACGATAGTTGACCCGTATGAAATTTCAATTGAAAGAAATGAAGTTGGTTCTGTTGGTGTTGCAATCAACGGAACCAAACACTTTGATTATTTCCGCACCACACTTGATTATGATTCTAAAATAAAAATGAAGTGGAGACTTATAACTTTTGCTAATTTTTCAACATTGAAAACACAACTAGAAAATTGTATTACCGCAAACAGAACAATCGTGCTTCCAGATGGTCAAACTTTTTCAGTTCGCCTAGACCCTGAGTCTGCACTTACCCAATTAACTGTAAGAAGCGGCGGAACCTGGCTTTACAATGTTGAATGTGGATTTTTGGTGATAGCAACATGACAAGAAAAATTGATTACGGGGTTTTGTTTGATTGGGATGGAAGCGGGAATTTTAGCTTTAGTGAAAAAAATTATGTTGAAACTATTTCCGGTGACGAATCAATTTCTCCACCGGGTGAATCTTCATTTTCTGGAAGCGGTTTTATAACACAATTAACAATAGATTTGATAAATGCCGATTCAAGATTTTCTACAACTAATAGTTCATCACCGATTTACGGTTACATTGCAAATGGAGGCTTCCTGCAAAAAAGGGTTCTTATTACATTGAAAATAGATGAAGTTCCTTTTACGATTTTTACAGGCTACATAAAATCAATGAATGAAGTGTTCAGAAATGGCAAGGCAATTGGAAAAGTAAAAGTTGTTTGTAGAAGTCAAGATGACATTATTAAAAATATGCAGATTTCAACGCTTGCTTCTATTTCAAGACTTGCAATTACTTCACAATTTGATGAAGGAGAAATAATAAAAAGAACTTTAGAAGCGGCTGGACTTGTTGATAATGTTAATTTTAGAAGTCAAGCATATTCTAATCCAACAATAGATAGGGGACTTTTTACAATTCCTTATTTTTGGCTTGAAAAAGAAAGTCCTGTAGAGGATGCTTGGCTTTTATCTGCTGCATGTGCTGGAAGGTTTTATTTTAACCCTGAGGATGGACTTTTTTATTATAAAAATGCTTTTGCTTACGGTAAGGGAAAAAGTGCTTCTTCACAAGAAACCCTCAATGAATCAAATTGTGAATCAATTGAATACAAAAGCGCAGACAATGAACTAATAGAATCGGTTTCTGTTACAGCAAGAACAAGATATGTAACAGAATCTAAAGAAATATGGACTTCTGAAAAACCAGTTAAGATTGCACCAAATTCAACACAAGAAATAGAGTGTGAAATAAATCAACCAGTAATAGAAGCAAGTTCAACAAAATTTGTTGCAACTTCTGCTGTTGGCATGTTAATAAATAGTGGGATTTCTGTTTCAATTTCTTCTGTTTATTCTAAGAAAGTCGTTTTAAGTGTTGTAAACACAACAAATAGACTTGTGTATCTTAGAAACCTTGTCTTGATTGGAAAATTACTTGAACCACTTGATAACATAGACTATTCTTCTAGTTCTTCTTTAGAATTTTGGTCTTCAAGAATTGGCTCAGAAAAGAAAATAAGTTCTAATCCCTATGTACAAACATACGCACAAGCAAAAGCAATAGGGGACATAACACTTGATAGACAGGCAAACTTTTCAACTGAAGTTTCAATAAGAAAATTTAAGGGTACAAAAATTTTGTATGTCGGTGATTTAGTAACTGTTTTTGTTTCTGGAAAATTAAATGAGCAATTTATTATCACAAAATCTAAAATCAACTTGTCTACAAATGGTTTCTATCAAGATTTTGATTTGATTAGCGCTTCTGGCATTTATGGGCTTTCAATTGGGGATTACTTCATTATTGGAACCCACTCACAGAACTCTGCGAAAAAGTTGTTCTACTGACGCTTGCTAGAATGCCCGCTATCGGGCAAGAAGGCCAGTAGGACGCACGCTAGATGCTTTTTAGTATAAACATACTACACACGTTTTTGGGGCGTCTTGTAGCCCTTCTATTGCGTTTTTCTCGAAAGGTGAAAGAATGACGAAAAACTACGTTTTGCCCCCGCTTGTTGCGAATGGAAACCCACTTTCTGCTTATGGGGTCAATCAACTAATTAACACTACGAACCACATTAAGTCTGATTTTTTTGATTACAATGTTCTAAAACAAAGAACAGTTATGGTTAATGATTTTGCAGCTTGGGAATCAAGATATGTTTTGGTTCATAAGTTCAAGAATCTTAGAATAAGTGTTTATGTGCAAGCCCTTAATGGAATGGGTGACTTGAAAATATATGCAAGAAAAGCGGGGACTAATCAAACAAGTTACTTAATTCATACTGCAACGATTACAGCAAGTCCACAAACGCTAGAAATTAACTTAAATATGGATACAAACCTTAATGGTTTTACAGTAAATTATGATGATATTTATTTAATTTCTTTTAGAAACGATTATGCGGATAGTGGTGGGGTTGTTTGCCTTTATATGTATGAGTATGTCGATAGTGCCCCTACCGCACCAACAATCCCAACATTAACATCTTCAACTGTTGTTGATGAAACTTATCTTAATAATATAATCAATTCGTTGAGAAACCTTCCGGCAAAGCCAAATGTAAATGTCCCTTTTAATGGTGTTGGGAGTCCTGGGGATTATAATGCAAGCGCATATATGAAATGGCTTGGTCGAAGAAGAAGTCGCTTTCTGTGGTATGGATTTTGGCTTATTGACGGGGAAGTAGAAATTACTTTTAAGGTAAACGGGCAAACAATTTACACACAAAATAGTGGAATTGGCTCCGTTCAATTTTATAATTGGGGTTATGATTTCGTTGATAATCCAGCCGGGATTACTGTTCCTGCAATCGGAACTGACTATGAATTTACTGCTGAATTTACGCATGTTAATGAAGGACACCCGGCTGCTGCTGCATTTGTTACTTATGCGTATGAAGGTGATTACTAATGATTGAAGAAATTACAAGCGGAAGTAATTTTTCTGCTGCCAAAATGAATGAAATTAAGACAGAAATTGATTTAATTTTTCAGATTGCCGTTAGCGATTACGTTAATCACGCCGCCGCTTCCCTTTTTCCACAAAATGGGCAAGACGGGGAAAGGGATAATGCCAGACAAAGCAATCTGGCTTTTATGCACAAACACAAATATCTTGTTTATGCAAGCGCCCCTAACGATGACGGAAATCCCTTAATCGACCCAAGCGGATTAAATGAACCAACTTCTTTGCCTGTTACAAATGGGCCAGATGAATATGGGGAATACGACTTAAGCAGCGTTGATTGGCTTACACCTGGAATGTTTTACTGGGTTAGAAATGTTATGTGGGCAATTGAAATAGAAAAAGGTGATTATATCTATGGCTAAAAAAGATGCTTTATTAAAAATAGATTATGTTCCAAGTAAAAATACTGGAAACTCTACAACTACTTTTGGTGGTGGCACCACATCTATTGATACATCTGCATTTTTGTTAAGGGATGGAACAAGAACAATGCTTGCCAACCTTGACATTGGTGGATTTAGTATTGTTAATGTTAATCTTTTAGATGGTGTTGACTTACCAACTTTTTTTTCAAGTTACAATGCACACATTGCAAACGTAAATGCCCATCACAATCAAGCACATGCCTTAGTCGATTCTGACCATACAGTTAGTGGATTAACAACCGGAAATTATTTACGAGCCAATAGCGCAACAACTTTTGGATTTGCGCAAATCCAACATAGTGAATTGGGTGGAGTAAGTGCTAATCAACACCACAATCAAATACATGCAATTATTGGAAGTGACCACACCGTAAGTGGTTCTGCTTTTGATTTGATTGGTCTTTCTGCAACTAATACACTTTCTGTTTTGACACCATCTGCAAATGTTTCTACTGGTATTGAAAGAATCTTAAAAAGTTCTTCAAGTGGAAACTTAAACCTTGCAAGTTTGACTACAATCTTAATTAACTCTACTTCTGAATTAACACTTAATCCAGTTGGCAACATTATTCTTGACAGTCAAGCAGGTGCAACTATTCCTGGTGGAACTATTCAAGACGACTTGGGTGCTTACAATAGAAAATGGAGAACCCTTTTTGCTGCTGAATTGTATGTTGAAACACTTGTTGCGCAAGATGTTATTTCTACAATTGGTGGGCGCATTATGGTTGCACCAACAACTACACTTATTGCAAATGTTTCTAGTGTTGCCACGACTATTGATGTGAAACATAATAATCTACAAAATGGTGATTTTGTTGTTTTGCAGGCAGCGCCAAGTGGAATTGCCCAATTTGAGTCAATGAGAATTACAAGTGCTGCTACAACAATTAGCGGCGGCTACAGATATTCAGTAACAAGAAATCTTGATGGAAGTGGTGCTAACAACTGGGTTTCAGGTGATGCTGTTGTTGATATTACTGACGGTTATATCGACTTGACTTCAACATCGACAATGCTTAATCATTTTGGGCCAGTCGTAGCAATTTATGATAGAACTTCTGTTGGTTCCTGGAATGGATTGACTGCAACTGTTGCACTTGGAAATATGCGCAATTTTGTAGATTTTTCTACAGACACTTTTGGAATTGCAATTGGCAACAATCTGACATTAACACCGTCAACGGGTTTTATTGGTTTATCTGCTGACAATGTTGGTGGAGTAAGACTTTTCAATACACCTTTAAGAATGTTCAACGGTGCAATAGAAACAATACATATTGCTGCATGGAATGATATTTGGATTGGTTCAAGTTCAAGTGATAAAAAACTTGAATGGAATGGAACAACGTTGACTGTTCGTGGTGCAATTACGATTCAGGCTGGTTCAACTGGCTTCACAAACATAACTGATAGACCAACTACACTTGCTGGAATAAATGCAACAGAAGGTGCAAAATTAACTGGAATTGCAACAGGTGCAACACGAAATACAATTTTCAGACAAGCGACAGCCCCAACCGGTCAAAATGGTGATATTTGGTATAACACTGCAACCTTTCTTACATACAGGCACAATGGTTCTGGTTGGGAAGTAATTGGTAATAATTACACAAATACAAATCAATTAGTTGATGGCGCTGGATTGGGGGCTATGGCTAACTGGAACTCGATAAATTCAAGACCAGTAAGATTTAATTTTGAGTCAACCCCAAGTGGACAGCCAGCGGGCTTGTACATGACCGCAAGTTCTTTTGGTTTTTGGAATGGAAACACTTTTAGAACTTATCTTGATAATTCTGGCAGATTTTATTTTCAGGGTGCGTCAGGTGCTTATGTTACTTGGGATGGCACAAGATTATTTGGTGGTACTTCTCAAACTTTTGATAGTAGCGCAAGCTGGTATGTAGATTCTGTTAATGGTGATTTAATTGCTGCAAACGGTGCATCAGCAATAAATAGATATGGCTTTAGTATTTCTCCTGTTGATGCGGATGACCTAACAAGTTTACCAACTGGACAAAGTGGTCTTCACGCTTTTTCAAGTAACAGTTTTTCAACAAGATATTCTAGTTTAATTTTTGGTGCTCCGGTTGGAGTGTTTGCTTCTATTCCACAGGGTTGGGTTTTTGAGTATAACCAATTATTGCCCCAAGCAAATAATCTTGGTAACGAACGCTCTTGGAATACCGCCTTAATGATTTGTGATACAAATCAAACTGCAATCGTTTGGCATAGTCTAAATGATGGAATTGGAAGTGGACTATCTGCTGATAATCTAAGGGGTCTTACAATTGGCAACACAAATAAAAGATGGAACACAATTACTGCCACAGATGCTGGCGGCGTGACTGAAATAGGTAGATATTTAGATTTTCACGAAGCCGATACTAATTCTATTGATTATGAAAGTCGTATTTGGTCAACATCAAATATACTTAATACAAGTTCACACCTAACTGTGAATGGCGTTATCACTGCAACAAATTATTTACAAATGACAACCCAAGCATCTTTACCTGGTGCAACTGCTGGTTATGTTAAAATAGTCTTGAGAAGTGACAATGCGCTTGTCGCTGTTATGCCTTCTGGAAATGTTCGTGTCTTAGCTACAAGTTAGAAAGGATTTTATTGTGAAAAGTATTGTTTTTATTTATATTTTCTTATCTGTGTTTTTTATAACCTTAACAGGTACAGCACCAGAACCAAAACCTCCAGTTCGTTGTGCTGGAATTATGTGTAATGATGAAGATTTCTTTTTTTACAACTATAATGAGTATTATTATTTTCCAATTGTAGAATTAGGGGGTAACTAATGAAAAAAATTATTTTAATCTTGACAATTTTGTTCACACTTTCTTTTGGGGTTGCAAACGCACAAACATTTATGCAAAATTTAGAAAGGGGTCCTGGAAATTCTGAACAAATAACTTTCCCTGGCAACAATGTTTTACTACCAAATTAAGGAATTAAAATGATTGAACCACAAAGTATTCCAGAAATTATCTTAGAAAAAAAGGGTGCAATTGACCTTTATAAGTGGGGAATTTGGATTGTCGGCGGCGTTCTTTCTGCAATTGTGATTGGAACAATGGTTTTAGCTGCAATCGGTATTATTTCACCTGACTGGCTTGGAAGTATCGGGGTTTTATTAGCAGGTTCTTTAGTGAATCTTATTGGAAAGGAAAAAGTAAATGAGTAAAAAAGTTGAATTGACTTATCAAGATGCTTTTATTGTTGCACATGGTTTAAGTGAATTGTTTGAGGAAAAGATGGATGGAAAGACTGCTGCCTTTCTATACAAATTTTCTCGTGCATTTAAGACACTTGTAGAAGATTATAATGCTGCATGTGAACTTACAGGTAAAAAAGAAGAAGAAGTTGTTAAAGTAAACAATTCAGTATTTTGTGAAGTAGAAACATTTTCTATTGAGTTACTTGAATCACTTAATCTAAAACCTGCTACACTTGTTAAACTAGATAAAGTTTTTAACTAACTTACTATCTAATATGTAATGTATAAAATCTTGTAAATACCAACCTATTATTATATTTATATGACTAATTTGTAAGTTATCATACATAAAAAATAATATAGGAAAAAATAAATAAATAAATCTAGTTAAAGTACCAAGTAAAAGATTATGACTTAATCCCCTATGCTTGAAAAATAATGAATAAGGATACCAGTATAGATTCCAAAAGAGTCCTATTACTGGTATTTTTTTTATTATTTTTTTGATGTAGATTTTGTCAAAATCATAATCAGGTGTTATTATAGTACCTAATACAAGACCTATACCTATCATATTACTATCAGTAGTGTTACTTATGTTAAGTAATGTGTAGATTCCTAAGCCGCCAACTAAGTTTGCGCTAAAGTGTTTCGTGCCACTTGCCATTTGACAAGTCCCCCTTTGTGTGTTACAATCCCATCATTAAGAAAGGAGTAAAGATTATGTATTGTAGTAATTGTGGTCAAAAAATAGAAGACCACTTAGGTAAAAATTGTTTGTTTTCCAGGGAATCTTCTTTTTTGTTGAAGTCTTTTATGTTGACAAGTTTTTTAACTTTATCAAGATTTAATAGAAATTTGGTAACTTATCCAATACAAGAATTGTACAACAGTTTTGCAAGTATTACTAATCTGCCTACTGTTGATGAAATCCTAAAAATTTATTCGGGTGAAGAAGACTGGCAGTATTATATTTTTCTATCAATTGATAATCTTCCAGAAGATAAGATTTTCAATGCACTTATCAAAGGTGAATTTATAGATTCATCATTTGAGTGGTTTACTTACAATGACGATTCAAGTTTTTCTAATGAAGTTAAAACAAAAAATACAATGGAACAATTAACTATGGAAATTTTTAAGGCAAAAAATAATAAACCATTTTGGGAGGTATTTGATGGCAAAAGTTAATTTTGGTGGTGGTAAATCTATCTTAAAAATTCAAGATTCTGAATCTGAAAGATTGTTAAGATTTCTAAATGAAATAGTGCCTGGAAAGAAAAGAAAGCGCCCAATTGCAAGTAAGGCAGGTTATTGCCCAACTGCAAACTGGTTTTCAATTAACACGGAAAACGAAAGTTTTGTTGGTGGCGCTATGAAAATTTATCAGGGAATTGGAAACGGGGTAGAGGAAGAAATTGTAAAGGCATACGAAAGAAACGGTGCTTTACTCGGCACCCAAGTTCTTTTGCCTTTGCCAAGCGGTGTAGATTTGGGTGGCTTCATAGACATGATTGCACTTAACAGCGCCGGTGAACCTTCCCTGTATGAAATAAAAACTTGCACAAACATTCCAACAAAAATTAAGCCTGAACATGCGGCCCAAGTCGCTGCTTATTGGGCTTTTTCTGGATTCAAGAATTGTTATGTAATTTATGTTTCAAGAAAAGTTCAGAATTTTCCAGACCCAACTCCCTTAATCAAGGTCTTTCATTTTGATGAAACAGAAGAAGAAAACCAAATAAGAATAGAAAATTTATTCTTATCGCTTGTAACAAGCGATGCTACTTATCCCCCACAAAGACCAGTTTCATTTAGGGAAAAGAATGAGTGTATTTTTTGTGGTTTTTCTTCTATGTGTTGGTCTGACAATACCAAGTTTATGCTTAATCGTGATTTATCACGATTTTCTGCTGATGCAGAAAAATTGATGGAAGAAACATTGAAAACTAGAAATAAACGTGTTGCGATAACCCTAAGAAATTGCGAGTCAAGTTGTCCAGTTGAAAATTCAGAATTGTTGAAAGGCTTTATTAAGGAGGCAAGATGAATACTACCCAAGTTTTAAGTGAATTGCAGTTTCTAGACAAGTACTCCCGGTTTGATTATAAAAAAGGAAGAAGGGAAAATTGGCATGAAACTGTTACACGTGTAACAGATTTTCTTATGTCTTACTTGCCAACAGAAAAAGTTGTAACCACAAGGGAAATTTTATTTAATGCAATTCTTAATAAAGAAGTTTCCCCGTCAATGAGACTTATGGCAACTGCTGGAGAAGCAGCAAGACTTAATGAAGCAAGTGTTTTCAATTGTTTTGGGCGTGAAACAGAGTTTGTTTCTGAGTTTGGAACTGTATC
>ERZ761595.59-NODE-59-length-35000-cov-8.472829_pt1 | contig 35000 bp, 35 predicted proteins | sample MGYA00511035_ERZ761595 | MGnify/ENA primary metagenome ERZ761595 (study PRJEB28899, sample SAMN03785553) | bioreactor sludge metagenome | biome: EBPR Sludge; feature: EBPR Bioreactor; material: 0.22µm filtered reactor supernatant | place: Saint Lucia: Queensland...
GGTGGCGCGCATGGTCAGCGCTGCTCGTCACCGCTGCATAGGCAATCTCAACCACCGATGGCCCGGCAACCAGGCTTTCAATCTGGTTGCCGTTGCCATAGTTTGATGGCAATTGGCATCCGGCCTGACGCGCCACCGTGTTGGGGCAGACGCCGGCCGGATCACAGTGCGCCCAATATCCGCCCCCCGCTAACGATTCCGCTCGCACCTGCGCCGCTTGCACTAAGAAGCGATTGCAGTGCCACTCGCTGCGCTGTTGACGGCCATCGGCGGCAAGCAAGGCAAAGAACTGCGCAGCCGCTGGCGTGCGCAAACAGGGGCTATTTGCCGCAATAGGGAAGTAGACGCTGTTCCGTCCCAGCGGCGATAGAAAGGCTCGTGACGACTCGACTGCTGGCTGTATGCAAGCGCTTAGCCAAACCACCAGAGCAAGAGCAGCGGCAATGACCAGGCGAGTAACACGATAGCGATGATGACCCATTGAAACCTTCTATCCTCAAACACTGCTCATGCTCCATACAGATGCCTACTCATCTGGTAGAGGATAGTCATATAGCTATCGTCAAGCGGTTCACAGCAAAAGAAACACATGCTTGCTTTGCCGGTCAACAATTCACCCACTGAATGATTGGCGCCGATGGTGAAGTTTATGTCCGGTTCAAACAGGCTTGCCGGTATGCTGGTTGTATTGACCGCCTTAACCCCATTGACAAAAATAGATATTTCGGTGCTAGGCGTATAGCGACCGATGACATGTGTCCAAGCGCCACTGGTCACCGCCGCGCCTGCTACCGTAAAACTATTCGCGCCGGTACTGCTGACATACAGTGTCGGCGCGAGGCTGTTCATAAACAGCCGCCAACATTGGTTGGCGCTTGCTTGCCAAACACCCATCAGCGTATCACCGCTCGTTGCCTGAAACCAACCGCCAGCGGTGAAGCCATCTGACCCGCGCAACGCGCCAGCCGGTCGATAGCTATAGTTGGTACTCCCATTGTACGCCGTATACGGAGCAACGCCATAGCTCCCCTGGTCTACGGCGCCCACATGGACGAGCGGCTGCATTCCTACTACATCAGCGATTCTACTGGTCATGTGATCTCGATTCCGTCAATCTCTGCCTGTATGGTATCGGTTGCAACTTGATGTGCTGTGCGTCGCTCGTTGCGAATCGTGACCTCTTTGATGTAGTCTCGAATTTTGTTTTTCGTGAAAGCGCCTTTGGTCAGGATTGGTTCTGCCTCTGGGTCATAGCTGAATTCATCGCAGAATGCGTCTACGATTCGGGCAATGTACTGATCTGGAATGGTAAATGTAATTTGTGCCAATCTATACCTCCTATACGGTACTGAAAATGATGCCGCTCAAAGTCATATAATTTGTGGGGCTACCGACAATAACTTCAAACGTTCCATCTGTGCTAACTTGTATGTTAGCAAATCCGCCCGCATCAGAAGTAACCGCGAATCTATCCGGTGTAGGAGGCCGATAGCCAGCAGGTAATGTTGCGATGACAGCGGATACGCCACTTGTCCGCACGACAAAACCACGAAGGAAAACCATATCCCCGATTTTTTTATATTGACCCGTCGCCCACCCACCTCCCAAATTCCCCCATCCAGAAACAAAACTCAGGTCGTTCCACGCCTCTCCGATAGTACCGCCAAAGCTGGTCAGGCCGCCGCCAGCGGCTATTTGCACATCTCCGCCGCCTGGATTCAGCCGCAGATCGCCGTAGGCTGAGCCAGCAGCTTCGACAGCCTGTATTGCCGCATTCCCACCACTAGCAGCGCTCAAATCAAAGGTCAGCGCGGTATACCCGCCCGCGCCTGACGATACGCCTAGAATAAATCCAGTCCCGAGCGCGTGAAAACTGCCACCTGTAATTAGCGACCCTCCCTCCGGCAGCAGTTGAAGATCGTCATCATTCAGCGCTACTTGCATCGGCCAGAACGCCGTCAGGCCCGGCAATGCCAGGATAGCTCCGGTCACAATGCCGGCCAGGTACGTGGTATCTTTTTTGCGAACAAAATCTACCGACAGTAGATTTACCATTTCGCTGTTACGCTCTTGTATTGCCATCAGCTGATCCCGCTAACCCCTAACTGTGCCAACTTCTGTTCGATCCTAAACGAATGGGCGCCATTGATAATCAGGCTGTCCGGCGAGCGATATTGCACCGTTTCAGCAAACAAGATTCGAGAGTCTTGTTCCAAGATGCTCGCTACCGGCTTGCCCGGCAATATATCAGCAACCAAGACGTAAGATCCAGGCCGCACTTCCCAAGGTTGCAACAATCCACCTTGCGCATCCTGAATAATACTTGGACCCTCGCGCAATGGGCGAATGTAGATGATTCTATTTTCCACCGGCTTGTAAACGACGGTGCGATTTTCGTAACAGCCGAAAATGTAGCGCTCCTGCGTTATGCCTCCCATCGCTACTAAACTTTTTAATAGCCCCCAGGCCTCTGCGTCGTCATTCTCATAGGCATGTACCTGTAGCGTGTTTGTGTTGATGATGCTGGTAAATAGGCTGTTCGGTTCCGCCGCTACAATGGCCGCAATTTTGGCAGAAACATTCTGCAAGCCTGTAGTAGCGCTATTGTACAGATAGCGCTGGAACATCTGCACGAAACCGACGCACTCTAATTTGATGTCAAAATAGTTGATACCAGTTTCGCCAGGTAACGTAAGATTTTCACTGCGCGCCGGATTTCTGTAGCGTTCCAGTAGCATCGCTTGTACATCTGCTACGCTGTCACTGCTGACACCACCGCTACTAAAGTTTTTCGCCAAGATGCCATAGGATGCCTGCGATACAGTATCCTGAATGTAATCGGTTTCCACCCTAATTCCGGTTGCATTGCCGTCTCCCAACTGTAGAAATATCGAGTAGGAAACCTTCACCTTATTCGCTATTTCCATGAATGGCCCGATGGTCATATCGTAGCCGCCTGTGCTGAGTGTGATCCGATCTACAATCCCCTCCCAGACAACCGTACTAGCTCGCCCGTAGACGGTCACTTGTCGCCCCACCCCATTCGTTATCCAGTCCTCCATTTTGTTTATGGGCAGTCGCAGATCCAAGCTCGCTGACCAGAATCCGCCTAACGCAGTGCTGCTATGATTGTAGGAAATGACCTCATGCAAGAGGTCATCCCGAAAGTTGACACTGCGCCAAGGTGGGCTATTGATGCGGTAGGAAAGATTATCTTGGCTGTAGATTGTTCCGCGCGGCTGCGGCAAGCCCACAACTGCGGCAAAGGTCACGGGCGGTTCTGGTTCAGGCGGTTCGGGAGGGCTGCCCGAATCGGATAGAATCTCAAGCGCAATGAGTACCCAATCGTTAGCTTCTGAGATAGAAAAGTCTACGGTCACATTGCCGGCTGCTGCCACATCTTGATATTCCGAATTACTACGAACGATGTTACCGCCTGAGTTCGCCGTTTGGTTCATCAGGATCGGCGTTAAGGTTCCGCCATTGGCCCACGTTCGCCCGCGCCCAGTGCCATGTCCTATGACCATGCTGTTAGCTGCTGTTGTCGTAAGCGTAACGGATGGTGATGATGTATCAGACGCGCCCGTGTCTGCCCCGTCAACGTCCCCAATCGCACCGCTGCCATTCGTGCCGCTGGTGACTACGCCGCTAATACGCAGTACTTGAAAACTACATGCTGTAGGATCTACGTTGAAATTGACTGTGACAGCGCCTGGGGTAGGGCTTGCGCCCATTGCACGATAGACCGCACCGCAGATTGTGTTCTGCGTGTCGTCCTCGTCGCGTACTTTCACCCAAGTTAGGCCATTGCCAGTCACACTACCGACATAGTTAGCCGGCGTATTGTTGCCGCGCATGGAAATCAGGCAAAGCAAAAGCTCATTAGGCAGTGGTGTAATGCTTGCACTGGACGCGCTCCCACTAGGCACGTCAACCGCTGTTACGATGGCCTGCTCAATGACGATAGCCATCAGTTGGTTCCTCGTAAACCCAACCAGCGTGGATTGTGGAACAGCTTAACCTGATTGATGATAGTCCAAGCTGAGCCATTGCTATCCTCTTCGGTTGTGTTAAGCTGTGACATCAAGATCCAAAGTCGCTGTTTCAGGCCAGGACTTAGCGCAAAGACGCCGGTCGCGCTGGTGTTCCAAATGCCGCTAATCTTTTCGCTGCCCCTTTCGCGAATTGTTGACCGCAAAATTCGTTTGGGGAATGTTGCGCTATCTATATCCACGTAGCGCTCCAGGCCAGCGGCGGCCAGCAATGTTGAATCTTCAAATGTACCTATCCACTCATCTGCGGGGATCAGGATAAGCTCAAACATTGCCACATCATAGGTTAGGAACCCGCTAGCGCTCGATTTCAATTGTATCCGAAAAGCCGTCGTGCTGATCCCTTCGTCGGTCGGACTCAGGTAGCGGTCTGGCATAATTGAGAATTGTCCCAGGTAGATATTGTTTGCGAAGTCTGACGTTTCGTGTCCTTCTAGGACAACCTCGTCACCCACGATCTGTCCCTGGTTACTGAAATTTTCCAGCACAAGACGCACCGAAACCGTGTCATCAAAGCCGCCATAGGCTAACCGTAGATACACTTGATAGGTACCATTATAGTCTTTCGCGATTTCAGAGTTTAGCGTGATGGCGACTTTGTTTCCCCAGGCGTTGAGCGTATCTGGAACGTATAGCGCATATTGACCGGCTGCGGCTAAGGCTCTGTCGGTTACAAAGGTCGTCTCTACGCCGTCCACGCTAGCGGTTATGCCGAATGGGTTTTGCGCCGGCGCGATATTGAGAAATGCTGTAAACTTCTCACCGCGTTCTACGCTGCGTAGTCCCATGATCACAGCATCGTTGGGCAAACTTGGCGCATTGCCGTTACCATCGTCAATCATGTTGTAAAACTGTATCTGAGCGATAGCCGGAATATCACCGGCTACATTATCAAATTCGATATAAGGCTGTTGGACGATATAAAGATTGTCGAAAGTTGGAATCGCCGTTGCCATCGTTCCCGCATCAGTAACGCGAAAGCGCACCCAATATGCGGTGATACTGTTGACGGCTGTCGTTGCCAACACAACGTTATGCCAAGCCATTACGCCACTACGGTGCAAGCTGCTTGTATTGTCGCGCAGTTCGGTAGTAGAGAATGCTGTCCAGGCAGCGCCATCCCAATACTCAATCACCAGCACCAACGTAAAGTTGCGTTCTGTCAATCGGACAAACAGATTATTGAAAGCGCCATCGTTTTCTGCGCTTGTGCTGATCCCCACATAGAAAGCATCGTCAACCGCAATCGGAGAAGGGAACATGAGATGGTCATTTCCGCTACTCAGCAGGGTTGCCACATCAGCCGGCGTTAGCGTCTCAAATGTTGCCGCGCTTTCATCCTCAATCAGGATGTGCGTCCAGTTAGATTCCAACCGATGATTAGCTACGTAGACCGGTGTTGTACAGTCTAGATCATATGGTCCATATGGGATGAACGCATTTAGGCTAATGCGCCGGTAAATTGTTGCATCGGCGCCCGCAAAAATGTAAATGTCTTCCAACTCTGCGAATGCTCGAATCGGATCATCCCCGGTTAGAGTGGCGCTTGCTTCCCAGAAAAAGCCCCCATCACGGCTGACAAAAATATCATCGGTTGCGTTTTGACTGGCGAGGATTGTACCATCCTGCAATAGGACAATTGCGTCTACTCCCCACTCGCGCCAGTAGATAGACCAAGTTTTTCCGTCGTCACGGCTGACACTCAGGAAACTTGCGCTGCTCAAGAGCACATAGTCATCTACTGCCAGCATCTTTAGGAATGGCCCCACATCCTCAGCCGTGCTGATCACGGCTGTTAGACTATTGTTCGGAATGCGCCAGGTGTTGTATTCGTCGCCTGCGGTGATAGCGCCGCCGCTGCTTAGTGCGATGGCCTTGACCTTGCCGACTGGATCGGTAGAGGAGGTGGTCAGGCTGCCGCCATCTTTGATATATTTGATTACACCATCGCCACCAAAAAACAAGGCGTTATCGGTTGAGCGATATGCTACGCTGTAAAAATCTTCACTTGCAGTATGCTGCGTCCAAGAACTGCCATCGTCATCGCTATAGTATAGACCGCTCGTTGCCCCGGCGGCCCCAGTCGTCAAGCCGGCCACTGCCCAGATCCGCCCATTGGCTTCTTGCTCGAATTGCCAGAAGCGCAGGTTGGCGGTGCCGCTGGTTAGCTCGTTTGTCCAGTTATCGCCGTTGTCCTCTGTCCGTAGGATGTCAGCACCACCGGCTAGCACGGTAGAGCTATTGGTTGTGAACATCGATTGCACACCGGTCAGCGTTTCATTACTGACCCAGGTCGAAGCGTTAGGATTCCACTCGATATCGTTTGTGATGGGTAAGCACACCGGCTCTAGTGGTGGATAGCCAAGCCACGCACTGCGCTCCAACCCTAACGAGATTTCACCCAGCACAGACATCTCGCTACCACCGACAAAAGGCTGTCCGTAGACGTCGCCATACGCCTCAATCACACCGCCATAGACAACCGCATAGCGTGTGTTGGTTTCCTGCAATGTCCGTGCCACTAACCATATCAGTGTATTCTCAGCATTGCTGTTGAAATAGTTGCGTGCCTGTTCCAGCATACTATCTAGCGCTCGTTGGCGCGCGGCTATTCCATTGTGCGATAGGTCGCCAATGCGCAGTTCATAAACTTCGTTGACTGCACCGTATGCTTGACGAAAAGCGCCGCTCGGATCACGCTGCGGTCGACTCATGGTCATACGCATCAGGTGGAACCCGTAGCGGATACGGTTGCCGCCTAACAGGTCGATCTTGGTAGAGCCATTCGTTAAGTACAGTTCTGCAAACATCACATGGCTCTTTCTAGGATACGTAACACACGGTTCTCAAACATGATTTCATCCATCGGCGTGTAGATATTAACGCCGCCCATTGCAAAATTTAGCGTTCTGGTAGACATAGCGCCGTGCGCTCTGGTTCCCTGGCGTAGGCTGCTCAGCGGTTTCATGATGCCTTCCTGAATGCCCTTGCCAAGCCCGGCCATCATCTGCTGACCGATGTCGGCAAAAACTTCGCTGGGACTGTGGATACCCAAACCATCTTTGACCTGTTTGATTAACCCGTCTAGTGTTCTACTGGTGATGGCTAATAGGTCGTCAATACTGGCGTTCAGGCCAAACGTTAGACCGGCGAAAATACTATCGCCGCCTGGGATATCCTGATCACGAATCATAGAGACAATATCTAGCTGCTGTTTCAGGAAGTCGAGCTGTTCTTCCTTGCGACCGATAGCCGCCAGTTTTTCGGCGGCTATGCGATACTCGTTCATCAGCCGTACCCGTTCGCTGTCAATGCCCGCTGCCTCTTCCAGAGCACGCAGGATGGGATCTAGCACGGTTGCCTTATACCGTTGTCCGAAAGCGGATGAGACGTTTGTCTGATCAATCCACGGCTGCAAACTGCGCAAAGCGGACTCTAAGCCGGTTACACGTTTTTGTTCTGCAATCATGTCTTGCATCTGCGTGCGCAATGCGGCGCCGCTAGCACTAGCAATCCGCAACTGCAAGCTCAAAATTTGCTGCATATCATTCGGATCTTGAATGATGCCACCAGACCATAGCTGCTGCAGGTTCAAGCCAAGGCTCTCGGCTCGCTTCATAAGACTAAGCTGTTCATTAAGAAAGCTATTGTACTTATCGACGTGGGTTATCGCGTCTTGCAATCCTTGAAACTGGTTGATGCGTTCGGTCTCGGCTTTTAATTGTTGCAAGCTGAGCACTAACTGCGACCGCTTTAATTCTGCGATGCGGGTTTCGATGTTCAACATGCGCAGTACATTCTCTTGGCTAGTGTCACCAATGCCGATGCCGGAAACATCAACGCCCAGCGCTTTAGCCTGTTTGACCAGTTCGATCTGGTCTTCCAGAAATGATATGCTGTTCTGTGCATTCGTGTTTCGTGATAGTAGAGCCTGTAAATCAGTTAGTTGTTGCGGTACAGCGGTGCGATTTAGGATCTCAAGCTCTTGGCGGAAGCGCGCAATCAGATTGACAATCTCCTCAGTTCTTGCAGGAGTTGTTCCCGGCATTTCTATCTCACGCGCCAGTCCGTCAATCGTTGCCTGAACTTCTTTCTTGCGGTCGTTCAAATTGTTGACTAGTTGCAGGAGAGGCGTGATATAGGTTTCTTCAACTCTATCCGCAAAGGCCGTAGATGCAGAGAAGTCCATGTCTACCAGGTCTTTTGTCAGGTCAAAGGTGATTGACTGAATCGCAGTCTGGAGCTTAGGGATCATCGACTGCATACCTACGATCAACCCTTCCACGATAGCTACGCCCATCACAGCGAAAACCTTCGACGGTGATTGAATGCCTAGCGCCTGCTCTGCGAAGTCCGGCAAGATGTCTTTTAGAAAACTGGTAACATAACCCGTGAGCTTGTCTTTAGAATCTGTGATACCCTTTTTGATACCGTCAATGATGCCAGTACCGATTTTGATCCATTCGATATCGGTGAATTTCTTCAGGATGTCACTAGCAAAGGTACCGATATATAATAGGAAGGCAGCCTTTGCATCTGTAATGCCTTGCTTAAAATCGGTAACGAGTTTGCCGCCCGTGCCTAACCAGTCAATAGCAGTGAAGTATGCCAAGATGTCAGTCGCTAGTGTAGATACGGTTAATTTAATCGATTCCGACATCGTGATGATGCCTAACTGTATCGCCGTAATAATTGCAGTACCCGTGTCTTTCCAGGCAATACCGGTAAACTCTTCCAGCATCCCGATGGCAATCTGTCCAACTACATAAGCCGTTCCCAGCGCACCATAGGCAATAAACTTGATACCAGCGATAACGCCATCAATAATAGCTTGGCCGCTGGCGTTCCAATCTATATCGGAAAAGGCATCTGCCACGGAAGTTCCCGCATCTGTGGCAGATGGAATCAGCCCGCCTACGGCACTGACCAGTGCTTTGAAGCCATCTTTGATCCCACTGGCAATCGTATGGCCTACTGCTAGCCAGTCAATCTCAGTAAATTTCTTGCCGATGTCAGCGCCGATGTCAGCCGCCACTTTCAGGAGTCCATTAACCAAATCAGCCGCCGCGCGCAGACTGTCTTTGATAGCGGTTATAATGAGCGTGCCAATTTCAGACCAGGATAGGTCAGTAAAGCTGCTCTTGATACTATTCGCGATCGATAGGGCCACAGTTAGCAAACCGCCGGCAATGTCAGCCGCTGCTTTCAGCCCATCCTTGACAGCGTTGGAAATGTCCTCGCCTAACGTTTTCCATGCGAAACCTTCCGGTGTGGCGTACTTGTCTTTGATGCCTGTAACTGTGGCAGTCACAGCCACCAGCATGGCGGCTTTGGCGGATTCTATGCCGCTCTGTATGTTGGTCAAGATTCCTTTCCCCGCCACCGTCCAGCCAGCGACAGTATCACCGAACTGATCCTTGAAACTGGTAGCGATTAGCCCCAATGCAGTAGTAGCCGCTTCTTTCGCCGCTGTCCAACCATCCTGAATGCCGGTTATAATGTCCGTGCCTAGTTGCAACCAATCGACGGCCCGTAGGGTAGTCCCGATGTCTGTCCCCCAGGCAGTGATTGTGGGAGCGAACAGGGTAACGGCCGCGCTCCATCCATCTCCGATGGCGTTCAGAATATCTGTCCCCAGCGTTAGCCAATCGACGGCTCTTAGCCATGTGCCGATGCTAGTTCCAAACGCTTTTATCGTTTCACCTACGGTTGTCACAGCAAACGCCCAGCCTAGCCCGATGGCGGCAAGAATATCGCCACCTAATGTTTTCCAGTCTACAGCACGTAGCCAGGTTCCTACGGATGTACCAAATGCTTTTATCGTTTCGCCCACCGTCGTTACGGCAAAAGCCCACCCTAAGCCGATGGCAGTTAGAATGTCGCTTCCCAGCGTTTGCCAGTCTACCTCCCGTAGAGTGATACCGATTGAAGTACCTAGCGCGGTAACGGCGGTTGTGAAAGCTGCAACTGCTAATCCCCAACCGGCCATGATGAAGTTAACAATCTCGGTTCCCAGCGTTAGCCAGTCGACCGCCTTCAGCGTTGTGCTGATTGTAGTCCCAAGCGCGGTCACAATCGTGCTGACCGTCTCTGCCGCCGCCGACCAGCCCGCGCCGATGGCAGTGAGAATACTTGTCCCTACTTCTAGCCAATCTACTGCTTTGAGTAGTGTACTAATGGATGTGCCTAGTGCGGTGATGATAGGTTCAAACAAGGTTACAGCAGCAGTCCAGCCCGCTTTGATAGCGTCAATGATTCCGGTGCCAAGCGCTACGTAGTCGAAGCTGAGAATAGATGTTCCTATTGTCGCGCCTAGCGCTAGAATACTGGCCGTCCATCCTGGTATGGCAGCCGTGATAGCCCCAACGATAGAAGTCAATACTCCCGAAACGGTTTCGGTTAATCCATCCCAAATAGCCTTTAGGTTTGTAAATTCAGTTGTGTTACCGGTTACGAAGGCGATAATTTCGGTAAGGGCGCCAGTCCCAAACGTAGATAGAGCCGTTGTCAAAGGTTCAATGGCGGCTTTGATAGCATCGAACGCCTCTATCGTCTTGTCTCTCATGCCTAGGAAATTGGTATTCCAGGCGGCGCCTAAAGCCATTGAGCCTAGCACGAGTAGTCCTATCGGGCTGAGGATAGTTGCAATGGCAGCGCCGATGGCGCTGAATGCCGCTGCTATACCGGCTGTAGCTAATAAAGCAGCGATACCACCTAAGGCCCCCAGCAGCAAGTCACTATTCTTGGTCAGCGTATCTACTACGGTTGCAACCCATTCAGGGAATACTTCTCGCCACCCGGCACCGCTAATCAGCTTCTCTAGTCCTTGCGCAAAGTTGTCAAAAAACGCAATAATGTCAGGTGCATATTGATCGGCTAGCGCTGCTAGTCTATCCGTCATTGTCTTGAGTATCGGCAGGAAGAGAAAACCGATTTTAATAGCAATCGTGTCAAAGACGCCTTGTAGGATTTCCAAGCTGCCTTTGAAGTTGTCCATACGCAATTTGGCTGATTCTGCCGCATCTGTGTTGCCGATCTGCGCATTCAACGCTTCATACTTGGTTAGGCCACCCTCCATTGCACCGGTCAAGCTGTCAAAACTTACGCCCAGCTCTTTAGCGGCAAGAGCCTGATCCGTGTAGGCAATTTCGCCCATGCCAGCTACGCCCACCGCAGCGCGCATAGCGTCTGTGCCGAAGATAGCATTTAGCGCGGTGGTCTTTTCCATCTCGCTTAACCCTTCAAGCGATTTGTTGAGGATCACGCTAATCTCATCCATGCTACGCAGTTGGCCGTTGGTATCATAGAAAGCTGATTGCACAACGCCGGTTTCTAATGCCCATTTGCCGAACTTTTCAATTGCTTCATCTGTGCCAGCGGTAAGGTTGTATTGCGCTAAAAACGCCTCATGCGTTTGTTGGATGAGGTCCGCTGTACTACCGCTGACCGGTTCAATCCCACGACTGCGCAAATACTCCATTGCCTTACCCGCGTTATTACTGGTGAGGTCAAGGGAGTTCATCGCTTCTGCTGCATTCGAGGTAGTAGGTACTAAGCGCAACAACATCGTTTTGAAGCTCGTGCCAGCATCGCTACCACTGGCAAAGTAGCTACTAATGCCGGTAATCGTGGTATTGAAATCACCAAACTCTACACCAGCGGCACTGGCAACACCGCCGGCTTGGGATAGGGCAAGTCGATAATCATTAATGCCAAACTTAGACGCGACGGTTACGCCGGTAATCCCATCTACCGCCGTCATCATATCTTCGGCTTTAATGTTGAACAAGGCCATCGTATCAGAAGCGACGGCGGCGGCAGTGTCAAAGTCAGCCCCTGTTGAATTTGCAAGTAGGACAGTGCTTTTGGCGGCGCCATCCATGATCTGCGCCATAGACAGCCCATTGGAGCCTAGCTTCTCTATCGCGTCAGCAGCTTCCGTAGCATTTACCTTTAATGTGGGATCTAGCCCTAAATCCATGATTAGGTCTTTTAGCGGCCCTACTTCATCTTTTGTCAGCCCCATCATGGCGGCAATGCCACCCATTTGGGATTCGAGATCCATCGCTCCCTTGATGCCACCTACGACAAACGCACCGACCGCAGCGCCGGCCGCGACCGTAGCAGCGACCAGCGTTTTTCCGATCAGTGCTGAAGCGTCCGCTACTTTCTTCCCTATCGTGTCAAAGGCTTTGCCCATACCGCCGGCTGCTTTTCCAGTGGTATCCTCAGCCTCTTTGACCTTGCTGATGTAGTTTGACATGCCCTTATCGAACATAGACATGTCGAATAGGGCTTCAAGTCCGATTTGCTCCAAAGTGCGTTAGCCTTTCAGCGATTTCATTGCATCACGCCGCAACTGCTTCTCATCCTCTAGAAAGTCCTCATAGGCTTTCATCTCAGAGATAACTATCTCCAGCCCTAACATTTCCGCCCTACTGTTATCGGTTTCCCCGTCCCACTGCGCAGGCGTCAAGCCCCACGTTTTTGCCGCTTCCAATTCGCTAAAGCGGTAGCTGGTGTGCCATTTCCCCTTCTTGTTTAGGTTGTTCCTCTCCACCAACTCCTGTAGTGGCGTCTTGTTCCGTCCGTAGGTTACCGCGAAAGGAGTTTTTTGCCGCCTTTAGGATATTTTTGTCAATCCCTGACAGTTCCATGATGGCGCTCATCAGACCGTAGATATCATCAGTCGTGGTTAGCAGTTCTGTGCGTAGATAGTGGATCTTTAGGTCAAAGGGGTCTTCCGGCAACTTCACTTTGAAATACTTCTGCATGACCTTCCATTGACCAGAATTGATAACTTCCTCATCGATGATCGTGCCGCGCACCATAAACAAATCCATCATCTTGGTAGACGAGTGTTTTTGTTGATCCGCCAAAGCTGCCTGATACTCTGCCCAGGCTCGGCGCTCTGCGTCTGTGGTGTTCGGATCTGTGATAGAATCTTTGTCATGCTCGTAGGGCAGTTTCGTTCCGTCTGCAAGCTCTACCTCGTAGGTGGGTATCAGTGGCACTTCCACTTCCTCCATCGCTTGCAGACGGACAGCTTCAATGAGGAGCGGTGGCACAGGGACAATTTCAATTTGCACCCCCGCTGCGGTTGTAAAAAACTTGGTCATGGCTCTTTCCTTTTAGGATTATGGCCTATTTATGTTGTTACGGTTTGGCGAACACCTTGCCGATAACGCCGGTGCTGCCCTGCGGTTCACCGGCAAAAAATGCCGTGTTTAGATCATGGACGTACATGCCGTTAATGCCGGTATTGGTGAACGTCGTCACAGCATCCCAGCTATACCCGCCGTCTATGGTGGCAAATACGGTCCCCACCGGCGCTGCGCTGTTATGCGCCATGAATCCGAATAGTTCGCTATCTTTGGCGAATTTCACATTTGCCACCACACCGGCACCGCTCCCGGTGAACGCACGTTCCAACCAGGTCGCTCCTTCGTCTTCGCTATACCAAAGCTGGCCGGCCGCGCTGCCCACCCAAACCCGATTGGGCAATACATGCACAGTGCGCAGAATCGCACTAACGCCGGTATTGTCCGCGGTAGCCGTCCAAGATTGCCCGCCATCTTCCGTCTTGAGAATGGTGTCCGCTTCCCCAACCGCGTATCCGATACGGTCGGTTGAGAAGTGAATAGCATATAGATCGTTCGCGGTGGCGACACCCGCATCCTGTACGGCCCAGGTCAGGCCGCCATCGTCGCTATAGTAGATGTAGCCCGCGCCAGCGACTAACCAAATGTTGTATGGGTCGTAGGCAAACAGGCTATCCGGCCCTGGCGCAAACTGCCCATTGACGCTGCCCACATTGACTGCATTCCAGGCTGTTGCCCCGAAATCGTCAGTATAGGCAATCTCCATCGGGTTGCCTGCGTCAGTGGTCCCCCTGGCGGCAATTGCCCGTGTCGTGTTGCGCCCAATGGAAAAACAGGTAATTGCAGTGATGTTTTCAGCACCGGCAAACGGCCGTGTCGTGCAAGCCGTCCAGGTTGTGCCACCGTCAATCGTGTAGACCACATCGCCTTTGTCACTAGGGCTACCGCTGTCCGCGTCGCCAACAGCAAAGCCGATTTGATCAGCGTCATAACCCACGCCACAAAAGTGGATATCGTTGAACGCTTCCGCAATGGCGACCGACTGCCGTCCGGTCGTCTTCTGGAACGGTTTCCACAGCGGCGGTAACGCACTGATGGCAAAGGCCATCATACTAAAATTATCTTCCTCGCGCATGGCAATGTCATTGACCGTGCGGTCACCGACGCGCACCTTTTCCAGTACCCAGGAGCGTTCCCACGCTCCGAACGTGTCTTGCCGCCCGCCGGCCCGCTGATGAACGAACAGCGTAGAGATGCCACCGCGCATCTGTTCCAGCGTGTTGGCGGTTCCCTCGATCAGCGTCGTAATGCTGGTGGTCACCGGGTCAGGTGGCGTAACTGTGCTATCCAGTGTCTTCCAGCCTGAGCCGTCTTCGTTGAAACAGCGCAGGATTTCATTGATAGCGCCGCCCGGCTCGTTCAGTGCGTCGACGTCTACACAACCTACGAATCTTGCTCGTGTATTTGGCCCCAACGTTTGGGCAAACACAGCGCCGCTTGAACTCTTAAAATTCATCTCAGTCCTCCGTTACAAATGTCTTGTATACCGTATTAAATCACGTAGGATTACGCTATAGGCGGCATTGACGGCCCCCTGCGCTTCTCCCGATCGGCGCAATAGATCCTGCACCGTCCAGATACCCGCATTGCGCAAACTGCGCTGTATGTCATCAGGTGTAATCGTTGCCGTTACGTAATCACGCCATTCTATACCATAGGGCAATCCCCTTTCGGGAAACTGGCATTCCCCTGCCGCGTCTACCTCTGTCGCTGGAATAAGTGAGCGTTGGATCTCGCCGTCTTCCAGCCACTCAATGAGCGCCGTGCCGTTGGTTATACTCAGTATTTTTACAATCATGCTGGATTCCCTGACTTTTCCGCTGCCCGCTTCATTGCCGCGCGCATCTTGCTGTAGAACGCCTTTTTGCCTTTACTGTTGATGACTTTGCTAAAATTCCTAGCCTTCGTCCCTGGATGGCTCACCCCCTGCGAAAATACCAAATCGCCACTAGAACCACCTTGGCTACTGCCGATAATGCCGGGGGTTGTCTTTGCGCTAAAATTACTGAAAAACCGTAGCGCTTTGGCTTTTACGGGTCGGATAATGTGCGGTTTGGTTCCCTCATCAACGTAGCGGAAAATCTCGTCATCAGTGCCGACCAGGAATTCAGCTTTGGTTTTCCCGATAGCGATGATTGTTTCAAACTTAACTTCGTGTTTCCACGTCGCTACCGTTTTCTTGTATTCACGCTCTGTATCCTTTGCTGAACTGCGCAAAGCATTGAGCAACTCAAGGCGCATCTCCTTGACTTTGAGCTTCTGCGGCTTAACGACTTTGACTCTGACAACGCTGCCCATTTTATGCCTGTGCTTCCCACTGATGCCCACACTCAGGGCATGATTGGATTCCAATTACCCAAGATTCGCCCGGCCCATAGGAGGTGTTTGGCTCACGTCCGCCATCAGTTGCCTCGAACCAAGGCCGCTCGTACATGATGCCAGACAAATCGCTGAGACAATTAGGGCACCGCCATTGCATGTCAGGTTTTTCAAAACGGATATCACAACCCAAAACAGTCGCAGCGCATCTGAGTAAAAACTTGCCCAGCCACAAACGGAACCGAAGTTCATTCGTCAGGTAGACCGTAGCTGTAATGATCACGTCTGGCAATGGTTTACGCATCCTCAGATTTGTATTAGTCATATCACAAGATCCTCGGTCTAACAATCCGGCGGCTCTGCGCCACCTTGTAGGCTGTCCACGCGCCCTCTGACAAACCGAATGGACAGTTGAGGCGCTCACGGCTCATCACATCCGGCGTTTTTCGGTCACGCTCCCATAGCCGCTGCACGATGGTGCAACCGCACGGCTCTGCTGCCATCCGCGCATGCGCCAAGCGTACAAGCGCACTTTTCATAGTGGTGTCTAGTACGCGCAAGCCGGCTTGATAGTTCAGCCGTACAATCTCATAGTTATAGGTACAGTTGACGACTCTTGTCCATACACCACTGCTGTAGGTGGCCGGTACAATGTCAACAATGCCCAGGCGCTTGTCTCTGGTGTACATGCAAGCCGTCTGTGTGTATTCGCTACAGCCGACCGTGCTACAGGTGCAACCGCCGCCGCTACACTGATGCGGCGCAACCAACGTAGCGCCCGTTGATGGATCATTGTAGATGCGCTTGACATCAACAGCGGCTAAGAAATTGTCGGTGTCGGTATAGTCATAGCCGCTATCTGTCATGTTTGGTGTATCCACCAAGCGACAGCGTGGGATGTAAATGGTCAAATTGCCGCCAGTGTAGGTCATACGAAATGGCGTAATCTCCCGGTCGCTACCAGGATAGTAAACTTTGACCTCTGCGATGTTGTTGATTGTCGTAGCGAATGGCCCCACAACAGCCGGTTCAGTATCATAAGTGACCGTGGCGCTTGCCTGTATCGTTGATTCGGCGCGCACTCCAGGCGCAATCACAAATCCCCATCGTGTCAGTAGCGGATTGCTTTTGCCGAGTTCCTGTTCATCTAGATATCGATGTTCCACAAACTCATCACGCTGCCCTACAATCCATGTGGGGCAAAGTGGATACCCTACCACATCCTCCATCAGTTGCTGTGCTTCCATCAAGGCTCGGTACACATCCATGCGTTGATATTCTGTCCAGAACATGCGGCAATCGTATTCGATTTGCCCATCGTAGGACACGCCAAAAAACGCACATTCGTCGTAGCCGATGATAGATGCGTATTCCGGCAACGACAGCGCTTGGATGCTCAGAGTGTCAAGCATCGATGTTGGTGTAGTTGTGATCGGTGGAATCGGCGTTCCACTACCGCTCCCTGAACCTGGCATTAGTCCCTGCCTTTATGTGTCCTGCAAATAAGCCTGTAACCCGCTGATTGCTAACCAGGTGATAATCACCTTCGTTACCCTGTTGCTGGGTAGCAAGGCAAACGCCAGCGCTAACCACATCCCCACGCAGTAGGGACACTCAAACAGTTTTCCCAACTGCGTCTGCGGACTGCCATCCTCGTCAAGGTCGTAAACGCCCATTGCACTGCGAAACTTCACCAGCACAGCAAACGGCCCTTCCTCATAACCGGTGATTAGCCTGGTCAGGCGATAGCAGGCAAAGCCTTTAAGCAGGAACTGTAGCACTATGCTCCTCCGAGAAGCGTAAGACGCTTAGTCGATTTTTACCGGCTATCTCTTTTTCACGTAGGCACTGCCACTGCTCTGCGCTAAGCCGCAAGCGGAAGATTTCACTAACCGTATGCTCGCCGGGGTCGGGGCATTCCACCCGCTGTACTTTTACGGTCAAGTCTTCGTCGATCGGGACCGGCGTATCCATCTTTACCGGTTGCGGATCTGCCGTCTTCGGTGTAGCAGTGTCGATACCGCTAGTTGCTTTTACCGCAGCTTTGACCGGTTCAGGAATGGCATAACGGGAAAATAAATCTTTCCCATGTTCCCGCTGCTTCAGGAAGAAAGGAACGTCGCGTTCTTCCACATACTTGAGTTTGTCTTTGGGGTTTGCGCCAAAGCGATAGTATCTGCCGCTCGGTACAGAACCCTGGCCGCCCCAGTTAACTGATCCCACGCTGCCGCCGTGATATTCCAGCAATACCATATTGACACCGGAGGGTATTAAGTTTCTGCTCATGCTTCTTACTCCTGTCGGTGAGCTGCTTCGTGAGCCACCCTTGCCACAACACGCCATTGTTCGCTCTCCTCGATACAGATGGGGAAACAGTTGTGCCATCTGTATCTGAAATCTTTGACGCCATTTGCCATCTACATTAGTCAATGTGCGGTTTTGTTGTTCCCGTCGATACAGATATCCACTGCGCTCTATCTTGATGCCACAGTAGCCCTTTTCGCCCATTGCCACATTGAACGCCCAGTCTTCCCGCCCGTATTTCATGACCTCCGGATAGCCGCCTACTTCTTCCCAAGCTTTTCGCTCAAACAAGATGCCGGCGTGTACCATGTTGCGTTCAAGCAGCACCTCAAAATCATAGTTGGCTAATGGCCATCGTTTGCGCCTGCTGCCATGCCCAAACTCCGTCAACTCGTCATAAATGATGTGATGCGGATTTTTGATAGCGGCTTGCACCAAGTCGTTTAGACTCCACGCTTCCCGCATATCATCCGCTGACAGGATACTAATGTACTTGCCTAGCGCCGCTTCGATACCGGTATTGTTGGCCGCACTCGTACCACCGTTGATCCGCCGTATGTACCGTACTCCATTCCAGCCATCCAGGTAGCGTTCCGCAATAGCCGGCGTGTCATCTGTGCTGCCATCGTCAACGATGAGCACCTCAAAGCTCTGGAAAGTTTGACCGTCCATCAGCCCTAGACTACTCTCGCCGCCAAACAGACTGGCCATTGCATCAGGCAGATAGCGCCCGTAGTTATAGCAGGGAATGATTACACTCACCAGCGGCGGTGTTCTGATGAGCAAATCACGATTCTGAGGCTCCCGTTGCAGCAAGGTTACGATGCTATCGCCATAGCGAGGTTTGTTTCGACTTGCCTCTGTATGCCAGTGGCGCATTCCAGGAATGGACGGTAATGGCAATGATTTGAATCCTTTGCGGCAAATCTGCCACTGCCATAGTGCCGATGCACCCCATAGCGGATAGTTTTCAGCATCCATCAAACCGGCCTTTTCAATGGCGTCACGGCGCATAAACTGAAACGTGCCATGCACATACCCGTTGGGAAAAGCCGGATGATTGCCCTTAATGCGCTCCCCGATTAGTGCGTACTCTCCTCTGGTTTTATCGAGGATGTCAAGCCATTCTGTACCTTCTAGCCTGACATCCTGATTAAGAACAAGTACATCGGTAGCCGTATGTTCCAGCGCATAATTCACAGCGCCGGTAAAATAGCGCTTAGTTTCCGGTCTCAGCACAACCGTGTTCGCCCGATGAACGATTAGCAGTTCATCGCTATGGTCGTCAACAATAACCACCGGTATATCCGTGGGGATATCTGCCAATATCTTGTGAATGTGCTGATGTCCATTCCAGAATGGTATGATGATTGTTAGATTATCCATAATTGCACAAGATCCCTATCTGCCCGCCAAAGAAATCTGGCGCAATTACTTCAGTTACTTTCCCCCCAAACAAATCATATACCGCCGCTTTATCATAGACCGGCTTACTCTCTGCGGTCACCGGTTTACCAAAGTACCACGTTGAAAAGACACGTCCTTGTGTCTTGCACATACGAAGAGCCTCGGCATAGATGTGTTTAGCTGCCGGTACTGTACCTGTATGCGAGAAAACGCTTTGCGCAATGACCACATCTGCGCTATACGAATCAACCGGGTAATGTACCGAGGTAGGGCTTGTCTTGCCCTGCGCCCAATAGTGTTGATTGTGGACATCAACATGCTTGAAGGTATAGCCATCGATACCGGCAAAGGCTTTTAGGCAGAAATCGACAGACGGCTTTATAATCTCAAGCCCGATATAGGTTATCTGCGCTTCTCTGGCATACAAGCCCATTGCTAGCCGCCCGTTACCACACCCTAGATCAACAATTGTATCGCCTTCACGCCAAACCCCATGTTGATGTAGGAAGTCTGCCAACAGTATGCCGGTATGATAGGTTGCCTCTTTGCTACCACCAGGCGTATAGCCACCTGTAATATCTTGGCATACCTCTTCCCACTGTTTAGCTGTACGTTTATTGGCCATTGGAATTTAAATCCTCTCAGGAGCCAACTTATGGACAGACAGACGGCGCAAAGCTAGTCAGCGGATAGAAGCTGCTCTCCGGATCAGGTGACAACGGGTCAAGCACAGTGCTGCATGTTACATCCTGGAAGCGCACCTGTGCCCAGGGCGCCCGCGTGTAAATGCGCGGGTGAATCCACTCTTTCAGGTGGTAGCACTCGTTTTCGGTTTCCCACAGTCCTAACACGCGTCCGCCATCGGTCGCGAAGTAGCCGCTGTTACCAAACGTAGTGGCCGCCGTCGCCGCGCTGAGATGCTCGCCATACCACAGTTTGACGCTGCCCACGCCGCCGGTCAGCAGATAGATGTCTGATAAGGTGGCGCTCTTCACCAATTCCCAATCGTAGCCCATGATGGGGATGGGAATCCCGTCAATCGTGATCTGCCCGTAGCCATACAGACCGCCCATGATTTGACGGCGGAACGCCCGCGCCTCCGGTAGATTGAGCATGACGGTCAGGTCTTCGGTGCTATTGCAGACTGACCAACAGGTGTAGAAATCCAACAGACATTCTGCGGTATGCGTAGGCATAAGCAGGATAAGATCACCTAAGTTCATCTGCTGCGTGTTGAGCAATGGACTCCAACCAATGCGGGCCTTGATCCGGCGTACAATGGCTTCCAGCACGTCAATGAAATCAAAGGTCGCGCCAATCGCCGCACCATTGACCGTAATGCCGGCGCCACCTGCCATCGTGTTGCCATTCCAGTCGACTGCCCAACTATCAAGCATCGGACTGGCATAGCCGGTCTTGACGATATTTTCAAGACCGTTCATCTTGCCCGCGGTCGACGCATTGCCGACAATCAGATCCTTTGACAGGTCTTGGATAATGGTTTCCATCGTGAAACGCATATCCCATTCCCGCTCGTCGGTAACATCGCTGCCGTCTAGCCGCTTGCGCGGGTCGGTCATGCAATATTTCATCGGTTGCATAATGTTGCGGGTTGGCCCCAGTCGTCCATACCGGCCAAAGTCTTCAATGGTCATCTTGGCCGTGCCAAACTCCCAGCCGTTCGGGGTGGCACAGGGATCAGACAAGTGGCCGGCGGTGTTAGCGCCTTCGCTCTGGGTAGGCCGAACAAATGTAATGTACTCAAACGTTTTGACGCACTCCGTCCCGACAGTAAAGCCGATCCAGTCGAGGAGCGGCAAGCCGCCGGCAAAGTGCAGGCTGAGCAGTTCATCAGTACAACGGTCGAAAAAGTTGCAGCACCCGAAAGGTGTCGCACTGGTGCTTAGCGTCATTGCGCGCTGTTGTTGCTGCATTTGGTTTGCCAGCATCGCATTAACTTGTTGTTGCATGCGGTACGTATTGACAATCATGATTAGAGGTTCCCTACTTTCGGAAGAGCGCTTAACACGGAAGCCGCCTTGTCAGCATACGTCTTTTCCTCTTCCGTAACAGCAGACGTAGGCTTATCGACAGACGGACGATACGTTACTTTGGTGCGCAGTTGTGTGCGCGTCGGCATATCAGTTTGGCGAACCTGTTGCACTTCTTGGTCTTCGGTTTCCAGTGCGGTAAGCCGCTCTTGCATCCCGTTGACTTGTGCCAACAGGTTATTCTGCGATTCCGTGATCGTTGCCAACGATGTGGTAATCTTTTCCAGATTGCCGGTAACGGTTTCCATGACACTGTTTTCAACCTGCGTACGGGCAATCGAAACCAGGGCGTTAATCACCGCATCGTCAATCTCTAGCTCTTCCGCCACCGGATCTGCCGGTTCCTCGCCGTTGTCTTTTGCACGGCTTATCAAATTCTTGTCGCGCACCTCTTTGTTGATTCCTTTGATGCGACCGAGGAAACTTTCATAGCCTTCCTCATCATCACCAAAGAACTCGCGCAGTGCTTCTAGTGAGCGTTCTGTCAACTTCTTTGCCATTGTTCGTTTCTCCATTGCTAGACTGGTGAACCAGCAGGCCGCATCGGTTTCCGGCAAGATGCTGATTCGGGTATTTAACCCTTCCGTATACGCTACGATTTGAATGCCAGAACCGAGGTCGATGGTTTCCATCCCTCGATTTTCCGGTCGGTAATACTCAATACTGGCGCCCCACCTTTCGCTGTCGTTACTCAGCGTTCTAAGGGCGGCTGCCGTTAGGGGATGGTCTTCTTCCAGCAAACCACTGCCCACATACACAACACCTTCCCTGCCCAAGAAATCGAACTGACCAAACTCGAACAGCGGGTCAACTTCACCGAGGTGATAGAAGTCAAGAGACGGATAGTAGCCGGTACTTTCCGCACGCTGGATCATGTCATCATACAGTTTCGTGCTATCAATCTCACCAACACGATTCAAGATGGCAGTGCCCGCCACCATGAAAAACCGATGCCTGCCATCGGCTTGCCGGCGGATATAAAACCCACTGCGCGTGACCGGCGTAAACTGATGGACCACCGACTCCATCTCACCGATATCCAGTGTTTCCCCATCGGCTTCCAGGTCAATCGTTGCCCTGAACAATTTGCCGCGCTCATTAAACAAGCCGTATAGCTGCCCCTGTTCCAGATAGAACGTCATAAAATAAGGGCGCCCTGATTCAGCGTATTGCCAGTCATAGATCTGCCCCGCTACCTGGTCAAACATCAGCGCCCGCTCTTGCGGTTCTGGTGGTTTCTCTAATTTCAGCAGCATGTTCTTGAATCGCTGGCCCGCTTCCGTGCCACTGGTCAACAGCTTGAACATATTATCCATCTGTGCCGCCGTTACTCCTCTTGTCATTTCCATAACTGCCTCCGGTGCTTCGCGGTCAAGCTCTTTGTACGCATTTACAATTTTCTTGGCGGCTGCTTGCACGGCTTTATCCCAATCGGCTTGACTGACATCACTGGGCTTCTTTACCGCACCGATACCTCGCCCGCCCGCGGCCGCAAAGACAGCCTTGTCAGCCATCATGTTGCTGCCTGGTGGTTTGACTGGCAACATGCAATGGCTTTGTTTCTTCTCGCTATTGCCCGCCGCACTGTTTACGTCAATGAGGCACGCCGCACAATATGCATCTGTATCATCGTAATTGCTAGCGGCGCCATCCCATTCGTCAACTTCCGTAATTGCTCTTTTGATTGCCATTCGCCTCCTCCATCCTGCGTAGGAAACTATATAATTGAATTGATGTCACATAAACAAAACTACTACCGCGCTTTTCACTGCGTCTTTTATTGCGGTCGAAAAATTCGATATAGCCGCTCGCTATCCGGCAAATCTTTAGGCCGCTGATATAGACGAAACCGTACTCATCAATTGATAGCTCATCCATCAGCGGTACCGGATCTCACACTGACAATTAACTAGACATTCGGTCGCACCGGCGCGCGGCACGGTGCCTAATGTGCCGATCTTTACCCATCCCTGAGAGTTTAGGCTTTCACAGTCTGCGCAGTGTTCCGCATCCCCAAGTTGCCAAAACTCTTCTGTGAAATTACCGCTGGCAATGACGGCTGCTAGCTTGCCGTACTCATACGCTGCGCCACTGGCATTGACATACAGCCTAGCCCTGGCCGCTATCTGCGCTTCGCTCAGGTTGCCTAAGTCCCGTTCAAAGCCAGCGGCGTATTGATATTGCACCTTCAGCAACTGACCAACCCGACCCCAATCTTTCTGTGACATGCTCGGTACGCCACCCCGACCGGTCACGTATTGCCGGATAAACTCGTCTTTTATTTCCTGCCTAAAGACGGTACTGAACTCACGTTTTCCCAGGCTGCCACTGGAATAAGAACTAGTCAGCGTTTTGATTGCGTCGCTACTAGTGGCTAAACTTTCTTTCAACCGCTCTATGACTGTAGCGCGACTAACAAACTTACCCGTTGTTGTATCACGGTATCTAGCGCGTGCCTCATTCCAGACGATAGCCATAGGTTACACAAACTCTTTTTCCGCAACCGGCGACAACCCATATTTGCGACGCAGTTTTGTTTGGGCTGCCCAATAGATTCTGGCGAATACTTTTTTCTGGAATTGATACTGCTCCCAGCGTTTCGCCGCGCTTTCCTTTGGCGCACTTTTGAATCGTTCTAAAGAGTCCTGTAATCTTTTTCTAGATGCGCGCGTATCGTTGTCGTCAAAGAAGGAATGCGTAAAGTGTGCGCAATGAGGACAGCGAATGCCCCACTCCTTTACGTCCCGCTCTTTACCGAGGCTGACCACGTTCGGTTTCATTTCGAATTCTGTATTGCAGATCTCGCAGGTTATCGATTGTTCGCTCATTCCGCCACCTCCGCCATCAGCATTTCGGCAAACTCTTTGCCGACGCGCTTCTTGCCATTGCGAACGGCTCTTGCCACATCTTCGGTTGTAATCTCTACGTCGTCTTCCTCGAATAGTACTTCCCGCTGAACGGGAATTTGATACACACGGTAACTGAACAGGTCTCTAAACTCTTCTGTCGGAATCTCGTCATAGATGGCGCGTGCGATAGGATGCGCATGGTATTTTTTTAACACCTCATACCCACTCGTCGCTAGCACCTGAATACTGTCTTTGCGGTAACTATAGCGGACAATCGCTTCTGCCGGATTGGTGAAGACGCTGCGCCAAACCGCTTCACAGTCACGCCAACTACGCTGCTCGCCGGTAGAATCCGACTGTGCTTGCTCTTCGGCCATTGTCCACTCAGCCGGAATGATCCCTTGATGCACCATTAGTTGCCGCGTCTCATCAGCGGTAAGCACGCCGGCCCCCTTGTCGTAGTAGACGGCAAAAACATCAGCCCACGCTTTTTGTACCTGTGCTTCTGATAGCTCGCCGCTTACGTCTCTCTGCTCAAATTCAAAGAACAACGTAGGTGGCAATTCCAACTGTAACCTGTCCTGAAAACTGCGAATATATTCTATGCCGCCCTTGCCGGTAGCCTTCATGTGCTGAATCTCACTCTCACGACTGCGGCCTAAGGCGCCCGTCTCAATCGGCCAAAACTCAATCGGATCATAGCCAAAGCCCAGCGCAATCCCCAGCATCAAAAGCTTAGTCGTTACCTCGATGTTAAAGCCGGCGGGCAGTTGTGACAGTGCAACCAGCTTAGCGTCAATCTGATCAATGCCCTCCTGCGCAAGGACGGCCACGCCGCCGTAATAGTCTCGCTCCAGTTTGTTTAGACCAGCGTCGCGTACCTTCATCGCATCGTCCCATTGTGCTTCGCTGATATTTTGCAACAGAAGCAAGCCGCGCGGCGCTCTGGCCCCTAATTGTTCCATGTCATGCTCATACACAGCAATCATCATCTGTGCGTATTGCCAAACACGACTAAGGGCGCAAAAGCCCAAGCCGCGAAACTCATCACGGATCGTCGGCAGTGGCGTAGTGCGGAAGAAGTCAGACGGCCCCCATAGCTGCTCTTTGCCTTCGCTCGGACTAAAACTAAGTGGCGCTTCTCGCTTACTGGTCAAATAGCACTTGCTAGGGTCAACGTTGAATAGCGCCCGCGTCGGCCCGTCAACCCCGTCACGCCCGATCTCGGTAATAGAACCCAGGTCGCTCGTGTAGAAGCTCAGTGCCGATCGTCCGCAGAAGTAGCGCCAACCCTCTCCCTCTTCCGCATCACGTAGCATGTCCGTGTAACGCTTGACAACGTTACGCCCGCCCGTCAGTGACCAATCGCGGTTGCGGTCGATGGCCGTCACGCTATTGATGACGCCAGCAATATGCGGCTCTTTCATCCATGCCTCGCTGAGCCATTTGTCACGCGCACGGCTATCCGTTCGGTATGGCGGCTCCGTATCTGATTGCGCTTTAATCCATTTATAGAAACTGGTGAACATGCGTTCCTTGTCGAGCTTAGCGCCAAAGCGCGGCTGCCGACTCAGCGTCTGCGCTCGCTCTACCCGCTCTAGTGCTTCTTTCAATCTAGCATTCATGCGCTCGCCCCTCTTGCCCAGCCGCTGCGACCAGAAATCATAAGCTCCGTGGCTCCTTGTACTAAGGAATCAAGACGATCTGGCGATTTGTCGCCTACTACCCATGAGCACAGTTGGTCTTCAAGAATGCCAAACATGCCAACGTGGTGGAACCTACCTTGCCCATACAATGCTGCGACCGGCTCAGCGCGGGTATGTTTGCCCCTGGTTGCGCGCACCCGTCGAATGGGTATTCCCTTTTCTATCGTCTGAATCGTATAAACCACCATGTCACCGCCCTGATTGATCTCCGCTACAATGGCATCAGCATCTAGCCGGTGGAATGCAGATACGGCCTGCTTTGCCCATCCCTCTGGCGAACTATTGATGGATGAATCATCCAACAAATACCCGTGTTTGTCCACACCTAGCCCCACTGCCACGATCCCCGCTTCGCTGTCTGCGGCTGCCTCCGTTTTAGGGTCAACGCTGATATAAATCTTTGTTAGTTCCGGCGCCTGCGTGACTCGGTACTTTTCCAGCGTGTCACGAGTCCACAAAGCACCTTCCGCATCATCTAATATTTTCGCTTCTAGCTCTTGCGCTCCTAGCCTAGTCCCTTCATATCGTTTGATAATCTGGTCCACAAACGCCGGTGCAAGATTCGCCACATTCTCGTAAGTACTACCGGTCGTTACATGCGTCGTCGGATCCTTGAGCATCGTTTTGAACAATGGAATCGGTCGCGGCGTGGTCGTTACAACTACTTGCGGACTTTTGCCCAACCGCAATCCGAACATAGCCATTGACCAAGTATCTTCTAGATATCGCCAACTGCACACCTCATCTGCCCATAGTGCGTCATGTTGTGGCCCCCGCAAGCGGTCAGGCTGATCAGCACTGTAGGCTGTAGCGATTGCGCCATTCGGCCAAGTCAACCGGCGCTTGCTTGGCTCGTACAAGGGTCGGTCAACATCGGCGGCAATCGCCATAATGCCGCTTTCGCCCTCAATCATCACGTCACGCACATCGGCGGATGTGGCGCCAATCAAACCAACGCGCTTGGTTCTGCCTGTACTCACTATCCATTGCACCCACTCAGCGCCGGTTCTGGTTTTGCCAAACCCCCGGCCCGCGCATATCACCCAAGTGCGCCAATCCCAAGCTGGCGGCTTCTGATTGTCACGCGCCCCGCCACTTTCGACAGAACGTTCGTACCAGGATAATGGGCGATTGCACCGCTTGCGTTCAATCTCCTTCAGTTTTTTCGCCGCCAAGTTTGCCAGCAAGGACGGCAAGGACTTGGCTATAGGTGTCGCTATCAAGGCTCTTTTCCAGTGCGTCCAGTGCGCTCTTCAATTCTTTCTCCAGCTTCAATGTCAGCTTGTCGGAAAATAGATCCAGATGCTTGCCCAAATGGACAAGCGCCGCTTGCGCATCGTACAGATCGACTGCAACTTCTTCAATCTCAGTTTCGCCATAGCGTTTTGTAGTCTGCGTAAACTTACGCACAATGTCAAGCTGTTCAGATTCCGCCGCCTTGACTAAATCAATGGTTGCGCCGTCAGCGTTCACGTTAAGGAAATCTGCCATGCTACCCCGCGCATGTTTGGCGAGGCGTGCCAGTACCTCATCGGCGGTCATGGCGTTTTCTGCAATGCGCTCTCTGATGATCTCAGAAACGCTAGCATCTGCTAGCAGACGGGCAGCATTGGCGCGAGCAGTATCAGCACTAACATGAGGATAGGCGCGCAAGTACGCATTCGTGCCATTCCAGCATTTCAGGTACTCATTAACAAACTGTTGATGCTTTGCTGATAAAGCCATCAGCTGACGGTCTCCAAATCCACAGTGAAGCTAAATCCAGTTTTTCTACATAACACAAAATAAACTCCCGCATCTAGTCGCGGCTTATTGCCGTTGGCGTCTCTGGCAATTCCGAAAGCATCGGTGCTGCCGTACCAGATGACGTTGGTAATGCCGATATTGGTACTGAACCACACCGACACATCCGCTATGGGATCGGTGGTTGTGCTGTCGGTCACGGTGTACGTAAACTCTACGCCGGCTGCGCTGCCCAAGTCGGTCAATGTGCGTGTGGCGTAACTCCATACTTGCGCAGCAGTAGCGCCGGCGCCTGTGTCCACCCAACTGCCCGCACCGTGATTATTCGATAGCTCAGTATCAATTTCTGTCGGTGTGGGAATGGCATCAGTGATGGCCGTCTGCGCATCGCTCACATTCGTTGGCGTGGCGAAACCCGTCGCCGTGGCCCATGCGCCAGCGCCATGCGTGTTGCTCAGTTGCGTGTCAATCTGTGCGACGGTTGGCGGTGCGGTGTAGCTACTGGCCAGTAGTTTCGCCGCTTCCACCGCTATGCGGATGTACTCGGTGCCACTGATGCCAACCGCTACCACGCCGCCCGCGTCAGGCAGTGACAAGCCAGCATGATGCCAGCCGCCGCTACCCCCCGGCGCTTCGTACCAGCCGGTTGTAGAAAACGCAGCATAACTGGTGCTGCCGTCTAGTTCGTAGATGGTCGCACCGATGGCTAGGCCGGTTTTCGCAGCGCCTAGCAAGGCGTCAAAGGGTACTGTTTGGCTCATGATGTTGTACTATCTACAATTAATCCGAGCGCTGCCAGTGCCGTCAACAGGTTAGCGAGCGCCGCTTCTGTGTCAGCCCGACTGCCGGTGATGGTTGGCGGATTGCTGCCTGCCACCACATTGACGAAGCCGCTTTCGGTTGCAGGACAAACGAGCAGCTTTCCTTCGTTGCCGCTGTCGGTGCACATGGCGAGTTCGGATTGCCACCCGGCAATGCTAGCCTCAAGCGTAGCCTTTTCTCCTGTGCTGACTCTGATAATCATCGGCGTTTTATTTAGCATTGCGGTTGTTCCCCTGTCCGCCATTGGGCTTAAAACGTTTCGTTACTTCATCCACGAACCATTGTGGATCTTCAATCGCCCGCCGCAGGATGTCAGGATTTTCTCTCATCTCTTGGATGATTGCATCCTGCACCGCTGGCCGCTTCTGTAGCGCTGCCCAGAACTGTGAATAATCCGCCTGCAAAATAGCAATGAGTTTGGCGAGTGCCTCTCTGAAAATTTCTTCCCGTTTGCGTCCTTTGACTTTCTCGATTTTCGCCTCCACCGCCTGCCGGTTGCGCTGCTCTACATGCTCTGCGATGACACGCCGGATGTTATCGCCGTAACTATCCGCCACAGCCACCACCTCACCACGGCTCCGTGGTACGCCGGCGATGATGTCGTCATCAGCCAGGATAATTATTTTCATACGAGTGTCCCTGCCGAAATCGCTGGCGACGTGGGGCGCAGGTTGAAATTGCCGCTCGCTGCGTCGTAGAACAGCGGGTCGCTGGTGATGTTGCCGGTGCCGGACGGTACGCTCGTGATGTTGTGGAATGTGCAATTCGTCAGCGTATTCGTAAATGATGCAACGGGCATCCATGTGAGCGTTGCACCTGTTGCATTGGCGATAATCGTATTAGTCATTATGACTAATAATTCCAATGACGCTTCGTGCTCATTAAATAAATATGAAAATGTTGTTGGTGATGTGGAGCCAAAATACAGAATGCAATTAAAAAATTCCATTGTTAGTGGGATATTGAGCGAGCCTCCAGCGCGCTGGCTGAATAAAATTCTCCCGCTGCCTGTATTCGCAACCACATCATTGAACAGACATCCTGAGAATCGTACCGCCATCGCTGGCGTGGCGCCGGCCACGGACGGCCCCACAAAACCGTCATTCGCGCCGCCGTTCCATACCAGGTCGATGAATCTACATGATGTAAATTCAATCTGCGACGATGTGGCAATCTGAAAAAATGTTTGCGCGGACGGCGAAACGGCATTGGTAAATTCGATATTTTCAAATGTCGATCCACCAGATATCGTCCATTTAACAGCCGCCGCAGCGCCGTCAAATACTGCCGGATTATCCACCGCTGGGCCACGGACGATACGCCCCGCAATTGTCGCTGTTGCCCAGGTATACGTTCCGGCTGCGCAGATACAGGTATCGCCACTCGCTGAACTGCTCAAAAATTTGGCGAATGTCAGCCACGGCGTGGACTCAGAGCCGTTGCCGGTCGTATCATTGCCGCTGGGACTGATAAAATATTCTGCCATCAGTATGTTATCTCCCGTCCCACCACCTGTTGATGCACCGGATATGCCCCCATACTCACCTGATACCCTTGCGCCAATGGCAGCCCGTTCAGCCCCAACTCATCGCTATTCCCCGACGCCACCTCTAGCCACCAATCGAAGCCGATCGGCTTATGCTCCAACTCATAGCCGCCGTTCTCATCCTCACGGAATCGGAAGCCGGTGACGGCTGTTTTCCACTCGCCGGTTAGGTGAACTTGAAACTCTCCACTACTCACACGAATGCTGCCTTCATCAGTGTTAGCGTTGCCGCCTACCGCACTGTTGTAGATGGTCTTGTCGGTGATGTAGTCGGCGGTGTAGCCTGCTCGGTCGTTTTGCACCATCGGCGGCAACAGCCCCATGTCCACGTCGTTGGGCTGCTCGATCAGTTCGAGTGGTGCAACGTACCAAGCGCTACCGTCCCACAAAAGCATCTCTAGCGTGTCAGAGCAAAACGCCAACGTCTCTGCGTCTGGCGTACTTGCCAGGAGCGCCGCCCGCGTATCGACGGTTACCGCGCTCAGTGCGGTGTAGGCATAGGTATTACCGCCATCATTCCAGGTAACCGCTTTGCCATCATCACCGCTACCCGGTACAGGCAAATCGGTGAAATGACCTTCACTCAGGCGTGACGGCACGTAGACAACTACAGGCATAATCGCAACACTCCTAGCGATACAATATTAGGCCACCGGCTGCTTAGTCACGAAACGCAGACCAACGTTGGCAACAGCCGTCACGCCGGCCAGAATTTTCAGCACCGTGTCAATGGTGCTTTGGTCAAGCTGGAACTCACTGAAACCAAATTGACTAGCGATAAGTACCAGGATGCCCAGCGCATTGAAAATGATAGTTTTCGATTGATACCAAGGTTTTGTTTCCATAAAATTCAATCTCCGTGTGTATCTACGTCTATGTAGTCGCCATCTGCCACGATGATCAGATAGGTACGACTGTACAGAATCTCGAATAGCAGGCTGAACACTGCCCACAGTGCAATTGCCAATCGCACAGCAATAATCGTCACCGCGTTGCGCCACAGGGGATCAGGGCCAGATCCGACAATGATCAGGGCCAGAGCCAGGGCCAGCGCTCCATTCGCCGGAATGCCTACCAGGTAGAAAAACCTCCCGAAGCGCCGGTAATCCGCCATGTAGCGAATCGTCTTCAAAACAGCGGCAATGAACGCCAGAAAAAAGCATATCGATAGCAGGTAATAGAGCATGTCATTCAGCCCGCTCTCTGCAACCACGTCAGCAACAAAAAAGCAACGATTAGGCAAAGGCTGCCGATGATCACTAGCGCAAAGGCCGCGGAGCGAGACAATATAATAGCACGATTGCCATCCTCCAGATTGCCAACTCGGTTATCATTGCTCATAATTCGCCGCTCTGTGTCTGCTTTCCAATCCTCGTTTGCCTTGATGTATGCCTCTAGCCGGTCAGCAATACCAACAACGCGCCAGGATGGATTGCCGTCAATCATTGATGCTAAACGGTCAAGCGTTTTTTGCGTTTGATTCAGCGCCGCCTCTAGCCGGTCCAGGCGTTCGTCTAAACTCCGATTCTCATTGACTCCGCTTGGCACTTTTTTTTTACCCCAGCCAGATAAACATAAATTCGATTATTGCCCGGCCGCGCTGCGTTATAGGCTGTAGGTATATCGCCGGATCTCGCCAACTCTCTGGCGAATAGCGCGCCAGTCTGAAAAGATAATCGGTCGGGCACATCAACAACGGTCGCTATTACCGCTGCCTCTGTTTCATTCTGCAATGCCTGCGCTGTATCCCGACTGTCGCAGGAATTGAGCACCACCAACACGAATCGACCACGCACAATCGGAGCCAGAGCGTCAGCCGACAATGCACCATCGGACAGGATCATGCCCTCTTTTGTCATGTGGCCGCAAAACCAAAGCACGTCGTAATCATCGGTGTCAATGTCGGCAAGCACATCCGCATGGCGGACATCGCCAATCCGTGGTGTGACTGATAGTCCACTGCGCAGGATGGCTTGCACCTCCGCATCGACATAGAGCAGGTCAGTGCGCGGCGCAATCAGCAGGACGCGCATTAGCGTTCCTCAACCTTGCCGCCCATCGCCTGCCACCCGGCAAGCCAAGCAAGCGGATCTACCCGCGCATTGGCTTTGGCACTAACACCGGTTTGATACTGGCCATTGGCCTGTTTCAAACGCACCTCAAAGTGGAGATGTGGACCGGTTGAGTTTCCTGTGTTTCCTGAATAGGCAATAAGCTGACCTTGCTTCACACTATTCTGTGTCTGGACTAATCGTTCCCGCAGATGCCCGTAGAAAAAGTCTGCTTTGTATGCGCCCGAAACACGAATGTAATTGCCGTAGGTGGTTGGCTCGTTGTCTGACCATGCAACCACACCATCCCACGGCGCATAAATCGGCGTACCTTCCGGCATGGAAACGTCAAGCCCCTCATGGCTGTATTTTGCGCCGCCGGCGTTGGTGTACAGGCTGCCATAGTAGCCTGTGATGCGTCCGGTGTATTTGGGTACGATGATCAGCATAGGGTCACTCTCCGTGGGCGGGTCAACGGGCGTGGTCGTATACTGTGGCCAGGGTGACGGCCAGGTAAAATTGTGTTTGCGCCCCAAGATGTCAGCGTGCGCTTTGGCCGTATCCTTGTTGCGCCATTCCTCGCCGCCAAAACTGGTGGTAAAAGGCAGGACGGCGAAGACGCGGCCGGGATCAACCTTATCAGCGTAATCCCACAGCATCTGCGCATAGGACGGCGCGGTGATGTTGCCGTCCCATCCCCACGGTTGCTGCAACTGCGCAAGTTGCCGTGTGTAGCCGCACTCCCCAATGACAAAGGGGATCTTCATCGGGCAGCGACTAATCCGATTGCCATAGCTGCCCCAACCGCTAGTGACTGTCGGATACCAGTATTCATGTACACAGCCAAACGAGCGGGTAGCGTTGATGAGAGGTTCCAGGTGCAAAAACTCGTCCCAGACGATGCGCCCAGCTTCCTCGCGTGGCCATCCAACGGAAAAGTTGAACACATACGCCCGAATGCCGTGCGGCTGGATCGTCTTGAGGAAACTTTCCGTGTAAACCGCTACCCTGGTCGCTTCGGCTGCATTGTGGATGGACGGCTCGTTGATGCCCATCACGTACAGGCGGCTGCGGTCAAATTCCTTGTAGGTGGTGTTTAACTGCTGAATCCAGTATTGAGCATGAGATACGCCAAGTGCAACCGGATTCTGTGCCAACTCTGCCTGCTGTTCGCTGATAGGATGATAGCGCAGCGCAACATGTCCATAGGGACTAATACAGGTAAACGCTTCGACAACCCGGTCACGCGACGGGTTGACAATCTTGATAACCGGCGGTCGTAATGCCGCCATGTAATCAAGGTCAGATTGTCGGTACTGATCCGCTATCCAATGCACGCCTAGCCTGTGATTCGGCAAGCCGGCAACCTGCGGTTTCTGCGCTTCGAGGAATGGTATCATTTTCGCCTGCCACGCTTCCAGTCGGTCGAGTGTCGCATTGTTAGGCATATTGCGGAGCGCCTTTCCAAAAGGCGGACGTTGCCCGCGCCCACGCTTCAAGCTTGGCGATTCGCTCATCTTCCTGCGGGTCAGTCGGCGGATCAATGACGGCGCCCTTTTCGCGAAAGGTAACCTCATAGCCAACATGTCGGTTGAATGGCAAACCAAGCCCATACACAATATCGGAGATGGGCGCATTGAACCCGCCAACGTGCAAGGCAAGCGGCCCCTGGTTGGGCGGGTTGTATGGATTTATGATAACATGAACGTTATTGGGATTCCCCGGCAATCCACTATTTTCAAACATCGGCCCCTTGCCAGGCCATGCAAGCCGCGCCTGAATGCCGGTCACAATGCCATTTCTGTCCACCACGCTGCAAACTGCAACGGTTTGTCCACCTGCTTCGTACTCGTCGCGTAGACGAGCGCTGTACACCTCGTACTTAGCCCCTTCGACCTTTGTTATACCCAACAGAACGCCAGTCACTTTGCCGCTTGCGTCTGTCCTAAATCCTTGGCAGTTTTCGTCTAACGGATTCGCCATTTGTATCGCTCCACTCTTGTAAAACAGTCAAAAATCTGGTATAATACTTGTGCCAAACCATGCTGTTAGTTGCGTCCAGAGGTCGTTTCTGGTATAGTGTTTTCTTGCCCATCTTTTAGCTAATGCATGGTTTGGCGACCTCAGCAACTAGTTAAACGATGGGCTTTTTGTTTCCATGAAAGCAGGTCGCCAAATGATATTGACAAAGCGTTGTACCCGATGCAATAAGACCAGACCACTTACCGATTTCCGTGTTGACAATTCCCGAAAAGACGGTAGACAATCGGTTTGTATTGAATGCAAAGTCCCAGAGCATTACACAAAAATAAAAGAGCAACAATCACTTGATCATGTCAATAAAAAACGTTGCGCAAAGTGCAAAAAGATATACGACAAAATCAATTTCTCTTCATCCGCCGATGGACGGGACAACTTAAGATCCTATTGCAAAAACTGCGAAACAGATTACAGGAAAAGCGCGGTGCGCAAAGAATCCAGTAAAAAATATGTCCGAAGCGAGAAAGGTAGAAAAAACGCCAGACGATACTACGAAAGAGCTGCCCAAGATGGTCGCATGAAACATATTCTTGAACGAAGATACGCAACAGATCCGATTGCTATTCGCGCACACCGAAAGGTGAGTTACGCCGTCAGAATGAAGCACATCCCACCGGCGAAAAACCTTATCTGCAAACATTGCGGAAAACAAGCTCAACAGTATCACCACCCCGACTATAGTAAGCCACTCGATATAATCCCACTTTGCAAGCTGTGCCACGAAGCCGTTCACCACGAATGATGACTACCATTCAGTCTGTGCAGTATTACACGGACTGAATGTCCCGCGCCCACTGCGGAATAGAGCCGAGCGCCTGCGACGGCTCCCATGATCCGTCACGCGTCGTAAAAATATCCTTGACGCGCAAGACGGGTTGTCCAACAGCGACAGTGGCCGGTTGAATGATTACGTTTAACTGTTTCGCCCAATCGCTAATTCGCATCATTT